>OEFV01000001.1_pt1 | contig 35870 bp, 45 predicted proteins | sample 1498691 | NCBI WGS metagenome assembly OEFV01 (sample SAMEA3275497, study PRJEB22092) | marine metagenome | biome: ENVO:00000447 marine biome; feature: Sheltered location near shore and weather station; material: Particulate matter on a 0.22 Um pore size filter | collected 2014-06-21T08:00:00+00...
GAGACTAGCTGTCTGTGGGAAGCACCTGTTGCCTACCCTCAAGACACAGAATCAATTTACGAGTGGAATGAAGAAAACCAAAACTGGACACTAAGAGGAATAGAATAATGACAAACACATACCAGTGGGACTTCCCACAAATTGACACAGCACCGTCGGAAAATGGTTTAAGTGATGTCGCAAAAACAATCCATTGGCGGGTTACTGCTGTTTCAGACAGCGAGACAAATGCAGATGGCGAAGCATTAGCAGTGAGTGCATACGGCACAGCGGGTGCTGGTGAGGTTGATGCAGATACCTTTGTTGCTTTTGACAGTCTGACTAAAGACTGGTGCAAGGCAAGGGTTTTGGCTGGTCTTGATAAAACTGAAGCTGAGTTGCAAGAGATGCTTGATGGGCAGATGGACGCAATAGCAAACCCGCCTGTTGTGGGCAAAATTCCTGCTGGCTGGTAGGGCTAACCAATGCTAAAACTAACCATGGAACCTGAGATGGAACAAGAATTGAAAACACAGTTACAGTTAGAGTCACACGAACGCGAGTGTGCCATGTTTCGTGAGTTGGTTCACGGTAAGTTAGACAGCCTAGAAAAAAGAATGTGGCGACTAGAGGCCATGATAATGGGTAGCACAGTTATGGTGGTAGCTATGATGGTTACTGTAGTTATGGGGATGAAGTAAGGTGGCAGAATTTAATTTTGGCCCAGCAGTTGTGGTCTATGGTCCTGACGGCACTCAGTATGGTAGTCCCGCAATAGCAGAGAGGGCTGGCGTAACGGATTATACAATGACGCAGCCTGTAGTTAAGAGTGCGCCATACAACCCACCTATGCAAGACCCACTATACAAGATTATACAAGACCCACCAAGTGGTGGAAAAGGTACAAATATGGCACAAATAACAACAGACGAAGAACTACAGACCCAAGTGGGAACCTTCGCGGGTGCTGGATTACCCGCCGCTTCTGCCATCACCCAAGACGTACAAACACAAGAGTTGATGGGAACAGGCGCGGGCCAACTCGGAACCTTAACAACACCTACCGTAGTTACGGCAGCAACGCCTACCCCAACCACTATCCCGACGGCTCCGACAACGGGGCTGGGCCAAGTCGCAACCTCAACAAACGTTGTTCCGGGATTAGAAACGATGGGTCCGGCACAAGCTGCGACCCTGACACCCACGGGTGATTACATGGACACAGTACAGGGGACTGTATCTGCGGGTTCGCTGGCTACTGCCGCAACTGGGGAACTAGACGTTCGCGGGACGGTCCAGTACCAGCTTGGTGAACTCATGTCGTCTCTTGAGTCCGGCAGTCCTATGCCAGCGTGGGCATCCCCACAAATTCGCAAAGTCAACGCTATAATGCAACAGCGTGGTTTGGGGGCATCTAGCATGGCTTCAGCCGCAGTTACAACGGCCCTGATGGAGTCTGGTGTACAGATTGCTGCACAAGATGCGAATAAATACTCTGCAATACAATTACAAAACTTAAATAGCAAGCAACAGGCCGCATTGCAAAACGCAGCCACAGTCGCTGCTATGGACAAGGCAAACCTCAGTGCGCGACTTCAAGCCGAGGTAACTAACGCTCAAGCGTTCCTTTCAATCGACCTGAAGAACCTTGACAATCAACAAAAAAGTGATACATTAACATATCAAAGTCTTGTGACAGGTCTGTTCAAGGATGCGGCAGAAGACAACGCCCGTCAGCAGTTCAACGCCAAGAACGAGTTGCAGGTTGAAGAGTTCTTTGCAGAACTAGGCGCACAAGTAGAAACAGCGAATAACAACCGCGTGGTGTCTATGAATCAGTTCAACACCAGCGAAGCAAACTCTATGAACCAATACAATACCAGTGTACGAGATGCGCGGGACAAGTTTAACTCCCAGATGCAGTTTGCCGTAGACCAGTCTAACGTCGTGTGGAGACGTGAAGTAAACACATCCAACACAGCTTTGCAAAACGAAACCAACCGTATCAACGTCCAGAACGAGTACAACGCAAATCAAAATGCCTTGAACAATCTGTGGCAACAGTACCGCGATAACGCCTCGTGGAACTTCACCAAAAGTGAGAACGCTTTAGGGCGAAACCACGATATTGGCCTCAATGCCATGAACTTTGCAAACAGTGAAAACCTGTATGATAAGAAGCAGAAAGACTCTCTTCTGATGGGCATCGGTAATTGGACAGCGCGGATATTCAGTCAAAGGTAGGAAGTAAATATGAAAATTTTTAAAGATTTTGATTTGAGTAAGGCTCTTGAGTCTGCCTTTGACATTGGTAAGGACTTTATTTATGGTGAGGTCACTAAAAGCGGTGTTTACGACACGGCTACAGGAAAATACATAGATACTTCAAGCAGACCAAAAGACGGTGGGTTCTTAGGGTTTATTGGTAAGGCTGCTACCGCCTACACAGCCATGCAAGGTGCTGACAAAGACGACCCCAATCCTTTTGCCATGCCAGAACATGAGGGCTACACAGCCAAGCGCGGCTACCGCCAGCAGCAGGCCAGTCTTTCTACGCAGAGATACACCCCCACAAACCGTATGTATCAAGATGCTATCGTTCGCCGCATGAAGCAAGTCAACTTCGAAAAGAACCTACAGCGCATGACAGAATCCACAACGGTTCGCCCGACATCTCGCCGGGGGTCTCCGGTTTCTGCGGGAACTACAACAATTACTCGTCAGACAGGCGCACCCAGCGCACGTCCAGCAAAAACAACAACGGCATCATAGGGGGAACCTCGTGGCAGAAGAACAATACTTCGACGAATTTAACACAGCACCACCCGGACACTCCCTCACCGAGGACAACAGCAAGTGGCCTTGGGGTCGTCCACCTGAGATGGTAGACCCAGACCAAGCCTTGGATACTCTCATTGACAAGTTGATAGAGCCTCGCAGGAAGCAGGAGATGTTTAAGCTGCTGATGGTAGGTGTATCTGTTGAGGTCATCGTAGAGGGCATACTGTTCCAAGCGTTTCGGGATGGAAAGTTCATGCCTGACGTGGGACTACTCATAAAAGGCCCTCTCGGTATTATGATTGCAGATATGGCTGAAGAAGAGAACATACCTTACCGCCTGTTTGAAAACGACAACACCTTAGATGAGGGTGACATGGACGACAAGACCTTTGTACAGATGATGAAGGACAACAACCCACAGATGTTTGAGTACATTCGTGAGAACTTAAACGCGGCTATCCGCGAGGGTAACGCACCGAAGGAACCTAGCTTTATGAATATGGATAGAGGGGGAGAAGAATAATGTCAGGACTTATGGCGTTTGCAACAGGGTTCCTCAACGGCAGCGTTGAAGTACAAAGAGAAAAAGCCGCAAAGGAGATTGCGGATAAAGAAGCAGCGGCCCTAACTCAAAAAGAGGCTCTGAATAGGTTGGCAACGGCAGACCCGACAAAAATGCCAAAGTATGTATACGAGCATTTCGCGGCGCAGGCAGGTGTGCCCCTTTCTGACGTAGGCAACATGTTCGACGACGCAGCCAACAAGCAAACAATAGGTGGAGTTACCTTCAAAGGCTTTGAACACACGGGAACTGGAACTCCATACAACAGGGCACTTAACGACGTAACTCACTTAAATACTCTGCTTATGGATGAGACTTTTAGAAACGAAGTTACAGAGGCTATCAAAGGAGAAGGCAGGGAGAGTTGGTTTAAGTATCTTACTCGGTTGGAAAATGCAGCAAGTTTTGGCTACGATAAAGCAGCGTCAGGTGAAGAGGGCATAAACTCAGCAACACCATCCCAGTACAAATTTGATATAGCACAATTTCAACACATAGACTACTTGGCTGGGCTGTTTGATGGCGAAGTTGAGCAGGCTACAAATACAGCCTTGGTATCACAACTCCCTTCTGTGAACATCGCAGGTCAAAACATTCCGAAAGATGCTGCTCCTGTTATGTTTGAAGTCAGAGCAGTAGATGGCGGAACTATGAATGTAGGCATGTACTTGAAGCCTGAAAATCTAAAGATTGCAGAGCAGATAGCCGCAAAATCTAACATGTCTACCGCTCAGTTTATAGGCAGTTTCAATCAGTTACGAAACCTGCCTACAGCAGATGAAATTGAAGCAGGTGTCTACAAATATGAGGACGGGACAGACTTCAGTGACGAAGATATAGCTCGTCATCAGTATAGTATGCTTCACGACGTTATCGACTTTCACAAGGCCGGTTTTGGTGAAATAGACGTGTTCGCAGCATCAAAACAAAAAAGACAAGAGTTTCGGGACTTTGTGCTACAAAAGTTTGGTAGTAGAAATAGTGAAGGCGAACTTTATGGCGGTATTGATAGGTATCGTGCTGCGTCTGCTCTTGCGTATTTACAAGAGACACCCGGCTTTTTTAACGTAATACCTGATAACTCTATATTTGGAGGTCGTGCAAAGCAACCATCAAGAGCTACCATAAACGGTAGAGAGTACATGAAAAGCCCCGAAGGTTTGGGGATGACTGATGCAGCTATTACCAAACGAGAAGACGGTGGTAAGTTTGCTAGAGAAACCCTAGGCTTATTGGATACTCTGTATAATCTAGAGATAGACGAGCTTAAAGAAACGCAAGGCATGGCTAGGTGGGTAGAAAAAACAGCGGGAGGCCTGTTAGTACAGGTATCTCAAGTAACAGGTGTAATAGGTAAGATATTTAGTAGCGGTGACCAAGAGGCTAAAGACTACGACAGCTTACCTGACGTATTTCAAGGTAACTATAAAGCTGATAAAGACGGGGGTGCAACATCATCTGAGTCCCTCATGGACGTTGTAAAAAGAGTATCTCAAGACCCTAAGTCTGGTATCAATGCAAACCTTGCCAACATAACCGAGGCAGATGCACTGCGTTTAACTTTAGCTGCTAAAATGGCCCGTGCCATCGACCCTTCAGGCCGTCTTTCTAACCAAGACTTTGAGATACAGCTTAGAAGACTAGGTGGCGCAATGATAGGAAACGAAGAGACAGTTAAAAGAAACCTAGAAGTTATCGCAAGAGAGTTCGAACGCGAAGTACAAAGAAACCTTGTTTTTGAAAGAATGGCAAAACGCTCCAGTAAAATCACAGCACAACAAGCCCGTATGCTGTCTGCAGATGCGGAGTTAGAGCTTATGCTGGAATCCGACATTAGCATACTAGGTAGCAGTCAGCAGACGACGAATGCTGGTGGGGGTGATACCCCACCCCTTACTTCTAATTTTGTTGACTTGACTGGTTTAAGAACCCAGCCCGTAGAGGATAAAGAGTACATAGGCCCTGAAGGAAAGGCTTTTCCTGTAATTAGGTATAGACCCGAAGGTGGGGGATTTGCGTATGTAGTAGACATGGGTGACGGCAACTTTTTATCCATAAGCAGAGACAGTCTTCAACCAATATCCCCAACTAAATAGGACCTAACATGGCAGAACAAACCGACGCACCTGTTATCGTAGACACCCCTACTCAGGGTCTAGCACAATCTGTACCTGCAGCGAAGCAAGGTAGTGGCGAAGCATACACACAAACCGTGGATGAATCCGGTAAACTTGTCAGACTGGGAGGGGATGCTAAGTCTGACGACGAAACTCTTATTGAAAGGTTGCTGAAGACACCGGAGAGAGCCAGCCGTATTCGCGCTGAACTTGCTAGGAGACAGGCTGAAGCCGATGCCAGCAAGCCCGATACAAAAAGTGTTCCTGAAAGCGTGGACGATAGCAGTGTTCTTGAAGTTGTAAACACACTTGCTGACAGCGAAGAAGGCCCCACTGCAGCAGATAAGCTAGGTAAGTTTTTAACCGGCGTGGCAGGAAGCGCGGGTATCGAAACACGACTCCGCACACTACCTGTAAAGGAAGCTGCTGCGACGGACATCGCTGCACAAACACAGACAGCTACCCTAGAAAGCAAAATAGAAGAAGCCGCCAGAACAGGAAAGACTAACATAGCGGGTACAGAGTACGATTCTGCAGAGCTAGACTTTGTTTTATCTGACCCCGGCGACAAGGCCCTTATCCAACAAGAGATGGACTTTGTGGAAAACGAAGACTTGTCTGCCGCAGGTAAGTTCCCATTTAGCCGAGATGGTAAATTTTACAACGCAGATGATACCAACGACGCTGCTCTCGACGATGCTAAGAAGTCAACCGCTAAGTATCTCAAGGACATAGACCTCATAGTAAAACCGTTTGTTCCTGAAAAAGACTTACGAGATATCATCGTAAAGAACATGGGAAGAGGTGTTCTTGACGTTACTATGCAGAAACTGGCAGAGTCGGGTAGAGGGAGTATTACGGGTGTTCCCTACATAGCCTCCCTAACGAAGCACGGCACAGGTGCGCTGTACGACAAGTTTGCAAACGGTACAACCTTCATGGAAGAGTTCAACTCTCGTGGACCCCAGATGGAAGGATGGTTCAATCAAGTAGAAGACTTCTTTGACGACCTTAGCATCTTGGGTATGCAACCTTTTGATACCCCTACTATAGGCCGAGCTTTCAATGAGTCTATTCACGAACTTCTTCAAACTGCTGTTAAAGACGGGGAGATGACAGAGGAAAGATACGAAGAGTTAGCCTTTCTGTACGACGAAGGTACGGAGTCCGTTGTCAAAAGAAATTTCTTAACTGATGCCGAAGCTCAAGACATGGTAAACTACGCCTATTCAGATTTGGGTGCTTTAGGTAAAATAGTAGCCACAGGCACAGATGTGGCAGCAGCTTTTGCACCTTGGGCAAGAGGCAAGGCAGCCAGTGCAGCATTAACCACAAAGAACATAAAGTCTCGGTACTTAGAGTACGCCGATACTCCCATACTCGATAAGAACGGTAAACAAGCACTCGCCAAAGATGGTCGCCCTCTGGTTGCCATCATGCCAGAAAACAGAGTAACCGACGTAATCAGAATGTCAAAAGTGGTAGAGGAACAATTCTACAACGTCAGTATAAATAGAAAACTTCTTAACCTCGGCGTGTACCAAGAAAACGTCAATGAAAGAGTGCGGAAACTAGAAGATGGTGTTGCAAAAGCAAGAGCAAACCTCAAGACAGTAGAGCTAAATACAGACCCCGGCGATGCGGCTAGGATTGGCTTTACGGGTGGCGCACCTATGAATTGGAGAAGAGCAAAGGCTGCTTTAGACAATGCAGAGTCAGCGTTGCTTCGCGCTAAAATAGGTAACGTAGTAGACCCCATCTTGAAAGAAGGTGTAGCATCGTGGGCCATAACAACAGGTTCACAATACTCCTTTGTAGAGTGGCTTGCGTCAGGTGAAGAAGGTAGCATGGACCCTCAGATGGCAGGGTTTATGGGAGCTATGTTTGGCTGGACTATGGGTGGGAAAGTAGTCAACAAGACAGTGGGTATAACCCGCTCTCTTGTAACAGAGGTTTTAACTGTTCCCGGAAGTACGCGAGACCCTAATTGGTTTTCCAGAAGTGCCGATTTTATACTATTCGGAAAAGCAGGCGTTCTAACAGACAGAACCATAACGGACTACGAAGAGTTTGTCTTTAAGCCTGCTAACAACGGAAATCCTATGAGCAAATCACAAAAAGAAGGTTTGCGTCAAATAGTTCGCATGTATAAAAACTCGTCACAAGTAGGGCGAGACAGACTAGACGAACAAGCAGAAGCCTACACAAACATGATAGAGGACGTTGTAAAAAGCGTTACAAGAGAGCGTCCTGATAAAGCAGCCGAGGTAAGAGAACAACTGCATACCGGATTTTATCATCTAGGTGACATGGGAAGACTTCAAGCTCTTGGTCAAAGTTCTATGGGAACTCTGAGCCTAGACAATTTAGGCAGAAGCCCGACCTTAGACATGATAGCAGACCAGATGAGTGCAAACGCAACAAACGTTGTAGAAACTTTGATAGATACTATCAAGGGTACCATATCAAGCTCTGGGGTAGCTAGTCCTAGCGGAGATGCTCTTGTGGCAATGATGACTGCGGGTGTTACTAGGTTTAAAAGCAACCAAGTAGAACAGGCCCAAAATCTGCAGGCCTACATGATAGATGCCGTCGCTAACTACGGTAAAAGCGCGGGCGATGACGTGGGACCTGCTCTCATAGAAAACATAACAAAAATAAACAAAATAGTTGCTGATACTTTAGGGGTAGAGTACAACGAACTAGCCGATATAAAGAAAATTACTGATACAATAACTGATAATCTTCTTCAACGCTCTGAAGACTTGTTGACTATGGACAAGGGCGAAGACTATTTCGCTGCTGCCTCTAGACAGATAGAAGACCTGATTGAGTTACGAGACGGCGTAATCACGGCTCGTGCAAAAGAAATTTACAAACCAGTCAGAGAATACTTCGAATCTCCAAATGCAAAGAAGATAGACATGTCTGAATTTGTGCAAGAGTTCTTAGTAGAGGCGGGTCGTGAGGGTTCTATATCTGCGTTCTTCAGCCCTAGTGGTGCTTTCTTTTCGGGAGCAGAAGGCAGGCGTATCGCTAAAGCCTTCGAAGATATGGTAAATAGAACGTACGGAAAAGAAACCATAAAGCAACTTAAACAGGCTCTTTTAGACAGCGGGACCCCACCTGCTGAAGTTGGTTCTTTGACTAATTTACAGGTAGCCTTGAGAGCAGAGCAGGCGGGTGGAGCCAAGGTGTTCTCTGCTGTGAACGGTGAAGAGCTAGACCTGATGATGAGACAGTTAAAATTCTACTCATCTAAAACGAAAAACGACGCTCTAGGTATGGTAGCAACCAGTATTCAGACTAAGCTCGACGACATACTGTACACGCAGGACAGAGAAGCGTACGAATTGTTAGATACCGCTAGAACAAGATACCAAACGGAGAAGTTTGATAGAACCAGAAAAGGAAACTTACCTGAGACTATCAAGGCAAACAGAGAAGGTCCAGAAAGAGTTTCTAGTTCTCAAAGGGACGCTTCTGGATTTAGCATACCCGTCGGTAAAGATACACCTATCGAAGTCTTCAGAACTAAAGTAGTGCAAGATGTTATAAACATTATCATGCAAGACGCTGACTCTGATGCCTTCTTGAAATCTAGAAGCAGTCTTAGAAATACCACACAGTCTTTAGCTGATTCGTTTGGAAGAAGAGGTGGGCCTAATGGGGTTTCCTTCTTCGACCTAGATGACACATCGCCCGGAGAGTTTGGAACAAAAAAGATGTTCGACGTTTTGCAATCGACACTAACAAATAGTTTGATGGCAACATACGGATTAGCAGAACGAAAGAAGATACTGAGCAGCATGACTGCTTCGGGAAGAGTCGGCGGGACTTCCGTTGAGAAAACCATGGAAGCAAGGACTAGCCCGTTCGACTTCTCGTTGCTTAACAACGTCCTTGACATAGACGACTCTGTGTCAGTAACCGTACGGAAGGACGGCAAGTTCTACGAAGTTCCGATTCTTTTAATTGACGACGTATTGGAACAGGCAAATAGCTTAGAATATCTAGCGTCTCAGAACGCAGCTTTAAGAACTAGGTACTTAGAAGGACTGGGTAGGGTAGAAAAACTAGCAAAGACAGCAACGTCAGAAGCTACCTATACTGCAAGTGAGTTGTCCAGAACGGCGTTTGAACAGTTGCAGTCTGTGTTTCCTCCCAATCTACAATCTGCTGAAAGCATCTACAAGAGTATGATACTTTCTAGAGGTGCAAGCTATGATGAGCTTGTACAGGAAATGGCAGAAGCTATCACGACATCAAATCCCAATATAAAGGACGCACCAGAAGTTGCACAAAAATACATAAAAGAGCAGATAATAGAGGGTCTACTTGCACGAGCCGATGTTCGCCCAATGGCAGGAGAAGGCGTTACAAAAAGAAACAAAGTGACTGGTGAGCTTGAGATAGTTATACCCAAAGCTGCGAACAGCCCTGAAATGCCTATCATGGACTTGGATGAACACTATGATAAGTTCGTGGAGATTCTGGGAGAAGAACACGCAACGGCTGTGAAGACTATATTTACATACATGAATACCCTAAACAAAAGAGCCGCAGGTATTCGTGGAACCCAAAACAAAGCAAACACGTTACGAAACGGCCTCACTAAAGCCTTCAGTTTTGTGAGAGGGCAAATCGGTCTGCCCTATCTCGCAGGTGACTTAGCTATTCGCATCGCAGAGGATGCTCGGATAGACATGTACAAGTTGATGGCAACAAACGAAGATGCCGCCTTGCTAACAAGTCAGCTACTGCGAAACATGCCTGTTAAAAAAGAAGAGGCACAGAGGCTAGGTAATCATCTGATGAGTTTTGTAATCTTAGAAATAAACGCAGCAGGACAAGACGTGACCTATTACGTAGAACGTCAAAGACAACTATTGGAGCAACAGAATGAAAATGAACAATAAAAATACCCGCAAAGCATACGCCTACGGGTCTATGGTTCGCAAACCAATGCAGATGGGTGGTGGTATGTCATCCGCAATGTCCATGAACCCCATGGAACCACGTCAACAAGGCGGTATGCAGCCGCCCGTTGATATGACAAAGATGATGTACGGCGGAAAGATGAAGAAGTCCTAGACGTACCTGTTCGAATTGTTCAGCACGTCGTCGCCCATCTCTCGTAGATAGCGAACCAAGCTGGCAACCTTGAACGTTCCCTCGTACTCAGGAAAACCTTGCTCCATAGTCTTGACGAACTCGTCAGGGTCCACAGCTTGGTAGTCTAGTTCTACGTGACCCTCTGTGTTCATAACACACGTCAGGGTAAACAGTTCTGCTTTAGCCTTCTTCGCCATCTTTGTAAGCCTTTATAACGTCAGTTGAAAATAGCTTCTGAAGGTTGACTAAATACATACGAGCCGCACCGTTGTCCCCGCCGGATACGGTGCGTTTTTCGTCGAGGTTGTTGATGATGCGCTTGAGAGATGGCACGTCAAACACAAGGGTTGCAAAGGTGTCGTCACCTATGCACAGGTTGTGAAACCAGTAGTCTGCTTCCGTGGCAGCAATACCTGACTTCTTGCCCCTGCATTCGTATTCGATGGCGATGTTGCCTGTCTTCATCCACATACCACGCTCAGACTTAACCTCAATCTTCTTGTCTTGTAGCATGTCAGCAACACGCTTCTCACGCACCTTGCCATACTGTAGGTCGAGGTCAAACTTCTTGCGGTTGAATACACTGGGTTCTAAGCTCATTACTTACCTCTTTTAAATTTACGACCTACAAAGAATACGGTCACGTTGATTATGGTGTTGACAGTGATAGCCCCTAAGAGCCACCACTGCCACCAGTTAGGCCAGTCTACACCACTTGTCATGCCGCTGTCAAGTCTACGACTTCACACACGCCAGCCGTACAAGCCAGTTCGCGGGAACCTGTAGTGTTGTCTTCTTTTTCGAACTCGGTTAGCTTTTCCCAGTCGATGCTCACCTCGCCGTATTGCAGCTTCCACTCGTTGTATTCATCAGCATTGATGTCCTGATAAGGAGCTTGCTGGTACGTGTGGTCACTATGCGGAAGGAACGACACACCAGAGGCAACGTCAAAGTTCTCGTACACCCACGCACCCACTTCCATCCACTCGTCCTCTTTAACAGAGATAGTAACAGATGGCTTGTGTTCACACCAATGTATAGCATACGTCTTCCACAATTCTAGCTGTTCGATAGCAGTCATCTGCGTACGAGTAACAGCACCTTGTGGGGACTTCATAGCGAAGCTGAAGACAGTAGTGCTGTCTGGCTTCATCACGTCAGGCTCGTTGTGTATTCCTTGTTCGATAAGGAATTGCGTCAACGGGTCTTTGTTGTCTCCACGCACTGTGCGGATGTAGTGGTCATTGTGACGAGCATGAATGCCACTAGCGGTGTCGGTTAGCTGTGACACAGTACCCGACGGCTTTACACAGGTGATTGCAACTGACTGCTGGATTCCAAGCATGTTCGCAAACTCTGCGTTTGTGTCCACGGCTACCTGCCGCATCTCTTCTAGCCAACGCTTGCTGTCTACGTTCTTTGAAAGTACGTGATGGTCCATGATACCAGTCAAGGACACGCCCAACAAGCGTTCTTCTTCTGTGTTGTCTTTCCATATCTTCCTCAAGTATTTGAAGTTCGTCAGGGTAGACTGCAAGGTTCCGATGATTGTTGCAACACGTACCTTACGCTTCAGGCTCTCAAGGTCGTCTGATTCACGGACCATGACCTCTGACAAGTTGCAAAACTGGTACGGACGAAGAATGATTTCAGAACACGGGTTGGTACCCCACATGTGTCCTGTCTCACGTCTACCGTTCCGAGCAACCTGCTTGTCTGCCGCGTCACGGTTGAAGACACCACGCTCACCTGACTTACTGTCGTACAGGGCAAGCCATTCACGCATGAAGGTACCCATCTCAGGCTTACCTTTGTAGGCTACAGAGTTGTTAGCCAACGCACGTTGCCCTTCATTCTCCCACCACTGGCCTGACTTGGCGTGTGCCATCTGGTCGTCATTCAAATTAGACAACGAAATCAACGCACTACGACGTACCCCGCCGACAACCACAATCTCACCTACCTTACACATAAGGTCGTGACACTCGATTGGAAACAGCTTACGTCCCGCCGCCTTCTTGAATGTCTCCACAGTGAACGAGAATAGTTCAGCTAACGGCTGTGGACCTGATGCTCTACCACCCATAACCTTGAGGCGTTCTCCCGCCGCACGTACAGCAGACATATCAATCTGTGGAATCTGTCCTGCGTACAGTAGTGCAACAAGTTCGCGGTATGCTTTGGCCCATCCGGGCTTGCTGTCGCCTACCTTGATGACGGTATCCGTCTTGTGAAAGTTGTCAGACACAACAGGCATCTTGTCTACGTTCTCACGCTCTACTGAGAATCCGACTCCTGTTCCACACATAAGGATATACATACACTCATCAAAACTACGGGGGCTGTCCACAGGGATATAACTACAATTAAATCCAGCCACGTTATCTCGCTCAAGAGCTTCTCCTGCTGTCATCATGGCTCTCATAGAAGGCATGACATCCTGATTAAGAATGCTTTGCTCTATCTCGTCAAGCACAACACCTTCTAGTTTGTGATACTTCTTGCCAACATGGTCGGACATAAAGTTGACGTACCGTGATACGGTCTCGTCCCAGTTCTCTCTGCGCTGGTCGTCTTCTATCCAACGGGCGTATCTGGACTTGTGGATAAACTGCTGGTAGGCAGTGGGTAATAGGTTACTCATTTTGTTCCTCTATATCTTTTTTTGTGATTGGGTTGGTGCATACATAGCAAGACAAAGTAAATGAAGGCATTATAGTAGTGAATAGATTTGTAAGAAACTCCGATATGTACTGAGTATTCTTACAATGTTTGCACGTATACTTAATCTTGACTATCTCTCTGCCATTGCCTTCCCATTCTTTCGGAAGGTACACGTCTACATCACTGCCACAGTTTGGGCAGGACAAATTAGTTATCATGGAGTACGACTCATCTTCGTGGTCTATGTCGTGGTCGCCGCCCCATATTAGTTCTGTTTTGCAGTGCCAGCAATTCATGATGACATCTCCTTGATTAGTCTTTCAAGGTACCAGTGGGCTTTTTTAAGGTCTTCGACTCCGTTTTTGTATTCGTATCTCCATATGTACTTGATAATGTTTCCTTGGAGATAGGACTTGTAGCCTGTACCTGTCGCCGCCTTGATTGCTTCAATGCACTCGATACCTGCCTGATTGTAGTGGGGTGGCTTGTTGACCATATCGGCATTGGCATCTCCGTTGCGTTCGTTCAGTAATTTAAATTGCTGCTTCATGTACTCTTCGTGACGTATCTGGTCCATCATCTTTCATCCCCGTCTCCGCTAATCTTACCACGTCTGGCGCGGTCTTGTAGCTTGTTGATGTTGTACTGAGCGACGTGCTGTAGGTCAAAGCCTAAGTCACGAGACAGTGCCGCACAATACCATAGCACGTCACCAATCTCTGCGGCAAGCTCCATCTTCTTCTGCTCGAACTGCTCCACATCGTAACCATCACGGATAAACTTCTTTACCTTATTTGCAATTTCTCCCGCCTCACCAGCAAGGCCCAACGCTGGGTATACCATCTGATGTCTGTCAGGATAGATAGCAGTCTTCACTGCTTCCTTTTGATAATAGTTGATGCTCCACTGGTCCTTCATTGTGTCTCTCCAAAATCTACTTTTACTATGTTATCTTCACGAGCAAGAACCTTGTCGGTGATGCTCTTGGATTCCTCGTCGTCGTCAAACTCGACAGTCAGTGACTGAGCCATAGATATGAAACTAAGTCGAGCCATACCAGCATCCCACACAGTTTCGAAATCATTCTCAAGCAATTCAATCATACCATTCAAGACTACCATACCTGCGGGTATCTCATCAAGGTCTACTGTGTCGTCGCTTGTTGTGTCGTACGCTGTCATACCAAAGCTGTCGTTGTCAGAGTTGCTGAGTATAAGGTAATACTTTTCTTTCAGGAGACTTGCCTTCTCCATCTGTACTTCGATGTCTTCCATGTCAGTCATTTTTCAGCCACTCCACTGGTATGTTTTTCTCTGCCCATTCAAATCCGTGCTTGTCAGCCCACATAGCATAGGTAGTCTTGCTTCCCTTGTAGATTTTATTGTTTGCGTTCATGAACACGAACCGTATGTCTAGTTCGGGGTACTGTGCTTTAATGAGAATCATCTTGGTACGGTCACCTCTGTCGAGGTGGCCCTTGGCCTCAACGTAGATGCCTGTCTCAACCAAGTAAAAGTCTGGCGTATACGTTCGCGGCTTGGGTATGTATGTCAGTCTCTTGGTTTCGTATTCAAACGTCACGCCTCTTTCTGCAAGGGACTTGGCTATGTTTATCTCGAACATAGAACGGTACTTGGTACCCCTCATAAGTCTTGCAGGGGAAACCCTGCCTTTATTATTTGTAGCCTCTTTACGAGATACTGTTCTACTTTTGGTGTATGCTTTTCTAGGTAGTTTAGTTCGTCGTTTATTACTAACGTCGGTAGACATACGGTTGCACCCATCCTCAATACTTGCATAATTTTTTGTGACTCATTCTCTATGACGTGTATGTCTCTAGTGTCCGTGTCACCCAGAAGATAACCTGTAGGGTCGTAGTTGTTACGGAGAGTAAGAGGCAGGGAAGTCTGCAGTCCACGAGTTTGCACCGTGGCAGGGTCCCCGCCTCTCTTCTCGTGCGTTTCAACATACACACAGTACAAGTGCGGATTAAGTTGCATCAGTTTCAGTGGGTATGTTTCTACGTACAATACAGGCATTACAGTTCACGCTTCTCTATTTTTGTGTACCACGCCTTTGGTGGAAACTTTGCTTTAGACGTAACCTTGTCGTGGTACTCTGCCTTCTTCCAACACTTATTCTTGAAAGAGCAGAAGGTACACGTCTTTGGCATCAGTTTGTTGCCTGTGTAAATCTTCTCTCCCTTGACCGTGTAGGCTTCATCAACAGGTTCGAAGGGTATCTTGAACTTCTCGTCGTTGGTTATGCTCTCCACGCGCCTGTGAGCGTCAGCAATGTAGGTGTCACGGTCTTCTGTTTGGTCTGCAGGTGCTTCAACGAAGTCCCACTCACCAGACGACTTGTTAATGGCAATCCACCCACCAAACGGCATACCCTGCGATTCACTGTACAGGTAGCCCTGCATCATGTAACCGAAGGGGTCATCTTCTTTGATGACATCGTAACCACCACGTCCTGAGAACTTGTTTTCATAAGACCAAGGGCTAGTGGACTTAACATCCCACACCTTATCCTCGCCGTCATTCATAACGAGGTCGAGTGTGCCTTTGATTTTCTGACCTGCAAGTTCCAGTTCGCAGGAGCGTTGGGTATCTACCACGTTGACCCCAGCAGACTTCATGATGAAAACGGCGGCTGCTTCCACAAGGTCACCCAACAAGAAACGCATAACATCGTTGTATGCTAACTCCTGTTTGTGTCCTTGCTTCTCTAGCTTCTGCTGGCACAAGGGTCTTCCCACACCTGACATACGAATCCGATAGTCACCACGATTAGACAACTGCTTACGCAACGAATCCTCGCAGTCCTTACCAAACTGTTTAATCAAGTCGTCGAGACGGGAAGAATCAACTTCCCCCCGCCCAACTTTCTTGAGAAAATCTTGTACTTCTACAAGAGCAATCATTAGCCGAACCGCTTAGACAAATCCGCGTCTTCGTCAGTTAGGTTTTGCTTTGAAGCATCCTTGTACTCGCCAAGGATTTTGTTGTTGGATGCGGCAACAGTGTCCATGAACTTCTGCATCATCTCTTTGCGTTCAGCAGTGAACGACACTTCCTTCACCAACTCAGGCTGTGGAATCCAGTAGGTTACCCCACCGTTTGCCATGCGCTTAGTACCTAGCTTGATGTAAGAAGTAGGTAGCGGAATCTTGTTACCTAGCTTCTGCTGAAGGAAGTCGTTGATAGGCCGGAACCCTGACCGCTTGAAGTAACCTACGAATGGGAAGTTCGTGAGTACCGCATCTGAACCATCTGCGTACTTCCCGTTAGGGATGTCAACAGAGCCGTACAAGATTACGTTACAAGACACCGACTTCGACAACAACAACCGTGGGTCATCCTGTGCAAGGGTCTCTTCCTCTTTCTTGGAAAGTCTGCCGCACTTCATGCCGCCTGAGTTATCAGGGAAAGCATCCTGAATCTTCTTTCGCTGAACAGAGCGACAAGTAAAGGCACCCTCTTCTTGGTCGTAGATAGACCACTCGTATGTTCTCAGCATTGGGTTGATGAATACCTCGTCGGCATACACCATGCTTGAGCCGTCGTAGATTTTCCAAGTGCCACGCTTCAGAGTTTCACCATCGTCTGTGTCTGCATCGTAGTTGATGCGGAGACTAGATAGTGATGGGGCTTTGGACTGTGATGTGTCGTCCTGACCCAGCATCGCTATCAACGATGCGGTATCGTCTGCAATAGCCATTGAAAATTCGTTGCTTACTGTTTCTAGTTCTGTTCCCATGTTTATCTCCATTGGGTTAATGTTGAACGTAAAAGGATTATACCTCAAAGACTGCCTCTAAGTCAAGCCAGTTTTTTCCCATTTTTAATTCTATACCAACAGGCATAGTATATTCAATGGCATAGCGTCTTTTTGTTTCCTCTGGAAGACATAGCATGGCCTTCGCCATTACCTGAATACAGGCTTCTTCTTCTCCGGGAAACACGTCTATGACAATAGAATCATGTACTGTGTTGCAGATTACAGACTTCATACCCTGCATATCTTTGTACAGTTTGACCAGTGCCATTGGCAACAGGTCGGCAGTAGCAAAGCCTTGCACAGGGTAATTACAGATTGCTGTGCGGTTTGTGGCTGTACCCCACTCAGTCCACTTGGCATCAGGAAAAGCGTACTGCCTACCGGACGGCAGGGTAATCTCTTTCTTTGTTACTGCATCTTTTTGCAACACCTTGTGCCACTCAGTAACGCCACTGTACTTTTCTTTGAAGGCACGATAGTAACGTTGCTGGTCCTCTGTACCACTAACACCCCCATACAGCGGTTTAAAGGTGTGTGCTTTAGCTTCTTGTCTTGTACAGCCAATCACACTGGCGGTGTAGCTATGCACGTCTGTGCCCTGTTCTACGTCCAGCATTACGGCATCGTCGGTTGCAAGGAACCCTGCCACCCTAAATTCTAGCTGGGCATAGTCACCCTCAAGGATGCTACCACCCTCGAACCTGCTTTCTACAGCACGACGAATAGCAAAGGTAGAACCACGCGGCATGTTCTGGAAGTTAGGGTTGCGGCTAGATAGTCTGCCCGTTGCCGTAACACACTGCATGAACTCGGTGTGGATGAAGTCATTCTCATCCATGTTGTTCTCCATCCCCTCAACAAAGGAACGCAAATATGTTCGCAGGGCAGAGTATCGTATGTACGACTTGGCAAACTCACGGGCATCACCTCGTAACGACAAAGACATGTCCTCTAGGGTTTCTTTGTCTGTCTTGAACCCACCGGATGCAACGTCAAATGCATCACGCGGTATCATCTTGAAGCCTGCAACTTCGCCTGTCTTCTCATAAGCAACACCCCTGCCTTCACAGGGTTTGCAAATACGTACAGCCTTGCCGACTGTGCCGTCTTTACGCAAGGGATTGAACCTGCCCTTACCACTACAAGCACTACACTGTGAGCCTATTGTTTTGTAGACTACATCTGTATTACGCAATACGTGTCCCTTGAACTCTGCACGAGACATGCGCTTACGTAACTTTGGCTTCTTGGTTGCACCACGCATCTCGTGTCCCAAGTTAAACGTCACGGCCCAATGCTTCTTGTCTTGTACCTTGCACGAGTACATAACCATCGACCTGTCGTCAGGACTGTCGAGGTTTACTGGGGTGTCGCCCATCGCGTTCGCGGCTAGTTCGTTTAGTCTGCGCTCAAGGGTGAACAGTTCTTGTTCGTATTCTTCTCGGATATTGGATAGGGTTTGTCTGTTTATCTTGATGCCGTTCTGCTCTATGTGAGCAAGAACGTTTGTCATCTCAAGCGACAGACGTAAGGTGGGTAGTAGTGTCATTATACATTTCCTCAAATGTTGTGCCAAAGGCTTTGAGTTGGGCTACAGCAACATCTTCTGTAGCGATTACGTCAGCGATACCGTACTCTACAATAGTGTCCCACGGTATGTCAAAGAATGTTTTACCCTCTTTGAAGTAAGGAGTGATAAGGTCTTTCTCTTTTTGGACACCTCCGTATTTCTCTGCAACTGCTGCTAATCCAAGAGGCCAGCGTCTAGCCTTGGCAAGAACATACTCAGCAACCATCGTATCGTACACGTTACCTTCGTACTTGAAGTTACACTCGCGTACCCAAGACAGGTCAAACTTAATGTTGTGTCCGATTACTACATCAGCAAGGTTGAGGGCATCTTGAAATATGTTGAAGCCGTCATTGCTTGGCGGCTCAGTGCTGTGGTCAAAGCATATGTACTTCACCTTGTCCATGCCTAGCCACTTGAAACCAACGGATACCAGCGTGTTGCCGAAGTAAGGCAAGGGTGTGGACGAGCCGTTAGCTTTTTCTTTGTGTGTAGTTTCTACGTCAAACGTCAGGACTCTCATTGGAGTAACTCTCCTAAATCACTTATGGGAAGGTTATAGCAATCTGCCCTAACAGTAAAGTTATTAGAAGGGTCTACGTCTCCCTTCTTTAATGGGGTAGCTTTAGATAGGTAGTCTTCCTTTTTCATTGCTCCTAAGTACCAGCCTTTTGAAAAGTCTTTAAGTACCCGAACGAAAGCGTAAGCATCACATCTTTGCTTTGTGTTGTACTTCGCAACACTACACTCGTAGAAAGGCTTGGGTTTCGCAGTAGTCTGCTTAGTCTTAACATCAACTTTAATGTCCCCAACTACAATGTCGTAATCAAACGTGTTACTCCACTCACCACCCAATACTTTGAGAGCAACCTGTTCCCCTAAAAAGCCAGCTATGTTTCCCTTGCCTTTGAGTATGGAGTTGTTTAACTTTCCCATCTCCTCCGCCTTTTGCGTTGCAGAAGAAAGCATATCGTTTGTAATTTCTATCTCAATCATATCAATAATAAACCCCCGTATGTACATCTATGTGGCTGGTGAACATACCATGCCACCCATTCAGTTTGTTCTTTGAGATACAGATGTGTCGTGCTGTATTCTCTTCTTCTGATGTGCCAGTCTTACCGATACCAATGATGACATCAGCCTCGCCAGCCTTGCCAGTACGTGAACCATCCAACATGGAGTAGTCAATGAACTGACGGTCATGTGCATCGAAGCTAGCCTGAGACACAGACCATATCAGAAGTTTGTTGCGCTTGGCAATCTCACGAGCAAGGACATACGTTTCCTTCAGGCGTTCGTCACCACGGTTAAAGTCACCTGCAACTCTGAACTTATCTAACTGGTCACAGAACATAACGTCCGGTTCGTTTAGCTGGGCGTACTCGTTCAGTTCATCCATTGATGTCCCCACAGAATCCATGACAACAAGGTACGGCTCTATCTCTTCTATGTAGCGTTGCTCTAGGGCGTGTCGCTCCTCGACCATTTGTTGTCGTGTACGTTCAAAGAATGACTGGATGATTCGTAGCTTAATCTTTTCGGCTGGCTCTTCGTTGGCCCAATACACAACCTTGTGCTTACTGCGTATGTAGTTCGCGGCAAGAAAGGCACAGAACGTTGTCTTGCCTACCTCTGGCCTTGCAAACAAGATGCCGAGGTTACCTCTGTCCATGCCTGTCAAATGCTCACGTAACAAATCCCAACCGAATGGGAAGTCAGGGTCACCCGTTTCTTCTTCTACAAGCTGTGTAAATCCTTTGTCCATCTCACTATACGTTGTCTTGTCAGACATCCGCCCATCTTCAACCATGTCAATCAAAGTTTTTAATTCACCAAAATGCTCAGACTCACCCGTGAAGATGGCAATCGCCTTCTCCCCAATCTGTCTGGCTCTGTCCCGAACCCAGAAGTTCTTGACTACATCGAGTTCGAGGGCCATGTCAGAGGATACTTTCTCTGATAGGTTGTCTAGTATCTTGTATATCTCGCCTATTGCGCTAGATGGCATGGCAGGATTACGGTCACTGACTAATGCCGCCACCTGCCGAGGGTGCATAGTCGCACCATATTCTTTGTGTCCGTACGTAATCACGTCAAAGATAGTAGCATCTCGTCCCGTGAACATGTCTTTCGACACAATGTTCTTTACTTTGTTGTAGAACTCATTGTCAAGCAAGAAGCCCAACACTTTATGTTCAAGTGTATTTTGCGAATAATCGCTCTCTGGTACCATGTTCCATGTCCTTTATGTCTTGATTCAAAATCAATATGTTTGTAGGCACAACGCCTTGTAACTTTCTTACAATATCAAGGGCCTTCTTTGTAGCGTCCTTATCAAGAGCCACAAGCACCTTGTCGTACTTCTGCAGTATCGGGATGTGTGTGTCAAGAAGATTAGTTCCCAACAAGGCTACCCCCGTGTAAGAACTCGACACACAACAAGCACTAGCGCAGTCTTCCACAAGAACTGCCACACGTCCACTGCCGCAAACGAAAGGACGACCTGACTTTCCATATCTCCACCACTTGGGCTTCTCACCCGTTAAAGTTCTACCTGCGGCATCAACAACACGCTTACCATCCGTGACCATGTAAACAACACGGTTACGCTGAAAGTCGAATCGCAAATCGACACGGCCTTCAAGATAAGCATCGTAAGCATTGACCCGCTTGAGGTAGGCAACCGCTTCTTGACTACGAGATATCGGAGCGAACGTGCTGGGCATTTCAAATGCAGCACCCACGTCTTCTGTTTTGTTGTGTAGTTTTCTCTTTGCTTTCAATAGCATAGGATGTGTAGTTACATCCTTACTTAAACGAAAGTCAGTGCGACCAGAAGCAGTACAGTCAGCGTGGAAACAATGATAAAGACGTTGCCCTTCATGTTCGCCCACACTAAACGTGTTCTTCTTTCCGCACACAGGACAATCCATACGCATCCGACCATTCGGTTGCAAGGGTAAATCCATCACGTAATCTGTAATCCAGTTTGCCATGACATACCTATACGACAAACTAAAACGTGTGTCAATAATATTTTTTTTGTTGACGAGGTGATTCTGACATGCTATTACAAGGATACCCTGTTAGGCTAACCCTATAAGGAATAATACTATGAATAAAAAGAACCCTATAGTAAGAGACGTACAGTCTGACAAATATCGAACACGGGTTGTCAAGGATAAGAAACGTGTGTTACGAGATGAAACCTACGATTGGGTAGCTGAACTATACGAGGAACAAAATGCCCAGACCGAACAAGATACAAGAAGAGACGAAGACATACAATCTTCTGATGACAGTTGAGCAGTACGACAAGCTGTCCAAGACTGCACACGACAGACAAAGAACTGAACTAGAACAAGTTAGCGTGGCTGATTTGATTCGTGAAGCTATTGATATTTACATTCATGTGTTGGAGCAAGAAGAAAATGAAGAAGCGTGAACTGAAGGCAGAAGTAATCGAACGCAGTTACGACGGTAGTTGGCAAGTAGTAACGCCAGCCAGCCTGACAAGACTGAACGAGACAAGTAGAGAACTTGTCAAAGATGGCGAAGCTGTAGACCTGACAAGATGGATTACAGTGCATGTGACAAATAATCAACGCAACGCAAAAAAATGGCTTGACACTCACGCACAAGACGTGGTAAAACTAGGGACACTCTACGAAGTCGCATAGCTTTTCTCCTTTCTATATGCGCCGTAGAGTGCCTTTCTGTTGTGGTTGACAGGGGAGCGGGGTTACCTTTCGGGGTGGCCCCGTTCTTTTTTGTTTGACACACCGGATAGTTTGCTGTATAGCTAATGAAACAACAACCAACCGAAAGGGAAATATCATGTCAACAGGCAAGTACGAATGGAATGTCAGGGTCGCAAAGCAAGGCTACGACTTTGCTGAATTTATTGTAAGTGCAGACACTGCCGAAGAAGCAGAAGCACAGATAGACCCCAACAGTGTTAGTGACGAACACTGGAACGGTGATGGCTGGGAATATCCCGACCTATTTATCTGTAGCTATTCTACTGAACGCATGGACAGTATCCATCCAGACCTTTATGTGAACCCTGATAGCGAAGGCACTATGGAACTTACAGACTACGAGCATGGTTTCTTGATGGCTACTTCTCATTACCTACATGCACAGTTAGTGGATGCAGGTTGGGATGGTGAAGACTGGATAGAAGTAGAACTGGACGGCAAACACTACGACCTACACTTCTGGCGTGAGGAAGACGATTCAGGGACAAGCTGTACTGCCTACGCTACAAAGATGCAGAAGTTCGTTGATTGGCATAGAACAACTGATGGCGGCGTGTTTAAGAGGTTGTGGTAAAATGTCTGGACTTACCTGCAAGGATTGTGGTACCTACCATGATAGCTATAACGACCTAAAGCACATTGACTGGGACACTGGCGGATTTTGTCAGAGTTGTGGGTCAGATGATTTTATAGAAGAAGGGAATGAAGAATGATGACGCTTAACCTACCACCGAAACAAATCAACGCCATACTGGTAGCACTTGACGCAGAGATTGAACACCAGCTACATGGCAGACCTGCTGATTGGGAATCGTTCCCAGAGATTGCCGCAATGCTGATGGCATATTATACAACACGTTGTAAATTTGAGGAGAATGTAGAATGAGTCAGTTTGAAACACCAAAACAATTAGCCCACAACAAAATTCTGGCGGCAACGTCTATGCTGAGTTACCTTGTCATAGATGAACCCCAGAACTATTCCCAGATAAACAGATGGGCAAGACGTGTTGTGGAATTATCAGAAGAGATACTCACCGAAGAACTAGAACAGGAGCTTATGCAAGATGGGTAAAATGAAACAGCTTGCAATGGACCTCGAAGAGGACTATTGGGAGAAGGCATCGTTCTGGGCTGGTTGTTGTGAATACAGAGGACAATTCCTAGAACGAATGGCACCACACCGAGACAAGATGGCACACATGACAAATGCCGAACTTGATGAACTACTGACCCAAGCATGGGATGAAAAATGGAGCGAGTACCAATGACAAATAGACCACACAAAATCAACCTCACCTGTAAGCAGAAGAAGCAACTCTTAGAGATTGTTAATCGTGTTAAAGATATGAACAGAACAACAGATGACAAAGCCGCACTCAGTTACGATGACGTTTGCTATCTGGACACAATCGAATTTAGATTGGCTGACATGTTTGACATGCAACAAGAGATGATAACCGGCGACCATGAGTACCGCAACAGATACTCTGATTATGAATACCTCACGCCAACCGATACAAAAGACAAATACAAAGCGTCACAGCTTTTGTAAGGGAGACTGACAAATGACAAACGCTAAACGTGACAAATCCCCCACGCTAAACGTGACAAATCACCCACGCTATCAAACTGTAGTTGAATTGCTTGCATCTGCTAAGTGTGAGTGCGGTAGTCGGGCCGATGTTATACAGGATGGAAAGGGTTATTTTTGCGCGGCATGTTGGGTTTCTAAATTTGCAAAACACGGTTGACAATGCGGGCTGGTTTGTTTAACGGTTAAGGTGCCACAAAAGAAAAGGAAACCGAACCAATGAGAAAAGCAGATACAAACAAGCCAGCCTTTACCATGTACCCAAAGGCCCGCCGGTCTATTGTAGATATAAAGACGGGTGCTTTGAAGCATAGCAAGAATAGCAAAATAGCAGATAAGGGAAAGCTAGCTATTGTAAAGAAAGGCCAGTTTAAAGGCTATGTCATTCTTACCTTAACCCTAGAAGAACGGGCAACCTGCCCTCGCTCTTGTTATCATTGGGATGATTGCTACGGTAATAATATGGCCTTCGCGCATCGTATCGAACATGGGCCAGCACTCGAAGCCAAGATAGAAGAAGAGCTAGAAGAATTATGCGCCACGTATAAAGGCGTGATAGTCCGGCTTCATGTCTTGGGTGATTTCTATTCTGTAGACTATGTGACCTTCTGGGAAAAGATGCTGGGCCTATACGATAACCTTGCGGCTTGGGGATACACCGGACGCTCTAAAGATGAGCCAATAGGACAGGCCCTTGCATATGTCCGGCACCTTTTCGGCACCCGCTGGTCTGTTCGTTTCAGTAATGACCTAGACATTTCCTTTTCAGCTAATAGCCTAGAAAGAACGCAACCGGCAAAAGGAAAATCGTTTGCTTGCCCTGAGCAGACAGGACAGGTTGCAAACTGTGCAAACTGTGCGCTTTGCTGGTCGGCACCGGATAAACAAGTTTTATTTGCGACGCACTAGATGACAAATGGGCCACGCAAAAGTTTCAATGACAAATGAGCCACGCAAAAGTTTCAATGACAAATGGGCCACGCAAAACAATTTTAAGGGGATATATCACAAGCTCACCGGTTTTTCGTTTCCTTTTGGCTGGGCTGGTTTGGATTTATCAAGATAATTTGCGAGATGGGGGCAGAATTATCATCAAAACGCTGCCGAAATATTTATTATTTACATTGTTTCCGGTTTGTGTTTATCCTGTAAATACCCCGGCCTTTTACCGGATACTTTAACCACAATGAAAGAGAAATATCATGCCTAATGATTTAACCGCACTTCCTTTTGGGGAATTAAAAAATATACGGGATGGGTGGCAGTTTGAACACTCGAACCCGTTTAATCTGGACCTATTTAGCCAGCGGGCCGTATTCGAACGGGTGCCGCTTGTTGCCGAGCCGTCTATTGATGGCGTTGTATGTCCTGAACGGATGCATGACCACGACGCTGTTTTTAATCGGGCAACCGGTGAAGTTGTCCAGATGGCACCAATCAAAAAAACATACACGCTTGTTCCTCATGAAACGATGCTACAAAAACAGGCCGAGCAAATCCAAGATAGTGAATTGCGGAACCAGTCTGTTAAGGTGGTAGACCGTCTTTTTGAGCGGGGAAAGAAGGCGCACCGGACTATCTACTTCACTGATTTAACGTCGGAAGTAAAAAGCAGGGCGGGCAATGATAGCGTCGTGCCGCGCTTGGATGTCTTTAATTCGATAGACGGTAAATGGGCTTTTCAGGTGTTCTCTGGTGCCTATCGCGACCTCTGCCGCAATACCCTAGTTTTTGGCGGGGAAAAGGCTTACCACTCAAAGCACAAGCACACCCGCAATCTGGACACAGCGGCAATGACGGGGAAAGCGACCTTATCGCTGGACATGTTCACCGGCCAGCGTGAATTGATGGATAGCTGGGCGCGTCGTTCGCTTTCCCCTGTCGATTTTGCCAAGATATTGGAAAGCTCGATTTGCGCTAGACCAGCAAGGCCAAGCGATAATGAGGGCGACCGTTTGGTAAATAAAGGCTTGTTTGATTACATGATGGGCCTTTTCGAAGAAGAGACCCGCGAGCTGGGGGAAACAATGTGGGCAGGATATAATGCGCTCACTCACTGGTCTACTCACACCCTAGAAAGGGGAACAAAAAAGCAGAACCAGCACGAAGCACAGCGTAGGCGTTCTGATGATGTTCGGGATATCCTAACGGGTGACGCTTGGCAGTCGCTAGAAATGGCGGCGGCATAATGTCCATTCTCGAAATCAAAACAGCAATCAGGGCATCACTTGCCCTGTTAGCAGAAGCCGCCATGTCCGGCGATAATGAAACCGCAGGAAAGCATTTTGATGATATCATGATGCTGACCGGCAAGCTGGGGGACCATTGCTAGTGGAAGCCTTATACGTTATCTATAGAACAATGACCGTTGTTCTGTTATGCTTAATTATCTACTCAATTTTTGTTCAATAGAAAGGAACAATAAACCATGTTAAACGAAACACAAATCAATGAAATCAAGAACCAGCTAAACCTTGCCATTCGTAGCGATAAGATGAGCCGCGAACATGTGGTTAAGGCCTTTGAACTCTTGGCGGATATCCAGCAGACAACGGCGGCGGCACCCGTTAAGAAGCCAGCCGTAAACAGCAAGGGGGCGGCATTACTGGCGGCATTTAGGCGGCGGGCATATCCCGTTCTTATTCGGACGCTTGCCAATGAGACCGGCATTTCTAGCTCTAGCATTCACTCGACTATCTCGTATTTGAAAGCTCAGGGATACAAGATTAAGGGCGTTCAATCTGCAAGTAAGGGAAACCGGATGCAGTACCAGCTAGTGAAGAGAGGGGGTTAATCATGGCAACGACCGATATCATAACCGCGCTGGATAGCGTCATAACCGACAAGGTAGCAGGTGAGATTGACGACCGCGAACTTCTCAGCCGGTCAGAGATTGAAGACATGATAAAAAATGATATTGATTACCTGTTAGAAGATATGGTAATAGATGTTATCAAGAACCGTCTTAGCTTTGACGTTTCAATAACAGAGTAAAGGAAGAGACCATGAACAAGCCGCCATTCATCACAGAAACATTCGCTTTTATCGGCGTTATGTTTATCATCTATCAAGTTTTGCCAGTCGTGATGGTGGCGGTTTATTACCTTCTCTTACTACTTACAACATAAAGGAAGAGACCATGAATAAACAGATGATAGACTACAATGTAACCAGCGATAATGCCGACCAGCTAGCCGTTGTACCGGTTGAGCAATTACGGCTGATTCACAACATGGTTAGCCAGCTAGATAGTCAGGTGAAAGTCTTGAAAGCCAGCCTTGAGGCGTTCGGAATATCCGGCTATTCATTCGAGAACACGGTGAAGACTGTTGCCGATATCCAAGTAAAGAAGGGGGCCAAATGATGGTAGACCGCTTCGGGTTTGCCGTTGTTTACGGTATGATGTTCCTTTGCCTTTGCCTTGTTTTGGCGGGCGCATCATGACAGCCCTGCATATCCTGCTAGTCCTTTTCCTTTTATTGGACTAGCCTTTATTTCCCTCCCGTGAAGCCCTCCAGCATAGTCTGGGGGGTTTTGCGTTGCACTACAGCCTAGAATATACCGGTAGTCGTTGCAGTTGTTAGGGTTTTACCCTTTGGGATTGTCCCCGTAGTGCTAGTTATAACAACATCAACAGCCAGCCTTTACGGTAAACCATACCGGTTATATAAACCCTGCGAACATGTGACAAATGACAAAACACGCACGGGCGCGGGTGCGGGCGCATGTATTCTTTGGGGGTTAGGGTGCTAGTTCGCGGGGTTTGGGTGCCTGCAAGGTGGGACGGTCTAGCTGTTACAGGAAAAATATAAAAAATCCCATGTGCGCGTACGCATGGGCCACCCCGCCCCCCCCGGCATTTGCTAGCAATCCCGACATGTTTTTTGTATTTTAGGGGTTACCTGTATGGCATTCCCGGCAACGTGTAGGGCAACGGTGTGGGGCAAAAGAAAACCCCCTTCCCGCGAACGGGTAAGGGGGCCTATCAGTATACCGGGGGGATATAGGGTTTAGCCCGGCGAGGTTACACCCAGTGTAACGTCAGATTCACCATCTGTCAACCCAAAAACGACACCCCCGTGTATTTTTTTTATTATTGTTGGCATTACCTGTTGACAACACACCATATTAGCCCCATAATAAGGGTTGCCGGGCCGTTGCAAAAAGGCGAACGACCCCAACCATAGCGATTTATCCTTACATTATAGGTCTTCGATACGCTTCCCCGGCACCTAATCCCCCCTTTACAATGGAAACACAATGAATTTGGTCCAACAACCAAAGAAAAAGGGCCTTTCCGAAAAGCAAGAAACGTTCCTTACGGCTTTGTTCGAAACAAATGGCAACTTCAACCAAGCAGCAGAGGTTGCTGGGTACTCACACGGCTCTGTGACGTGGTTACGGGACAGTTTAGCCGACGAAATCGTAGAACGCACCCGTGCGCTCCTTGCAGGCAACTCCCTGAAGGCCGCGAACAAGATGATAGACCTTGTAGACACCCCCGTCGTAGAACGTGGGGACGACCTGAAGCTACGTGCTGCAGAGGCGATACTCAACAGGGTTGGACTTGGTAAACAAGAGACAATGAATCACAACGTACAGGCTATCCACGGGGTAGTTCTGCTGCCACCAAAGAAAGAAATGGTCATAGATGCGGAGTGACAAGGAAATAAGACGTATTGCCCAAGAAGACATCAGGGGCCTAACGTCTGCAGAACACGAACACTTTGATGAGAACCTGTCCCCCAGTGGGTCCGGCTTCAAAAAGTACAGACCCAGCATGAGAGACGATTTCAAACCTCAACGCATCGGTAAAGCGTGTGGTGGCAAAATACATCGCGGAAGAAAGGCGACTTACAATGGCTGAAAAACGCACAAAAACCACCATGAGTGGTCAAGAACGAACTGAAGGCAGCTACGGTCTGCGAGAGTTCTTAGATGACTTCGGCCCAATGTCAAACATAACTCGCCTACTTAAAGGTCACGATGATGAGATACCATCAATGCCTTCAGGACTGGGTGGGCTTGGTCTTGACGCTTTGGGAAGTGACAGTGATGGTAAGAGTAGTGGCAGAATAGCGAAACTCAAAGAAGCAGAGCTAAAACAGTTTGCAAAAATCCTAGAGGGCCGCGAGGCTAAACTAAAAAATAAGAAACGCAAACAAACAGGCATGGCTGACCGTATGGCACACCGTGGACGCAAAGCCGCCTCTTCTGCGGATAAGAACGACTAAGGTACCCCCGTGTCATCTGACGAACAACAAGCACCCCCTAAAAAGAAGGGCCGTCCCAAGAAGGACCCCAATGCGCCAAAGGCAACTTACAATCTTTCTCGCGCTGAAAGAGCCAGACGTGCGCTACAGGCTCGTGTTCGCAAAGCTGAAAAAGCTAAAGAGAAGCACCAACAAAAAGCTCAAGATAAAGCCAGCTACGCACGTAAGCTAAAGAAGAGTGCCAAGAAGGTAGAGACCGCAATCAACGGCACAGGTTCGCGGGTTGTAGATATGGATGACGTATCCAATCTCCCGGCAACGGTCAAGGAAATAATTGATGATACCCCTGTTATATTCAAACCTAACGACGGTCCTCAAGAAGACTTCTTGTCAGCACCTGAACAAGATGTTCTGTATGGCGGCGCAGCGGGTGGCGGTAAAAGTTTCGCACTACTTGCCGACCCCCTACGATACTGCCATAATGCTAACCATCGTGGGTTGCTTCTTCGCCGGACTCTTGACGAACTAACAGAACTAATCGACAAGTCCAAGCAGCTATACCCCAAGGCATTTCCCGGAGCCATATACCGAGAAGCTAAATCCACTTGGGTCTTCCCTTCTGGGGCAACCATGTGGTTCACCTATCTAGACCGCGACAAAGACGTAACTCGTTTCCAAGGTCAGGCGTTCAACTGGATAGGCGTTGATGAAATCACCCAGTATCCGAGTAGCTATGTTTGGGATTATTTGCGTTCACGTCTTCGCTCGACAGACCCAGAACTACAGAAAAACCTCTGTATGCGATGCACTGCTAACCCCGGTGGCGTTGGTGGCTGGTGGGTTAAAAAGATGTACATTGAGAAGCACGAGTCTAACAAGGCTTTTCCGGCGTACGACCCAGAGACGGGCAAAGCGTTTCTTTGGCCTGACGCACATCCTACAAGAGCAGGACAGCCTCTTTTCTATAGGAAGTTTGTACCGGCTAGACTAACCGACAACCCTTACCTTATGGCTGACGGACAATACGAAGCGATGCTCCGTTCGTTACCAGATGTAGAACGTCGCAGATTACTTGACGGAGACTGGGATGTAGCAGAAGGCGCAGCCTTTCCTGAGTTCTCTCGCGCTAGGCACGTCGTCGAACCTTTCGAGATGCCAACCAACTGGCCCCGCATTCGTGCTGCGGATTATGGCTACGCCTCTCCCTCTTGCGTCCTGTGGGGTGCAATCGACTGGGACAACAATATATGGGTATATAAAGAGTTATACGCTAAACACTTGACAGCAGAGCAGTTAGCTGATAAAATACTAGAAATGGAGGAGTTAGACCCTCTACCCCACTACAACGTCCTTGATGCCTCCTGTTGGAACAAAACAGGCTTCGGACCATCTATCGCAGAAACCATGATGAGAGCAGGTGTTCGATGGACACCATCTGACCGTAATAGACTGCAAGGAAAGATGGAACTCCATAGAAGACTATCGGACGACCCGTATACCAAAGAACCGCGTTTACGAATCTTCGCAACCTGTAAACACACTGTCGCACAGATGTCAGGTATTCCGCTGTCCAAAACCAATAGTGAAGACGTAGATACAAAAGCAGAAGACCACGCATACGATGCGCTCCGTTATATGGTTATGACTCGTACAAGTGGTTATACATCAATTCATAAATCATTGCAAGGCATAAAAGACCAAGCCTTCCAACCCTTTGATGGAACATTCGGATACTAGATGGCAGTAGAATTTAAAGAAGGCTATGTAAAAAGCATACAGCAAGAAGGTATGTCTAGGGTTGCTGCTATACGCAGTCAGCCTCTCGTTTCATTGTATATGAATAGAGCAGACTTAAAACCTGACAAAAAAAATAAACTCATAGCTGCTATAAATGCGTTAGGAGGTCAGGAGCTAACTCTTGATGATGTCCTGAACGAAGGACCTAAAAAAACTGCGCTGATTGATTCTATAGTTGGTTCAGATAAAGCAGCAAATGTAAAAGCTCTTGTAGGAGATTTAGGTAAAAATGTACTGGCTGAAGTTGGGGTTACCGCACAAGGAACTGCAAATCCGCTAAGAGCCATGATAAAGGCACAAGTAGGCAGTGCAGAGTACGACAAAAAAGGCTTGGGAACGGATACTACTAGATTACGCCCTCTAAACATTCCGAGAGAAGTTTATCAAGGAAGTAAAGATGTCGCCGCAAGTCTGATGGCTAATCCCGACACCAGATTAGCCGGTGGTCGTATGATTTTGATGATGCTGGGCGGGTATAGACCTTCAGATTTTAAAGCGTTAAGAATAGAAAACATAGATTTTAAAACGGGTTTGGTTTTAGGCTTAGAGTTAAAAACTGATGATAAGAGTAAGGCAGCGGGAATTGGTGCTGCATATTTTCCTCGCCCACAGTTAGATGTTATTAAAGCTATCATGGGCGATAGAAAAGAAGGTCTCTTATTTGAAAACCCTGACCCATTAGATAAGCTAATTAACGAGCGGCTTAGAACCGCAGATATGCCTGAGATACTGTATCGCCAAGAAAGTACCGGTAAAAATATAACTAAACCAGCTACCGCCTACGATTTTCGTCGGATGCAGGAAACAGCTTTGCAAGCTGCAGGGTATACTTCTACTAATCCTGTTAGAAAGTATTTAACTTGGAGACCTATTTCTGGAAAAGAAGCGTCAGAAGGGTATATGGCTCTTATCAACCAATCGGCAGAGCTTGAAGAAGCTAATGCCTTGTCTTTTGAACCTTTTATTCATATGACAGACGGAAATATTGTAGAGATGCCAGATGGCTCTGTTACAAAAACTCACGGTCAGTTCTTAACTGAAGTAGGTGTAACCGAGCTATCTCCCTATACCTTAAGATATACTGCTTCTACAAGGGGTCGTGCTAGACTTCCTATTGCAGAGATTGAAAGGTTAGATTTAGAAGATACAGGCGTAGTGTATTCAGACTCGCCAATAGCTTCTAAAGCTACAGTGACTGACCCTGCTGCAGCTAGTGCGTACATAGATATAGCTAGAACAAATCAAGAAACTCGAAAAGTTCAAGCAGAGATAAATTTACGTGAAAAGCAGCAGAGTCTTGCTAACATGCCGCCCAAGCCTTCTAAATCTACAACAGCCCCAGAACCCGACATGATAAGCTCTGCAGAGGACCTATCTCCCGACACACAAAAGGCGTTGGGTTCTGGCTTCGATTTAGACGCATTTCTTGGCAAGACTAAAGACGTAGTAGACAGCGTAGTAGACAAGATTCCTCCTAAAGTTATAAAGGCTATTCCTTTTCTAGCTGCACCTGCCGGATATGAGATTGCAAAAGAAACAGCTTCTGACATGGGACTACCGGGTTTTCTTCCTGAAATAATAGGCGCAGCAGGGGCTGCAGCAGAGGTTGTATCTCCCATTGCTCCGACAGACATCAAAGATGCCTCGATAGGATTTGCTGGCGTTATAGAAAAGGGAGAGCAAGAACGGCAGGTTCTTTTAAACAGAGCTAGACAATCTAAGACAACGGATATTGACAGGGGACCTGAAGCCGCTCCTGCCACTGAACAAGACCAAGGCTTTTTAACTAGATAATGGGAGATAACCATGCCTAATAATAATTACAATTATGGCGCATCCTACATCATGAACTCAGACAAGACATCTGTTGACGACGACATGGGGTCAAAAACTCTTTACCGTGAAGGTTTAGAATTTGACACTCGTGCCAAGACAGACTCTTTAACTGAAGACATGCCGAAGGCAGCGACCAAGGGTGCAGTAGACCCTTCTGTAATGAAAATGGCTGAAGAACGCGATTACTAAATTATGGCAGACGATAACTTCCTTCAACCTGAAGATGACACGACCATTCCACTGTACGACGCGGATGAAACTTTTCCCGGTCTAGCAGGATACGTAAAACAAAAGTTCGAAGAAGCTGAGAACGGACGTTACTCTCACGAGCAGCGTTGGTTACAAGCCTACAAGAACTTTCGTGGTGTTTACGACTCTTCTACAGTTTACCGTGAATCAGAACGGTCTAAGGTGTTCGTTAGAATCACCAAGACTAAAGTTCTGGCTGCTTACGGTCAGATTGTGGATATCCTGTTTGCCAACAAGAAGTTTCCGCTAGTTGTGCAGCACACTCCTGTTCCTGAAGGGATTGCGGAGTTTGCACACATGGAGACACCGCTAGACCAAATGGAAGACCCGTATGGGTTTGCCGGTGACGGACGTGACCTACCACCCGGAGCGTTAGGTGCTGAAGCATCTGGTAAGTTTCTTGGTGGGCTTCAAGGAGAGTATGGCAGCTTGCCACTCGCTGAAGGTCCTGCAAAGATGGGTGAACCACAGATTAGCCCAGCACAAATTGCAGCGATGAACATGGAAAAACTTATCCATGACCAGTTATTAGATACCAACGCAGTAAACGTTTTCCGAAACGCTATATTTGAATCGTCCCTTCTTGGCACAGGAATTGTCAAGGGGCCTTTTAACTTTCATAAGCGTGTCCACAAGTGGGGCCGTGACGACGAGGGTAATCGGGAATACCAGCCCTACGAAAAGGTTGTACCTAAAATCGAAATGGTGTCTTCGTGGGACTTCCACCCAGACCCATCTGCTACCAGCATAGAAGACTGTGAATACGTTATAGAGCGTCACAGGTTTAATCGCCAACAGCTTCGCGCACTAATCAAGCGTCCTTACTTTATTTCGGAAGCTATCGAAGAGTGTCTATTAAAAGGTCCTAACTATCAGGACAAATACTACGAAGATACAATTCGTGAAGATGAAACAGAGCCATACGTATCTGAAAACCGGTTCGAGGTTCTTGAATATTGGGGTGTACTAGATTCTAACCTAGCACAAAAAGCCGGATTTGCAGAAGCAGATATGATGTCTGAGTTTGACGAACTACAGGTCAACGTTTGGATTTGTGGTAACGTCATACTTCGCTGCGTTCTTAACCCCTTCACACCGGCCCGTATCCCGTATCAAGTGTTCCCTTACGAAGTCAACCCGTACCAGCTATGGGGTGTCGGTGTAGCAGAGAACATGGAAGACGCTCAGAAGCTCATGAACGGTCATGTACGCATGGCTATTGATAACCTAGCTCTAGCAGGCAACTTGGTGTTTGACGTGGACGAGGCGAGCCTTGTACCGGGCCAAAACATGGACATCTTCCCCGGAAAGATATTCCGTCGCCAATCAGGTGTTACAGGAACGGCTATTAACGGCTTGAAGTTTCCTAACACGGCTGGTGAAAACCTACAAATGTATCAGATTAGCCGCCAGTTGGCTGACGAAGAAACTGGTATCCCATCTATTATGCACGGTCAAACGGGCGTTAGTGGTACGGGCCGCACAGCGGCAGGATTATCCATGCTCATGGGTTCTGCTGGTCTGGCAATGAAGACAGTCGTAAAGAACATTGACGACATGCTGCTAAAGCCACTTGGTGAAGCATACTTCCAGTGGAACATGCAATTTAACGAAGACTCCCCTGACATCGAGGGTGACCTAGAAATCAAACCACGCGGTGTTGCAGCCGTAATGCAGAAAGAAGTTCGTAGCCAGAGGCTGACAACGCTTCTACAAACAGTCGCCAACCCTATGTTGGCACCATTCATCAAGATACCAAACCTGATGCGTGAACTGGCTATATCACAAGACATCGACCCCGATAGTCTAGTGAACGACCAAAACGAAGCTCAACTGTATGCAAAGATGTTACAAGGGATGATGGCAAATGCTCAACAAACAGCAAGCGCAGAGGCTGGCCCCGCTGGTGCAGGGCAAGGAATGGGAAGCCCTGAAGGAGTACCTCAAGGACCTCCGGGAACTGACGATTCAGGGCGTGGTAACGGCACAATCGGAGTCGGAACTGCTCCGGGCGCAGGGGAAGCTGGCTTTACTGGAAACGCTCCTCAAGCTGAAGAGTAATCACGAGGCGGTAATAAAGAATGGTTGATAGAATTGACATTGGGGTAGGTCCACGTATCGAATACGACGACCCTACAGACACGTCTGGTTTTAAGTACACGGGTCAAGAAACCTTGTCTGCAGACCAGTATGGTTCCCAATTTGTTGATTTCTATAGCCAGTCACTGGACATACCTAGCCTGTCAGAACAAACAGGTATCGACCCAACTGCACCCGGAGTAGGGGAAGACATCCAACTGAAGGGGATGACTCAAGATAGCAGTGATGGAAGAGAAGATAGTGAAGCCAATGTTGTTGCCGACCTCGAAAGAGCATTGTCTGGTGGACAGTCTTCGTTTGGAGATATTAAGTTTACAGATGGTTCTGTCGGGAATACTAAATTTACAAGCTACGCAGACGTTTTAAAAGCTGACGGGCAACTGGACAGAGTGGCCTTTAGTGAAAATATACTTGCACCTGTTTTCTCTGGCAACTATAAGAACTTTGACTTGTCCTCTGTAGGAGAACGGGCCGTAGACAGAGCAACAGGACTTCCCGGAGAAGCTGCGAAACAAGTTGAAGAGACAGCAGGTATCTTCACAGGTGGCTACGATAAGTTTAAAGAAAGAGCATCAGAAAAGGCACCGGGAGCTTTTAAAGGAATTGCTTCTACGGCTGGTGGGCTACCCGGCTCTGTCCTGATGGGTGCGCTCACAGGCAAAAGTACCCAAAACTACTTGGGAAACATGACCAACGACGGAGCGGGCTTTTTCAGTGCTATTAGCAACATTAACAAAACGGCTCAGT
>OEFV01000002.1_pt1 | contig 33578 bp, 59 predicted proteins | sample 1498691 | NCBI WGS metagenome assembly OEFV01 (sample SAMEA3275497, study PRJEB22092) | marine metagenome | biome: ENVO:00000447 marine biome; feature: Sheltered location near shore and weather station; material: Particulate matter on a 0.22 Um pore size filter | collected 2014-06-21T08:00:00+00...
CGTTCGCTTATTTCTCCGCAGTTGAAACAAAAAAGTGGTAGCCTTAGAAAATGCCTAATCCTGCAAAGCCGTTGGAGATGAAACGGAAGCTAGGTGACCCTGGTAAGCGTGGGTTGCCCGATGTGAACGAAACTATCGCTGTGCGAGGTGGATATGTCGAACCGCACCAGGAATTAGGTGAAGCAGGCATGAAGCTATGGGACAGAGCGTTCTCTCACGCAAAGAACTGGATTAGTCAGACTGACGTAGAGGCACTGATGGTTGTGTGTAAACAACTAGACCGACAGCTTGTAATACAAGCAACGTTCGAAGCTGACCCTTCTGACTTTCACATGGCACGTCAATTACTAGAACTGGAGAAGGCAATTATGTCTGGGCTTGGTCTGCTCGGCTTTACCGTAGACGCAAGGTCACGCCTCGGCCTTGCAGAGATAAAAGCTGAGTCAATGTTCCAGAAGCTAATGTCTGAGAGAGATTAGTGTTCAATCCAGCATGGCTAACTCCCGTGCCAGAAGAAGCTATGAAGCGAGGCGATGGAGATTTTATTGCTAAGTTTGCTGACGCCTTCGGAACCATTACAAAAGACTCGGTAGCTGGGCTAACTGGAACTCCGCTTATCCTGCGTGATTGGCAGAAAGAGATGCTCAGGCACGTCTTTGCTCGTGATGAAGACGGTGGACTACGCCAAAGAGTGAATCTGCTTGGATTGCCTAGAAAGAATGGGAAAAGCGCCATCGGCTCTCTAATTGCTGCTTTTGCTCTGGTAGACCCAAAAACACGTGGTGGTGAGATTTATTCGGTAGCGGCTGACCGACAGCAGGCTCGCATTGTTTTTGAAGATACAAAGAAGATGATTCAGAACAGCGAGCTCAAAGAGCATGTCAACGTCTTCCGTGACTCTCTTTACTGTCCTGCTACTGGAAACGTCTACCGAGCGCTGTCGGCAGATGCACCTCGGCATGAAGGACTGTCTCCTACGCTCGTCCTTTTTGATGAGCTTCACGCTCAGCCCTCACGTGACCTCTTTGATGTTATGTCACTGGCTCAAGGTGCTCGTGGAAAGATGGCAACAATGATTGCAATTACAACGGCTGGTGTAAAAACCGAATCTAGGACAGGCAAAGATTCAATCGCTTACACGCTTTACCAGTACGGGCAGCAGATAGCCAGAGGCGAGAAGGTAGACCCGACGTTCTTTATGGCGTGGTGGGAAGCACCAGCAGAAGCTGACTACACAGATGTAGAGACATGGAAGCAAGCCAACCCTGGCTATGGCGATATCTGCGATGCTGATGACTTTGCAAGCGCTGTTCTCAGAACGCCCGAGGCAGAGTTCCGCACTAAGAGATGCAACCAGTGGGTGTCAAGTCAGCAGGCGTGGCTACCGACAGGGGCTTGGGACAAGCTGGCTGGCGATTGGGAGCTAGACCTCGACGAAGATTACGTTTTAGGCTTTGACGGCTCGTATGCAAATGACTCAACCTCCATCGTTGTTTGCACAATACCGAGGTCAGAGGGTGAAATCCCTAAAGTGGCTCTTGTAGCGACCTGGGAGAAGGACTTTGACCATGACGATGAGACCTGGCGTATCTCAATTGACGAAGTAAAGCAAACAATCATAGATTTTACCCAAAAATACCCAAAATGTCGTGAAATTGCTTGTGACCCGTACAGATGGGCACAAATGATGCAAGAACTAGACGAACTAGGTCTTCCTATCGTCGAATATCAGACAAACCAGCTAAAACTGATGATTCCTGCTACTCAGAAAGTGTTTGAGGCAGTAACAGAGGGTAAACTGTTACATGATGGCAATTCTGGACTATCTAGGCATATTGACAACTGCGTAATCAAGATGGACCACCGTGGGCAAAGGGTAACAAAGGAATCCTCGAACAGCAAAAAGAAGATTGACAACGCTATCGCTTTTATCATTGCATACGATAGGGCAACAGCGACTAAAATAGAAGAACGTAAAGTTCCGCAGTTTCATATATAAAGGCAGAGATGGTAAACACACTTATACAGATAGCAGGAGCATTACTCGTAACCATAGGCGTCGGGATGTTCAATCTTCCTATTGCCATAATCTTTGCAGGAGTGTTTACCTTGGCTCTCGGAATCGCTAGGGGTCTTAAGTAATGTTAGAAAGATTTTTTCAAAATAACGAGAACAGGGCTCTTACCTTTCAGAGTATCTGGGCAAACGGTGGCGATACCGAGATGGGGACCAGAGCAGGCACTAATGTCAACTCAGATACCGTATTTCAAGTAAACGCAATCTTTTCTGCAATCTCCCTAATCTCAGACACGATTGCAACACTGCCAGTAGACAGCTTTATTAGCTCAGACGGTGTTAGAAAGCCATTTCGCCCCTCACCAGCATGGCTTCAGCAGCCAGACGTAGATACAACCAAAGAAGCCTTCTACGGAGCTTGTATTGTCAGCCTCCTGCTAGACGGCAACGCTTTTATTAGGGTTTACAGCAACAACCAAGGCGAGATAGTCAACATGGCTGTCCTGAACCCCCTAGACGTCGAAATTAAGCGTAATGGTGTTGGCAAGGTCATGTACTTAGTAGATGGCGAAAAGAAGCTTCTAAGCCAAGAAGAGGTTGTCTTTATCCCAGACATCGTTCGTCCTGGCAAAATCCGTGGAGTAAGCCGTGTAGAGGCACTAAAAGAGAACTTTGGGCTTGCAATGGCTCTAGAATCTTATGCACAGACTTTCTTCGGTCGTGGGACGCAAACTTCGGGAATTATTGAGTTCCCAGAGATGCTTTCAGCAGAAGAAGCCAAGCAATTAGCCAACGGCTTTGATTCACGTCACCGTGGATGGTCAAGAGCACACAAGACGGGTGTTCTAAGCGGCGGAGCGACCTACAAGTCAACTTCTGTGACAAATGACCAAGCTCAGTTCATTGACAGCCGAAGAATGGCAGTTGAGGACGTTGCAAGAGCGTTTAACATCCCTCCACACCTTCTTGGGCTACCTGGAACTAACACCTACTCCTCGGTGGAGCAAAACAACCAAGCTTTCGTGACTCACACCCTGCGACCTATCGTTCAGAAGCTAGAGTCGGGATTCAGTCCTCTTATGCAACGACTACCAGGTGGTCAGAGCGCCTTTGTGCGGTTCAACCTAGACAACTTGCTACGTGCAGACTCAGAGAGCCGTCACAGCTCTTACAGCATCGGTCTACAAGCTGGTTACTACACAATCAACGACGTAAGGCGCTTCGAGGACCTGCAACCCGTAGAAGACAACGCTGCAAACAACGTGCGTGTACCTTTGGCTAACGTGGACATCACCGCAGCAGAGGTAGCAGAGCAGCAAGAGCGTGTGACAATGGCGTCACAACTAATTCAGGTTGGCTTTGAGCCTGCCTCGACTCTGGCAGCGCTTGGACTGCCCCCGATTGCTCACAGCGGCAAGGATTCGGTACAGCTTCAAACGGACGAGGCATAAATGCCAATAGTTACAGGTCAGTACACCTTGCAAACAGGCGTAGCTCAAAAGGTAGTTGCGGCTGAGAATCAGTATCAAACTGTCTTAATTCACAACGGGGAGCACGCTTCAAGTAGAATTTTATACTTAGGTAATTCAGACGTAACGTCAGCTACAGGTATGCATCTTGACGCAGATACAACGCTAACTTTACCGCTTGACCCAGGTAGCGAACTGTGGGCGGTTTCGTCTCACGACAACATCTTGCTAACTAAACTAGCGATAAAGCAGGACTGATGAAAGAAGAAAAAAATGGTACTTATACCGAATCAGCACGGGCAGCCAACAAGTGTGAAGACTGCGACGGAGACTGCAAAGTCTGCTCTGAAACAAGAGAGCTCCCAGACAACTTTAGGCCCGCTAACGCCGAAGGAGTCCCTGAAGGAAGAGCCTGTGGTAACTGCATCTTCTATAGAGAAGACAAACAAGACGAAGACAACCTCAGCTACTGCGAAAAGTGGGACGAATACGTCAGAGGTGACTACTACTGCAACGCCTGGCAAGGCTCAGAAGAAGAGCGCCAAGAAATAAGTCAAGATGATTCGGTCGAAGATGATAAAAAAGTCTACTTTGAGACCAGAGAAGTAAACCTAGAACCACCAGCCTACATGCAAGCTGCGGCCCGACAGGGGCTGAAATATTACGAGGAAGGCTTGGCTGGAGATGGATTGGTTGAGAAAACTGTTCGTGAAGCTAGAGCAATGGTTGCTGGGAATGTCACTGCCGACAAGTGGGTTCGTATTCGGGCTTGGATATCTCGTCATTTGGGTGATTTGGATAGCCCTAGTGCAAGCCCTGCTTCTGACGATTATCCGTCTGCTGGAGTTGTTGCACACTTACTATGGGGTAGTGGCCCCAGCAAGCGCTCTGCTCAGCGTGTATTGAAATATGCTGAGGGTGTAGTTGGTAGACTAGAAGCAGAAAATTCTGAACGCAGTACTGCGAGAGGTGAATCAATGAGTAAAGTCGAGACTCGGTACAACGTAACCGACATCGAGGTCCGTGAGCACGGAGATGGTATGCGCTTCACTGGGTATGCCGCCCTATTTGACTCACAAAGCGAACCGCTGCCATTTATCGAAGTAATTGAACCAGGTGCTTTTAAGCGCTCAATTCATCAGACACGTAATGACATAAAGCTACTTTGGAACCACAACACCTCAGACGTGCTTGGCTCTACTCGTGCAAAGACCATGAAGCTATACGAAGACGCCCGTGGTCTTAGGGTCGAGGCAGACCTACCAAACACCACACTCGGTCGAGATGCAGCAGAGCTGCTTCGTCGTGGAGACGTAGACAGCATGTCATTCGGTTTCTCAGTACCTACAGGTGGAGACGAGTGGAGCGCAGATGGTATGACTCGCACACTAAAGTCAGTCAGGCTTCACGAAGTTAGTATTGTGGCTTTCCCTGCTTACTCTGCAACTGCTGGTACAACTTCGGTTCGTGCCTTAGAAGCAGTGGCAAAGCGTGCAGAAGTAAGCGAGGATGACTTAGCGGATGCAATGCTCAAGATTGAGGAAGGCAAAACGCTAACCGCTGAAGAGAACAGCCTGCTTACAAAGGTAATAAATTCTCTAAGCGAAATACAAGAGACCAACGCAGAGCCAGAAGAAGATAACGGCGATGCACTGGCTCTCAAGAAAGCTAAACTAAAACTTCTAATGGATAGGATATAGAGATGGCAAGCAAAGCTGAAATCAAAAAGGCAGTTCTAGACGCTACTGGTAACCCAGAGTCAGGACCAGTCTTTCAAGCAATCGACAACATCGTGAACGCAATTGTTGGTCTCGAAGACGTCGTAACTGAAAAAAAGGCTGAGGAGAGACCAGCCAAAGAGACCCGAGTAATCAAGGCGGCTGAAGTTCGCTAGTTCTGGGTTTCGCCCCTCTGACAACCCCTTCGGTCAGAGGGGCTTTTCATTGGTAGAATATTAAACATCGGATGTGAGTCAGCTCTACCGTGTTCAGTTCAGCGTCAGCGCTGCTGAGACTTATACGACTACTAAAAGGAGATAGACAAATGTCTTTCATTAAATCACAAGAGGAAAAGCGTGCCAACTTGGTCATGCAAATCCGTGACGTGATTGACTCCGCAGAGGCAGAGAGTCGTGGACTCGACTCAGCCGACCTGGAGAAAATCAACCGCATCGAATCAGACATCACCGCTGTAGATGATTCAATCAACGTTGCACAGCGCTCTGAGGAGCGTTCAGCTCAGGCAGCAGAGGTTGCAAGCAACTTCGTACCTTCCGCTGAAAGCCGTTCAGAGAACGACATCTTCCGCTCACTTGCAGAAACTCGTGGAAGCCACGACTTTGAAGCACGTGCAACCCTAGTGCCAAGCGCAAACACGGTTCCAAAGGGCTTCTACGACCAGGTATTCGACGTAGCTCGTCTAGTTGGTCCAATGCTAGATGTTGGACAGCGTTTCAACACTTCATCAGGTGAGGACATCACCTACCCAACATTGACAGCGTACTCAACAGCCACCCTAAAGGGTGCTGGTGTTGCCCTAGCTGAGTCTGAGCCAACTTATTCCTCAATCACCTTGGGAGCATATAAGTACGGCTTGCTAATTCCCGTGGCGAATGAGCTGATTACAGACGCTGGCTTCGACATTACCTCTCACCTAGCACAGCAGGCTGGTAACGGCCTAGGTTACGCAGTCAACGCTGCTCTAACCACAGGTGACGGTTCAGCTAAGCCAAACGGTATCGTAACTGCTGCTGGTTCTGGCATCACTGGCGGAAACGGTGTTGTCGGTGTTCCAACTGCTGACAACCTGATTGACCTTCAGTACACCCTTGATGGTGCTGCTCGCCGTCTACCAGGTGTTGCTTACATGGCTGCTGGTACAACCATCGGTGCAATGCGTAAGCTAAAGGACACCGCTGGAAACTACCTCTACGGTGTGAACGTTGGACAGCCTGACACATTCGCTGGCTACAGCATCATAGAGAACCCAGGAATGGCTGCTACTGGACTTGGCAACTTGTCAGTCCTATTCGGTCACCTACCAAGCTACTTGGTACGTACTGTTGGCGGAATCCAGGTTGCAACTTCAACCGACTACGCCTTCAACGAGGACGTCACCACATTCCGTGTGATGATGCGTGTTGATGGTGACTTGACCCACGCTGGTCACGTCAAGTACTTCAAGGGTGGCGCAAGCTAGTTCTTGAAATAAACCGAAACCCCCTTAGTCTGTAGGTTGCTAAGGGGGTTTCGCTTTGCTATGGTATAGACATGTCAAACCTACAAAACCTTGCTGTCGCAATTGCATCTAATAGCCCTGGTATGCCCACTGGCTACGGAATCCAAAGTCAACTGCTTGCCAATAACCTTCTGCACGCAGGCGCAGACGTCGCTGCTCTTTCCAACTACGGGCTTGAGGGCTCAATTGGTTCTATCAAAACCCCGTTTGGCGAAATAGCTCATTACCCAAAGGGCTTCAGCGGTTACAGTGATGATGTGATGCCCCATCATTACAAGCACTTCCAGCAGGCAACGCCTGGTAAGAAGCACATGCTGCTGACCTTATACGACGTATGGGTTTATACAAACCCTGAGCTTGACGAGATACCTATTTATTCTTGGACACCACTTGACCACGTTACTATGCCTCCACGCGTCGAGAATTGGCTGAAAAAAGACAACGTAACGGCAATTGCCATGTCTTTATTCGGTCAGCAGCAGATGGAAAGTCGTGGGATAGATAGCGTCTATATTCCTCACGCAATTGACACAAATAAGTACAAGCCAACCGACAAGATTCAGGGTAAGTCAACTCGCAAGTTTATGGGCATCGATGAAGATGACTTCTTAGTGGGCATGGTGGCAGCGAACAAGGCGAACGGGACAATTCACCGCAAAGCGTTTGCCGAGAACCTAATGGCTTTCGCTGTGTTTGTAAAGAGCAACCCAACCGCTAAGCTTTACATACACTCAGACCCAAGCAAAACCTATGGAGGATTTGACTTAGGCAACCTCATAAAAGCCGTGGGAATCCCTGAAGAGAACGTGTTGTTTCCTAATCTTCTTGACCTGCGGTATGGCTTCACCGAGACGCACATGGCTGCTTTGTACACTGCTTTCGACGTTCTATTGTCTACAAGCTACGGGGAAGGCTTTGGAGTGCCGACTATTGAAGCTCAGGCGTGTGGCACACGAGTTATTACCTCTAACTGGGCTGCATCAACTGACCTAGTGAGCGAAGATAGTTTCCTAATTGATGGGCAGCCGTTCTGGGACGAGTCGCAGTCAAGCTGGTTTATGGTCCCTAAGATTCCTAGTATCTTGCAAGCACTAAACAACGCAAAGGAGCTACCAAGGCACTCAGAGGAGTCAATTCGGTTCTCAGCAGCGTTTAGTAACAAGAACGTCTGGCAAAACCACTGGATGCCATTCTTAGAAACAATATAAAGCAATGCCAGTTTTATAGACACAAAAGTCAGGCTAAAGACAAGATAGAATATAAGCATGGCAATCACTAATGGGTACGCAACGCTCCAGGAAGTCAAAGACGTTTTACGCTTGACTGATAACGTGGACGATGGGCTTCTTGAGCTGTGCATAGAGTCAGCATCTCGACTAATTGATGGTCACTGTGAGCGAATCTTTTACAGCACAAGCGAAGAGACTAGATACTTCTTTGCTAGAGGCTCTTTTGAGTGCGACATTGATGACCTAGCAAGCTTGACCACCCTAGAAACAGCCCCTAACGGAACTGCCTTTGACCAAACTTGGACAACAGCAGAGTATCAACTAGAGCCCCTGAATGGCTATGCTAGTGGCATTTATATGCCAAGCACTCTAATCAGAGCTATTGATGCCCTAGTGTTTCCGACAAGTGGCGAGGAAGCCTTAGTAAAGGTAACAGGAGTCTTTGGGTGGTCAAGTCTGCCTATTGCGGTAAAGCAAGCAGCCATCATGCAGGCTACGAGGCTCTACAAGCGCTATGACAGCCCTCTCGGTGTTCTGGGCTTCGGTGACCTTGGAGTGGTCCGTATCAGCCGTGTAGACCCTGACATTGGCGCTCTCCTAATGCCTTACAGAAGAATACGCTTCGCATAATGGCTGACATAACCGCTATCCGCAACGCCCTAGCTGCCAACATCGGCACGGTAAGTGGGCTTCGCACATCACCAGTGCTGATTGACAACCCAAGCCCTCCTATAGCGCTAGTCAACCTTAATTCGGTCGACTATCATCAGGCATTTCAGAATGGTACAACTATTTTGAACTTTCAAGTTTCTGTAATCGTCGGACGAGCAGCAGAGCGTACGGCACAGAGAAAGCTCGACGCTTATCTAGCCCCGACAGGCTCAGGCTCTGTCAAAGCTGGTGTAGAATCGAATCGGAACCTTGACGGAAACTGTGATGACCTAATAGTCACTTCAGCCAACGCCATAGGCTCAATAACAATAAACGACCAAATATATCTGGCGGCTGAATTTCAAATCACCGTCTACGCATAAGGAGAAAGCAATATGTCAAAATTCGTAGTAACTGGCACGTCAGTGACCTTTAACTCGACCGACCTCTCCAGCTCATGTGCTCGGGCTGAATTGGTGATTAGCGCCGCTGAAGTGGATACAACAGACTTTGGGTCTGCTGGGTTCACGGAGCTTATTGGAGGGTTAAAAAGTGGTTCTGTCACTCTTGACTTCCACTCTGACTTCGGCACTGGAGCAGTTTCTGAATTATTTCAGGACCTAGTTGGTACAATCGGTACTGTAACAATCATCGCTGCAAACGGTGCAACTGCCGCTCCAACAACCCCTGCATATACTGCTGAGGTTCTTGTAAACAGCTTTACTCCTATTTCTGGAGCAGTTGGCGATTTGGCTACCTTCTCGGTATCCTTCCCGACCACTGGTGCTGTAACTTACGCAACCGCATAAGGAAAGAAAATGAAACTAAACCTACAAATAACATATTCAGACAAGACCGAAAAGGCTATCGAGGCTGGCACGCCAGACTTAGTGGCTTTTGAGAACAAGTTTGACGTAAGCGTCGCTCAGCTAGGAAGAGATACCCGAATCTCTTGGCTTCTCTTCCTGGCTTGGCACGCTGAAAAGCGCAACGGGGCAACCAAGGACACTTACGAAAAGTGGCTAGAAACCGTAGAGAACCTTGGAGAAACTGAACAAGACCCAAAATAACAGGTCTTGGCGATAGCTCAGCACACTGGTACATAGCTGGATTAGCCTGCGAGACAGGCATATCACCCAGAGAGCTCATGCAGCTTGATGAGAGAATGTTATGGACCATGCAAAGATGGCTGATTGCCAAGAATAAGCCTAGGAGGACCGCTTGATAAAGGCGGTCTTTCTGCTTTCCTGGGGTAAAATAGTAGGGAGTAGGTGAGTAATGGTATTTCCAGCTTTTTTAGCAAGAGCTGCTTTAGGCGGCATCGCTCGTAAGGGCATGAGCGGTGGCGGCAAAGTTGACGGCTCGATTGAATACACGGACTTCTACTACATAATGAAGCAGCTCAAAGAGCTGGACAACCAATACTACAAAGACTTTAGACACAGCGCCAAAGAGGTTGCAAAAGAGTTGCAGAACGAGATTCAACGAGGTATCCGCAAGGCAGGCACAAGAGCCAACCCTCCTTTGAGCGGTATGAAGCAAGTGCACTTTGGTAGCACGGCCTGGGGCTCAACATATAGCGATGGTTCGGTCAAAGCCAAGCCAGCAGATTCTGCAATCATTGAAGTCCCAGTCGCAAGGAAAACAAACAAAAGAGGCAGGCGTGCCATTGTTCGTGTGGTTGTCGGCTCTCCTGGCACTGTAATGGCTGACATGGCAGGCTCAAGCAACAAGTTCACTCAGCGCTATGCCGTGACACGTCCCTACAACTACATGTACACAATCGAAGGTCAGAAGGTCCCTGGCATCCGTCAACACCGTATTACAACTCAGGGAGTTGAAATGATTGACAACCTGAGCGCACGAGCATCTCGCTACGTCTGGAAGGCTGCTGATAAAGCTCTTCCAGAGACGAGGAAAAACCTCGATAAACTTATTACTAAAGCAAACAAGAAACTAAACCGCAAACTTAGGAGAAGCAGTGCCAGGTAAGATTCACGTACCAGTCTCCTTCTCGATGGATGGGCTGGATGCAGTCCAAAGGAAGCTAAAGGGTATTGCAGGCACTGCTGCCAAGGTAGGCTCAGCGGTTGCTGCTGCTGCTGGAGCCATCGGCGGCAAGTTTGTCATAAACGCTATCGAAGGCTCTCGTGACCTAGAGCGTAACTTAGAGGGTCTACAAACTGTCTTCAAGGGCAGCACAGACCAGATGGTTGAGTTCTCTGAGTCTGCATACAAGATGGGTCTGTCGCTATCTGAAGCGGCTAAATCCGCCACCTTTATTGGTTCGGTTCTAAAGCAGTCTGGTTTCTCTATCGAGCAAACTGCCGACCTAACAGAAGACCTTGTATCTCTCGGAGCTGACCTAGCGCTTACATACGGCTATGACGTGCAAGAAGCATTGCTCGGTATGACCGCCCTCTTCCGTGGTGAGTACGACCCAATTGAGAAGTTCGGTGTTGCTATGAAGCAATCCGAAATTGATGCAGAAAAGCTTGCTAGAGGACTAGGGAATCTAACTGGAGCTGAAGAGAGGTTTGCCGACCAGCAGATTCGTGTTGAGTTCCTTATGGACCGTGCCTCAGACGCTCTGGGAGCCGTTGGTAGACAGCAGAACAATCTTTCGGTTCAGCAGAACGCCCTGAACGCATCCTTCAACAACATGCGTGACACCGTGGCTGTGGGTCTGCTCCCAGTCTTGGCTGACTTGACAGGTCAACTAAGCGACGGCCTGATGAGGGTAACACCAGAGCTAAAAGATGGCTTTGACGCCTTCATAACACCGCTTCAGCGCATTGGCGAGGTTATCGTAAGCTTCGTAGAGCCTGCAATTCTTGCAATAGCTGATGGAATGAAGACTGTTGGTAACTTCCTGACTACAATTACAAATCCAACAACCGTTTGGGGGGAAAAGCTACTAACCCTAGGCATCAACGTCAAAATGCTGTTTGACAAGCTTGTCTCATTGGTAAAGCCTCTTTGGGATGCCATCGGTGGCTTTGACTTCATTATTGGGGTATTCGGCTTCTTGGTTCAAGCGGTAGACGTGGTAATTGTCAGCTTCCAGAACATGATTATCTGGTTGGAAGAGTGGATACCCAACGCCTTAGAGTTTATGCAACTTGCCATTGCTAAAGCCGCAATGGAGCTTATTGACTTCCTTGACATATTTAACGTCACTGGCGCTAAAGATGAAGCAAAGGTCTTTCAAGAAAGAATTGACGAGCTAACTAAATCAGTCAATTACAACATTGGCGCAAGAATCAGGGTAAACGACCTTTCTCGTGAGAGCACTAAGCTCATGGCTCAAGAGGAGTTTGCTGCCTGGAAGCTCGAAAAGTCTCTCGCCACACTTCCTAAGAGCAGCCGCATTGAAATTCTCCAAGAAGAGCTTAAGAGCCTAAAGAAGTTTAAAGCCCCACAAGAAGCTATTGATGCCGTAAACAATGAGCTAAAGAAGTTGCTTGGCGTTCAAGAAGACGATGGCGGCGGTGGCGGCGGCGCTGCTGGCGGTGGCGAAACCGTCAAAGACTTTGTAGCAGAGTTCTACGAAAAGCTAACAGACGAGGTAAAGAAACAATCTGCAAAGCTGGACCTAGAGGGCTTCGGGCTTTCTGAGGCTTTAATCGGTCAGGTGCTAAACAGCCAAGGCTGGGAAGCAATCTTCAAGGATATTGTTGAAGGTGGCGAAGAAGCGGCTCGTAAGCTACAGGCGGCGTTCAACGTAACTGCCGCTGGGCTTTCTGAGCTAGAAGACCTTGAAGAAGAAAGGCTTGAGCGTCAAGCAGAGATAAACGGCCTTCTTGAGCAGCAAGCCGAGCTCCAAGAACAACTAACGCTTGACATTGCAGACGCTACAGAGGCTTATGCAGACTTCCTAGCAACAACGCTACAGGTCATTGATTCGGTAGACGCCCTAAACACCTACGAGCGTGAAATTGGTCGCTTTGAAAGCAGTACACGAGGTGACCTAGCTCGTATTGAGCAGCAGATTAACAATGCCTTCGACAATGGCTACCTGCTTGAGGATGCCAAGAAAAACCTTCTGGATTATGCTCGTACTGAGCTAACTGCCCTATCTAACCTTCAGCGTAAGCGTGATGAGCTTCTGTCGCAACGCAACGATGCAGCAAGTGCAATTTTTGGCGTTGCCGATGCAGTTGCAAGCACAGGAAACCTAATAAGTCTTTTGGGCGATATTGAAGACAAGGTATCTAAGGTCGAGGTATCTGAGGTCTTTGAAGATATTGTCAAGACTGCTGGCTCGCTAGAGGGCTTCAGGGTCACGATGACCAGGAACTTCACAGACGTAATCACAGAGACAGTTGACAAGTCAGCACAGCTTACAAGCAACTTCCAAAGCATGATTGACCGTACCAAGCTATTTATCGAGAACCTAATTGAGCTGCGTAAGCTAGGTCTTGACCCGTTCTTGTTCCAGCAGCTTGTAGATGCAGGCATGGAGGCTGGTGGTTCTACGGCTCAGGCTTTGGTTGAAGGTGGCGTAGACACCGTAAACGAAGTCAACGCCCTGACTCGTGAGCTAGAGGCTCTTGGCGTACAGCTTGGCGAAGAAACCTATGAGGTCACTAAGGATTCAGGTGAGCGATTCATTAGCGGAATCGTTGATGGCATGGACTCTAAGCTCGGCGAGCTTGAGGCAGAAGCCAAAAAAGCAGCAGAGGTATTTAGCGAGGCTTTTGCGGCATCAATGGCTGATGCAATGGAAGACGCCTTCTCTTCAATTCTTGATGAAATAAGGGCAACCTTTGAGGCTCTTATGGCAGAGCTTGACCGTCAAAAGAGGCTGCTCGGAGAATACGACACAATAAGCCCAACAACAACAATTCATGGCAACACGGTGGTCAGCACTATGCCAATCGTGTCTACTGGAGTGCCTAGCTACAGCATCAGCACAACGCCAATCGACTATCCGACACGACCGCTTGACTTTGGCGGAGGCGGCATTGGATACATGTCAACGCCAACTGGCATGTCTGGAGGCAGCAACATCCAGATGACCGTGTACGCTGACAACCGACTAGGTGGAGCAGCGGCAGGTGAAGAAGTAATCAACGCCCTAAAGACCTGGCAAACCTCTAACGGTGACTACCAGGTGTCGCTGTCAGGATTCGGTTCGTAATGGCGATACCCACACCTAAAGTAGAAATCGGATTTGACCTAACAGACTCGCCTATTGGTCCGTTCTTTCGGTTAGATGACTCTGTGGCTGGTGTCTTAGACAACGTTGATTACCGCTTAGGTGGAACAATCTTCTATGACGTTACCGACAGGGTAAGAACTATCAACTGGAACAGGGGCAAGAGCCGTAGGTTCTCTAACTTCCAGGCTGGTTCTTTGAGCGTAGAGTTCAACAACCACGACCGTGCCTTTGACCCTTTATATGTTGATAGTCCGTTCTTTGGAAACATCATTCCTAGGCGTGAGATTCGTGTCACGTCAGGTAATTCAATTCAGTTCACTGGCTGGATTGATGACTGGGGGCTTACTTACACTCCTGATGGAAACTCACTGGCAGATGCAATTGCCTCTGACGCTTTTACTATTATTGCCAATCAGACAATTAGCGAGGGCACTCCGACGCAACAGCTAACTAGCGAGCGCATAAATACTATTCTTGATTCTCCTGGAGTTGCTTGGTCGAACACCCTTAGAGACATAGAAGCTGGGCAAGTACAAGTAGGCACGCAACAAATTTCTGCCAATACAAACGCCTTGAACTACATGCAGAAGGTAACAGAGACCGAAGGTGGGCTTTTCTTTGTTGGCAAAAACGGTGCGCTTACTTTTAGAGACAGCGTGGACACTCCCGACTCAGCCACCCTAGTAACCTTTGACCAGGGCTCTAATATCCCTTACAAAAGCATTGGCATTGTATACGGGGCAGAGCTTTTGTACAATGAGGTTACTATAGCCAACGCAGGAGGCGGCACAGCGGTCGCTCAAAGCGTTTCTTCGCAGGGTGAGTATGGAATTAGGTCTTTGGCTCTTACAGACCTTCTGGGAGCCACTGACGAGCAATCTGTAGACCTTGCTGTCAGATACGTAGACATTTATTCTGAACCTGAGTACCGTGTTGAGCAGTTAGAGGTGTGCCTGCATGACCTTAACTCAACTGACCAGGAGACCGTTTTAGGCTTAGAGCTAGGCTCAGTTTGTAAGGTTGCCTTTACGCCTAATGGAATCGGTGACCCTATTGAGAAGTTTATTCAAGTCATTAGCCTGAACAACAGCGTAAAGCCAACAACGCACTACGTTACATTCGGTTTTCAAGAAATTAAGTACCTATCGCTCGTATTGGATGACGCAGTGTTTGGTAAGCTAGACGCAGGAACTCTCGGCTAGTAGAGGATAGAGATGCCATATTTAGATTTTCAAGCCAATGCGGTGCTGACTGCCGCACAGGTGAACACTTACTTTATGAACCAAGCGGTGATGACGTTTGCTGACGCTGCTGCTCGCACGACGGCTTTGCCAACGCCTAGCGCTGGAATGATAGCTTACCTAGAAGACACTGAGACCCTTCAGATATACACAACAGTATGGGCAGACGTAAGCTCCCCTGGTGACATCACAGCCGTAACCGCTGGCACTGCGCTAACAGGTGGCGGAGCTTCAGGAGACGTAACACTAAACGTTGACGTGGCGAACCTCGCTGGAACGGCCCTGACCGCAAACGGAGCAGCCCTTGACGTTGACCTAGCAACCGTTCACACCGCAGACTTCATTACAGACGCAACCACAGCACGAACGCTAACCTCTACCGATTCAGGCAAGACAATCTTGTTCACAAGCGCCTCGGCAACAGTCGTAACCGTAAACGCAAGCACCGACATACCAGTTGGTCAGAGGGTAGACATTATCGCAGACGGAGCAGGTGCGCTGACAGTAACCGCAAGCGGTGCAACTGTGGCAGCAGCAGAAACTTCAACAACATCAGGTAGCTTCACAATCGGCGCTCAGTATTCAGCAGCAACTTTGCTCTGCGTAGCGACTGACAGCTACCGACTAATCGGAAATGTGGCGGTGGTCTAATGAGCTTTATGTTATTAGGAATACTAAACTCTCAGGCTGCTGGTGGAGCAGGTGGCCCTGCTTATGACCTGATTGAAACAGTCGAAGCAACATCACCAGTTTCCTCAATCAGTTTTTCTGGGATACCTAGCGATTACAAGCATCTAGAAATTAGGTACTTGGCTGTTGGTTCTTCTGATGGCGGTATTCCTAATATGTATTTCAATGGTGATACAGCATCTAATTACTCATCTCATGTGATGACCACTATTGGGACAACCAGGACTGCTGGGTCTAACACTAATGACAACAAAATAAACATTGGTGGATACAATGTCGGCAATGAGAACTCTTTGACATTACCCTTTTTAGGAGTCGTTTCTATTACCGATGCCAACTCGACAACTAAGTACAAAACTAGCAGGGCTTTTTATGGCATTACCGAATCAACAGCCAGTAATTCAGAAGTAGGCTTTTGGAGTGGAAACTGGCGTAGCACTTCTGCAATTACATCTATAAATTTTGGTCTTGGCGGTATAAACTGGGCTGTCGGCGCTCGAATTTCTTTATATGGGGTGAAATAAAATGGCTACACCTACTTACGATTTACTAGACTCAGTCACGCTTTCAACAGTGGGTACGAGCATAACATTCTCTAACATCAACCAAGGCTATCGAGATTTGGTTTTAGTTGCGAGCATAGAAGCAGACGCTTATGATTCTTGGACTGGGTTGAGATTCAATGGTGTTGCTGGTGATTATAGAAACCTTTTCACTTCAAATGCATCTGTTAGCTATACATCTGCAACAGAGATACGATGCTATGGCTTGCAAAACACAAACCGAGGCACGCTAATTGCACACATAATTGACTACGCAAAGACAGATAGAAATAAAGGCGTAATAGGAACAGGTGGCTCACTCTCTGTTGGTATGTATTCAGGTCGCTTTACTAGCAATGCAGCAGTAACCTCTTTGACTCTTTTTGGCGGTCAGGGCTTAGAGTGGGCTGCTGGAACGACTGTCTCTATTTATGGAATTGCAGGTTAGATTATGGGATACGAACTTATCGAAACAGTCGAAGTCGGCTCAGGTGGAGCAAGCTCAATCGAGTTCACTTCTATCCCCGATGATGGGGTGGATTTGGTGTTGGTTGTGAGTGCTAGAAATGCCTCTGGAAACGATGCTTTTTTGAAAATCAACGGAGCAACCACTAATTTTACAAGCAAACACTTGAACGGAACTGGAAGTGTTGTCTCATCTTTTAGCAGAACAGACGGATTTATTGGTCACTTCAACCCAGCTGGCTCTACTGCCAACACCTTTGGGAGCATGAGAATTTTGTTTTCTAACTATGCTTCTGCCACGAACAAAAGCTTTAGCATTGACAGCGTGACAGAAAACAATGCAACATTGGCAAACATATTTCTTACCGCTGGGCTTTGGAGTAATACGGCGGCAATAACAAGCGTGACGGCTTTGGCTGCTTCGGGCAATTTAGTTGAATACAGCACCGCATCTCTTTACAAAATAACGGCAGATTAAGGAAACCCTCATGACAACAGATACCCCAGTAAAGATAGTAGTAGACCTAAGCAAGCCAAAGGGCGAGCGTGAGTCAATCGTGCCTCTAACCAAAGCTGAAATTGCAGAGCGTGATGCTATGGCAGTTCAGGCAGAGGCAGAGCGTGTTGAGCAGGAAGCTACCGAAGCTCAGAAGCAGGCAGATGCACAGGCAGGTCGTGATGCACTTGTCGCACTAGGTCTAACAGACGCACAAATCAACGCACTACTAGGAGCATAATGCCAGTCGTATCCACAGGAGTAACAGTCGGCACTTCAATCACATCCGTGTCTGGGCCATACATCTCTAGCAAGATTGTCTACCTTCAGTCTGGAACAGCAGGCGCTGCCACTTATGTCGGCGGCTCAGACGTGTCTGCGGCTAACGGAATCCTACTAAGCGAGACAAACAACGCAGTCTTTCAGACGAACGCTGACGATACCTTGTATTGCATCTCCGATACCGTTGGCGCTGTAGTCAAGGTTGTAGAAGTCAAGTAACTAATGGCGGAAGAATCGTCCTCAATACGGATAACTAATTATCAGGTGTACGAGAAGCTCTTAGAGGTTTCCAACGTGCAGATTGAAATGGTTGCCGAGCTTCGTGGGCTGAAGTATCTTCCGCAAAAGGTCGCAGAGATTGACAACAGATTGTCCAAGGTGGAGTTAGTGGCAAGGCTTGTGTACGGGGTTTACGGTGCAGTGCTAGGCGCTGTTGGTATTGCAATGGTCGGATTGCTAAGTGGCTGAGTGGCAGCACCCGTTTCCTGAGAGCACCATCACCAGCAGATTCGGTTCGATGGCTAGACGGCTCACGCCTCACAGAGGCACTGACTACGCACCTGGAGCCAAAGACCTTATCCCAGCAGTTACAGACGGCGAGTGCGTCGCAGTCCAGTGGTCAAACATACTTGGCTGGGTAATGATTCAAAAAGCAGGCAAGCACTACATTGGCTATTGCCACCTTTCTTGTACAAAACACGGTATCAACTGCAAGGGTCCTTCAGAGCACCCAGACGGCTCTACTTGTATGTACAAGCTAAAGCCAGGAGACAAGCTCTCAAAGGGTGACCCAGCAGGACGTGTCGGCAACACAGGCAGCGCAAGTCGTGGCGCTCACCTTCATCTCACACTTGGCACAACACCTAAGAGTCCGTTCTACGGCAAGGTTTATGACATCGCCAAGTTTATTAACAAGCAACTGGTCGTGAAAGCGTGTCCGACGTGCAAACGGCCCCTCTAAAACGTTTTGTAAAAGGGCTCGCTAACAATGCCTTCCTTATGCGAGAAGAGCCTAATTCGGTCAAAGGTCCTAGCTGGAAGTTTCGACGTCAGCTAATATTCGGTGCGTATCGCCTGGGCTTTACCATGATTGTCTTTGGAGCCTTGACCTTTCTTGTAGACCAGTGGGGCGTCGGAGTGACCCTTATTACTGGTGGCGTGTCGCTTATCTCTATAATTCTTACTGCCTACACCGCATCGGCAACATGGGAAGATGCTAAACTCAACAGAAACATAGAACCCTAGGAGAAAAATGTTTACAGCACAGTTCTGGTCATACTCTGGCGAAAGAGCCCTAAAGACTGTTGCCCAGGCAGCAATCGCTTTCCTCGGTACAGGCACAATTGGTTTGTTCGAAATTGATTGGGCTTCAGTAGCTTCGGTCAGCCTTGGAGCAGGTCTCTTGTCACTGCTCACATCGATTATTACAAAAAAGTCCTAAATAGACTTGACACCTATATGTAACTCTGTATAGTTGGTCAGGAAGTTGATTCCAAATCTTCTTCTCTTTCGTTCGGAAAACCCCCTTCTCCCAGTGGAGGGGGTTTTTTTTTAAGAACGACCGTACCTACGCTGGGCAGCAGTCTTGCCGCCCCAAACCCCAAACTCTTCGTCAGCTTCTAGGGCGTACTCAAGGCATTGAACTTGTATTGGGCAGCGAGTACAAACAGTAATTGCCTTCTTCTTGACTTCATCGTATTCATCGCCAAAGTCTTCTGGATAAAAAATATTAGGCATCTTCCGACACCTTGGATTAGTCTTATCGACTAACTCCGCAAAGCTTATGTAACGTTTAGATAACTTCATAATGTCTGACCACTGTATTAGTGTATAAAGGTCTTGAAGGGAGCACAAGTGAAAACATATTTAGAAGACTTACCAGGTGCAGAGTGCGTGGGATTGTTCAAAGCAGGTTCACCAGAGTGGCACGATATTCGGTCACAGGGAATCGGCGGCTCAGAGCTGGGCACAATCTTGGGGCTGAACCCTTGGGAGTCGGCGTACACGCTGTTTCACAAGCGGCTTGGCAATATTGAAGATTCGGTCACAAACAACTGGGCGATTCGGTTTGGCAACGCTTTTGAGCAGCCAATACTCGACCTCTACGCAGAGGAGCACCCAGACGAAGAGCTATTCCTCACTGGTACATACATAAACAAAAACGCCAGGTGGATGCACGCTAACCCAGACGCCTTAGCTAAGGTCAACGGCGAGTGGAAGATTATCGAAGTCAAGACAGCGAGGGCTGGCTGGTCAGAGCTGCCACCACACTACGAAGCGCAGGTTGTTTGGTACATGATGGTGACTGGCATCAAGAAAGCAACCTTGGTCGCAGTAGCAGGGATGACGTGGCAAGAGTTTCACATCGACTACGACGAGTTTATGGCTAACGCATACAAAGCGAGAGCCTTCAAGTTCTGGGAAGCCTACATGTCGCAAGTGGCTCCAGATTGGGATGGCTCTAAGTCAACCTACGAGACTCAGCGACGCTTGCACTCAGACATTGAAGACAAGGATGCAAACATACCGAAAGAGCTTTACCACTTACTTAAGAGTGGTCAAGAAGTTCTAAAGCAAGCTGAGTCAGATGTAAACAAAGTAAAGTCACAAATCCTGCATCATATGGGGACGTCCAAGTATGGTCACGTTGATGGTCAGCGTGTCGTATCAAGACAGTCCCGTCGTGATGGTGCACCATATCTAGTAATTAACAAGTAAGGACGAACATGAGATTCAATTTAGATGACTACGAAACAGTACAAGAGCGCCTCGCACGCTTTCTGAAGGACTACCCTGATGCTCGCATCATTACAGAGAATCTAACAACACCACAGGACCGTGCGGTGCTTACCTGGGTGTTCAAAACGACCATCTACCTTTCGGACGCTGACCAAGCTAACGGGCTTCCTAAAGCAACTGGTCACGCTTTTGAAATTGACGGGCAAAAGGGTGCAAACCTGACTTCTGCGATGGAGAACGCAGAGACGTCCAGCCTGGGAAGGTGTTTGGCTAATATGTCATATCACGGTGATAAGCGTGCAACTCGGACCGAGATGGAAAAGGTCGAACGAGGAGTTACTCCCACTAAAAGGGACTGGCTAAGTGAGGCTCTCAAGCTAGACTCTTTAGATGACCTTCGTGGTATTTGGATGGATGCCAAAGCAGGCAAAGCGTCTGAGGACGTTCTAAAAAAGATTCAGGAGTTAGCAGATGGCAAACGAGATTCTGGTGAGCTCAGTGAAGGAGCTGACGGAAGCATACGTACTAGCGGTGATGAGACAAAATGACGCTGAGATGCAGTTTTGGAAAATCGAGCTTATTAGTCGAACGGGGGCTCTAGGTGCTGCCATCGCAAATAGTAGTCGAGCTGAACCGTCTGACCCAGGAGCTGAGCAAGGGGTATAACGCTCTTTACGAAGCCGAATGTGACCTAGCTGAAGCTGACAAGCTACTAGACACCACAGAACAGAAGGCGTTTATTAGCGCCCAGGGCACTGTGGCTGACAGAACAGCCCTAGCACGCCTTGAGAGCTCTGAGAATCGCTTTCAGCGAGACTTGAGCCGTGCATCGGTCAATCGTATCAAAATGAAGATACGAGCCTTAGAATCGTCTCTGACAGCTTCTCAGACTATGGCAAAGCTAATTGACACCGAGTCACGATTGTGAAAGATTCGGTCAGAAAAAAGATTATGGAACGTGACAAGGGCACGTGCTGGCATTGCGGCACTAACGATAACGTTCAAATTCATCATCGAACAAACCGTGGCATGGGTGGCTCTAAGCTACTTGACCGCCCTAGCAACCTAGTTGTGGTTTGCGCTGAATACAACTACGCTATGGAATCGAACTTTATGGATGCTAGGAGCGCCAGAGACCTTGGACACAAGGTAAGCATGCACGCCTCTATCATTTATTCCCCAATTAGAGACTTTATGGGTAAGTGGTATCTACTAGATGACCGCTACCAGAAATACGAGGTAGAGCCAAATGAGCTTAGAGAAGATGGTTGATGTTCTTTACAAGTCAAAGGCATCCCCGAGAGCAAAGCTAGTCCTGCTGGGCATAGCGAATCATCAAGGAGACATGGGTGCGTATCCAGCGATTGCAACACTCGCCAAGTACGCAAACTGCTCCGAGCGTTCGGTCAAAAGAGACATTCAAGAACTTGTCGATTTAGGTGAGCTCAAGAGAGAGAAAAACGCCTCTCCGATGGGTGCTCGGTACAAGACAAATCTGTACTGGGTGACCGTCCAAGGGGTGACAGGTGAGTCACCCCTAGACGATTTAGGGGTGACAGCTCAGGTAACAAGGGGTGACAGCTCAGGTAATTTAGGGGTGACAGCCTTGGCCCACAAACCTTCTATTAACCTTTTAAAAGAACCTGTCAATTTATTACCCAAAAATAAAAAAGCGACGGGAATTTCAGAAGACTTCAAACCATCTTCAAAAGCATGGGATGAGATGGCTGAGCACTTCCCTCACGTTGACCTAAAACTTGAGACACATTCGTTTAGGGATTATTGGTTGGCAAAGACTGGTAAAGATTCTCAAAAAAAAGATTGGGATGCGACGTGGCGTAACTGGATTCGTAATGCACATAAGCGTATGATGACATCACCAGCTTGGCAAAGAGCCATGAAGGAAGCAGAACGAGAGAAGGAGATAGCGAAGCTATATGAAAATTCAGGAGACTGAGGTACTACTCAGAGAGATGTTTGCTATTGATGGCAGGCACATAGATGCCGACAAGATAAAAGCTTGGCACAACGTAATCGGCAACATGCCGCTAGACATTGCTCAAAGAGCGCTAAGGATGGCACGCCAGGACGAGCGCATCAAGTACATCGAGCCTAAGCACATCTTTGGAAAAGCCAAGGAAGCTGCCGAAGCGATGGACAGGCAGGAAGAGCGCAGCAAAGAAACGCCTCCGACGCTAAAGGGTTCGCCTCAGCCAGCTTGTATTCACGGCAAGGGAATCCTTAGCTGTGACCCCTGCTGCAATGCGCTTTGGAGGTTCCACAGAGAAGACCACGAGCACCTTGACGTAGGTGACCAAAAGTGCGAGGAATACGCAAAGGAAAACATACTTGCCTAGCCTTGGGAATGAGTCCAGGACGGTTGGCACTAAAACCTGGCTCACCCCACCTTGGCTGCTAAGGCACTTGGGCGAATTTGATTTAGACCCTTGTGCGGCAATCGGTCAGCCTTGGCAAACCGCCAAGAAGCAATACACCGAATTAGAAGATGGACTGTCTCAGACTTGGGATGGCAGGGTTTGGCTAAATCCTCCTTATGGAGCAAGCGCCCGAGACTGGCTAAAAAAGATGGCAGAGCACCGTAACGGAATAGCCCTGCTGTTCGCTAGAACTGATACAAAGACTTTTCAAGAATGGGTGCTGCCTTACGCAAAGTCAGCAATCTTTCTGGCAGGCAGAGTTAAGTTCTATGACATTCACGGAGTCGAACAGGACTACAGCGGAGCTCCTTCAGTGCTACTTGGATACGGCGATGACGGGAAGTTTTTACAAAATTGTGCTGTACAGGGGAAGTTCGTGTGGCTAAACTAAAAGAATGGACAATTGGATTATCTGCGTCCGTTGTGGCACACGCTGGGAAGTGGTCAAGAACAAGCGCAGAAAGCTCAGACCTCTCTGTGCATCATGCAGAGTCAGACCAGCGACCGTTGTTACCACCCACTTCGGTAAGTGCATACCGTGGCATGGTCAGTTCGCAAAGGACTGGACAACGCCTTTGGACGAGAACGGCGTGCCGTTTTTACCTGGCGAAAGACTCTGCAAGAATTTAGATTGTGTAAACCCAGAACACGTGGTACATTGAAAATAACCGAAGGGAGCAACAAATGGCAATGGAACTAACATTCACAGGCTGGCTAAACGAAGTGAAGACCTTTGATTGGGGAACTGTCCTCAAGGTCTCACATTCGGTCAGGAAGAAGGATGACAACGGAGACTGGCAAACTGTCTCAAAGGATTATGTTGACGTCATCATTGACACAAACAAGCGAGACGAGTTCTCATCAGTCCTTGAAGCGCCAACACCTTGTCGTATTGATGTAACAGGCAACTGCAAGCCTGCCAACTACACAAACAAAGACGGTGAAGTTGTGAACTACATGAAGGTATGGCCTAGTGCCCTCGAAGTAATTGAGAAGGACTTTGCTCAAACTTTTGCTTCTAGTGCTGCGGCAGCGTCACAAGACGTACCCTTCTAAGCTGCTCCCTCACCCGAGACCCGTTTTTACTCTTTCTTACGGGAAACAAAACCTACAACTCGGGTGGGGGAGTTACACTTAATTATGGAACGTGAACCGATAATCCTGGACGTGTATGGACTACCAACACCGCAGGGTTCAAAAAAGCTCATACATGGGCGAATCATAGAGGCATCCTCTGCCAAGCTACAGAAGTGGCGAAAAGAGGTTCAAGCAGTTGCAATCACCTACTTGCACGAAACTGGCTGGAGACCGTTTACTGGTCCAGTCGAGCTTAGGGTTACGTTCTTTCTCCCTCGACCTCCTAGCGTAAAAAGAACTGGCAAGAACGCCAGAGAGCTCCCACTCGTACCACCTGACCTAGACAAGCTCGTCCGAGGAGTTGGCGATGCGCTGACCTACGGCGAAGTCTGGGGCGATGACTCCCAGGTCGTATCGATGGTTTGTCACAAACGGTACGCTGATGACCGTGAGCCTGGTGCAGAGATAGAAATTCATTCGGTAACAATTTGATAACGACGCTCGCAATCTCCTAAAAAACGCTATAGCCTACCTTTATGAAAAATAAAGCAGAACGAATAACCGAGCTCGTCGAGTCCTACAACATCGAGTCCTATAACGAAGGCATCGACGTTGGCGGCAAAGTCGAACGAGAACGAGTTATCAAACACATGAAGAACGTAGAGTCGCTTTTCAAAGGCAATCAAGACATAAAAGAGGCGCTTGCCGTGCTTAGAAAAGCAATAACAAGCAACAGAAGGGAGAATCAAATTGCCAAGACTAATAGAGACAATTCTTGAACGACTCTTTCCCAAAACCATCACAGGTATATGGGCTGACTCGTTTACGTTTGGACTCGAAAGAGGACGCTTAGAAGCATGCAATGAAATCATTTTGGAGCTGGACAAAATTAGAGCAGGTGACTACAACCTACCAATTGGAATCAATCGTGAGGCAACCGTAGACCTAATCATCAACAAAGCTATTGAGATTGCTATGGAGGTTAAAAAATGAGGAGTTCTAGAGGCTGGTCACTATTCAAATACGAGATAGCCGACTTTCTTTTCAAGAAACAGATGGACGAGGCTTACACAGAAGGTATTAGAGCAGGTGCGGAGTACGCATCTTTCAAAATGTCGTTCTCTGTGCGCAACCTAGACATATCAAAGATGACTAAAACACAGCGCATCGGTTACGACGCATCGCTGGCAGCACTTATTGATGCTAAAAAAGACGTCATGAGAGACACGGGAGCTAACCTATGAAGATACCAATAGTGGTTTATACAACACCAGCCTGCGTTCAATGTAAAGCAACCACAAGGCGTATGGACACGCTGGGCATCACCTACGACAAGGTAGACCTTACGCAGCACCCAGGTCTTGCTGAGAAGTTTCGAGAGATGGGCCACACTCAAGCACCGATTGTCGTAACTGACAAGAAAACGTGGTCAGGCTTTCGGTTGGAGAAGATTGACTCGTTGGCAAGGTTCCTAGCAAGCGAAGAAGTCAAAGGAGAGCAGAAGTGAGTGAGGAACTATTTGATGGCTTTGAGGCAGGTGAGCTGTCAATGGCAAGTGAAGTCCTATGGGTTCTTGAACCTCTACTGCGTGAGGCAAAAGAAGATAGAAATGACGCTGAAAATGACTTAGTCATGGTCTGTTACTATGACGGGCTAATCGAGGCGTATAAAACCGCTATTGCACTACTGAACGAAGTATTTGAAGGAGAGCAGAAGTGAGCATCAACGACCTAATCGCAACCAGTTCGGTTCACGCCTTCAACTCAGGAGTTGCAAGCGGCAGAGCGCTAGAGCGTGAGCGAATTATTGGTTTGCTAGAGCAGATAGCCATTCAGCAACAAAAGGTTCTGGACTTCAACTCAAAGCGCAAGGATGCGAGTGGCAGAGAAACTGTAATCGCAACCACCTACCAGCTAATAGCACTAGTCAAAGGACAACAAGAATGACTAACCTAGAGCCTTACTGGAACACAGAGGTAGAAGAATGTCCTACCTGCTTGAGACAGCTAGACAAATGCCCATGTGATACGAAGGAGGAATGATGACTTTGAAATCAGAACACAACAGAGTTCAAGCAGACTTCAAACAGGCTGCTGGGCTACTACGTCACGACCTAGTGTGGAGTGAAGATTTTGAGGCAATTCGGTCAGACTTGGCAGACTACTTAGAGATGAAAAGCTTGCTTGGAGTTGGTAATAGCCTGTCGCTAATTAGAATTGTGCGTAACTTAATCGCCACAGAGAACGATTTGACTGTCTAATGTGCGAAAAAGAGAATTGCGAAAGCCGAGTTCGAAGTAGAAACCTTTGTCAATATCACTACAACAGGTCTATGCGTCACAGGTACGTGGACAAGGGTTCACAAGACATAGTTACAGACAATCCGCACCCAAGAACACTGGAAGCCAAAAAAGAGTTTAACGAAGGCTTCTGGGAGTTTGTAAAGAAGGAGCTGAGCGTAAATGCTTGAAGGAATGAAGCCAACCAAAAGGAAAAGCTACGTTTGTAAGGTCGCAACAATCATAGAAGAGCTAGAGACAGTAGACAGCGAGATTCTAGCAGCCGCTATAAACGATGAAAAGACATGGCCTGCTCACGCCCTTGCAACCGAGCTTCGTAAAAGGAAGCTTTCCCTTTCCGACATGACAATTCTTCGACACCGCAAACAGACTTGTGTTTGCTATAGAGAGATAGGCTAGAACGATGTTAGAAAACCTTAAGCCTCAACCTAAGATTCAAGCTTCTGCAACGTTTCGCCCAGGTGTCGAGTTTGATGGCACTATGGGGACTGCAACTACGGAGGGATTGCCAGAGCAGCCTAACTTCGATGACTTTCTGTTAGAGCGTGGTTACTCACCAGAGGAGTATGAAGTAGTCGGCAACACTGTCAGGACATCGCAGTGGCAACGTTACGACGGAGACTGGCTTACTAGCTATAGATTTACATTCCGTAAGCGTGCTGCCAACGTGGACCTCCCAGCACTCTTTGCTCAGGCTAAGAAAGCAAAGCCAATAAGCCACAAGAAGGTGGACTCCGACACTGCCTTGATTGTTTGTCCTGCCGACCTCCAGGTTGGCAAGACTGGCTCAAGAGGTGGCACTCCTGAGCTAATTGAAAGAGTCATGGCGTCCTTTGACAAGCTAGAGAAGCTTGCCAAGAAGGGCAAATACGAGCGCATTTATGTGCTGGACATGGGTGACATCATCGAGAGCGTGTCCAATAAAGCGTCTATGAATCAATTAGACGGAAATGACATTTCGGTCCCACAGCAGACCGACCTCGCAGCATCTTTGATGTTTGACCTAATCAAGCGCATGGTAAAGATTGCACCAGTTACCTATGGTTCGGTCGCATCTAATCACTGCCAGAACAGAGTAAACGGACAACAAGTTGGCAAGCCAGGACTCGATGACTGGGGCATTGTTATCTTGCAGCAGCTTCGTCGACTCACAAGCGAGCTTGGCTGGGATGTTGACTACCTTATCCCTCAGCCTTATGATGAAGGTTTTGCCTTTCAGTATGGCATCAACACAATTGGCGTCGTTCACGGTCATCAAGCTGGGCGTCCTGATGGAATCCCGAAGTGGTGGCAATCTCAGACCTTTGATGACACATCTTGGTCAGCCGCTTGCAACACACTAATCTCGGCTCATTTTCACCACCTAAGAGTCACTGAGCTCGTTCAACACGCTCATGGCAGTAGCAAGTATTGGATTCAGTGTCCGACCAGCGACTCAGGTTCAGATTGGTACAGAAACGCCAGCGGCGGCGGAGACAGCACGACGGGGATACTATGCCTAGAACTAGAGAAGGATTCTCTGTTCAATGGTTCGGTCAAGAAACTTTAAGGAAGCAAAATGCCTAGCTATGACTTTTACTGCTCCGAATGTAAAGATGCAGTGACAGTAGCTATCTCTATCGACAAAGAACTAACTGTGCCAGGTTGCGCTAAGTGTAAGCAGCCAATGGTCAGGAACTTTGGAGTGCAGTCGATTCAGTTCAAAGGCTCGGGCTTTTACTCGACGGAAAAAAATAGGGGGGGGAGGGTATAACGTGCGAGATTCCTACAAAGAGCTCAAACAAATTATCAACGGTGCTCGGGTAAGCGCCATTATGAAGCAAAAGACTCCGATGACTCAGCCAGTAGATGCCGAGCTTTGGATGTGCCATCACTGCCAGTCTTTATTCGGTCAAGCAAAGAAGCTGACGAAAGTTATTACCTGTGATGAGTGCTGGGAGTCAGTAGAAACCGAGCGCATGTTTTTCAACTACGGGGTGTAAGAAAAGATGGCTGGCTTCAATCGTCCCTGCATTATCTGCGGCACTTTGTCTAGAGGCTCCAGCAGATGCGATGCCCACAAAAGAGTCCAGATTCGGTCAGAAGAAAAAGAAGCCGAGCGAGCAGCAAAGAAAAAACTACTTTATGGTCCTCAGTATCGCAAGAGGGCTGCCCAGGTAAGAGCCACTGCATCCGCTTGTCATATCTGCGGAGAAGGAGCCAGACCAAATGACCCCTGGCAAGCAGACCACCTAATACCAGGCGAACCACTGTCACCACTTGCAGCAGCTCATAGAAGCTGTAATGCCAGCCGAGGCGATAAGCCTTTATTCGGTTAAACCGTTTGATTCGGTCATCTTTTTTCTCCAGCAAATCCCCAAAAAAAAACAGCCCTCGCGCACGCACGTGCGCCCGTGACGGGGGCGGGGGAGGGTAGTGCCTAGGGCAACCAGTGTCAAGCATCTTTACCAAAATGTTATGAGGTAACGAGTTGGTAACGAATTGGCGTTTTGTCTCACGCCGTGTCGAAAAGTGTGCCTAGAGTCTTCCTAGGGCAAAAGCCCGAACGAACGAAGGAGACTAAGTGTCACTGAACTGGAGTGCAACTGAGTGCGACCCTAAAGCACTGAGCAAGGAAGAAAAGAACCTGACGGAATACTTTTGTTTCGTCCTGATGGATGTTGGCATACCCGTCCTGACCAAGGACAATTACGAGGAAGCGTATGAGCGAGTAAAGCTTGGCGAAGTCCTGAACGGGACTTGGTTTAGTGAACGCCCTCTAAGGGTGGCTGACTTCAAACTGCGAGTGGGTTATCGAAGCAACGTAAGCCCCCTAACCCGTAACCAATACGAAAAGAAGGCGCTAAAGATTTTCTGGGAAGACCAAGGCAGACTGAAGCGCTTAGCTCAAGAGCGTAACGAACAGAAACTGGAGGTGGCGTAATGGCTCACGTAACAATTATCGAAGACAACACTGGAGACCTAGTGGACTTGGAGTATTACTGCTCGGATAGTTGCGCTAGGACTAGCGAACACTATGACGGATGGTATGGAGCAGTGGAGCTCTACACCGAGGAGTGGTGTGAATTGTGTGGAGTAGCACTGGGTTACTACAAGGAAGAGGAGGAAGCATAATGCCGAACTGGGTATTCAATAATCTGCACGTCGAGGGTGACCCGAAGCTGATTGCGGAATTTAAGGCAAGAGCAAGCAAGCCCGAGAACCTAATTTCAGGTGGCACTTTTAAGCGACCACTGAGCTTTTCAAACTTCATTAGCCCTAGCCCCGAGGTCGACTACGAAAAGGACTGGTGGGGCTGGCGTATTGAGAATTGGGGCACTAAGTGGGAGGCTCACGATTGCGAACTGACTGATGACGATAAGAATTTCTTGGGATACAAGTTCGATACCGCTTGGGACTGCCCTAGGAATTTCTTTGAGTTAGTCACTAGCCAATACCCGAAACTGGACTTCTATTTTGAGTGGGAGGAAGAGCAGGGCTGGGGTGGCGAAGGAGTCGGTGGCTCAGGGGTGTTCGCCATAACAAAAGAGTGGAATATCCCCGAGACTCACGCCGAATACGTCGCACTGGATAAGCAATTCTCTTGTAATTGCGCTTTCACTGACGAACCTGAAATCTGGTTCGATGACTGCCCTAGGGAGGTGGCGTAATGACTGAGTGCCCGAGACACGAGGGAGCTTTTGATTGCACGCCCTTTTGTGAAGTGTGCGAAGGACAGCAGGAGTATGACCCTAGCGAGACACTGGAGTGTGTTGTGCCAGAGTGCGCTGAGTTGATAGCCAAAGACACTTGGCTTGAAGAGCTGGGCTTTTGCGTCGAGGATTCTAACGCCTACTGGAGTCACGAACTTGACCCCTACACACTAAGGAGGATTGCCTAATGGCTAAGCACGCTGATTACCTACTAGACCCGTCGAGGGAGCTTATCGACTATGACCTGAACATCTATTACCTTGAATACTTCACGGGGGAGCGACCCGAGTGGAGGGTTGATTTTCGGGATTATGCCGATGGAGCTTCTATCGACCTTGAGGGGCTCGAGTTCTTTTTACCCGAGGACTTTTGCAGGGCTATCGGATTAGTCGATTACGTGACCAGTTCACTGGAGGGCGTGTTCCCTAATGAAAAGCTCGAGTCTTGGATGGATGGAGGGCTGGACACTTGGATTGACCTGAACAGCTTTCTGGAGCTCTACGCCGATGACATAACGCCAAGGCTGGCTCGAAGACTAAGCAAGCTTCCCGAGTATAGGGAGGTGGCACTTGACCGCCATTAGCAAGGCTCAGGCACTAGTCGAACATCCCCTAGCGCTCGAGGTCGAATACATCCTGAACGAGGCAATAAAGCAGCGCTTATGGTGGCACGTATCGGAGTCCGAGGATGGAAGCTTCAGGGCTTTTGTTATCACTGAATTGTTTGCTGACAAACTTGGCAAACTAGGGCTGGGTCTATCTAGTCGACCATACTGGGACGATGATGGGGAGCTGGCGCACGATGTAATGGGCTGGGGCTGGTGGACTCACCAGACTAAGGCTCAAAACATCAAACTAACAGTCGAGGCGGTTATGGACTTGGTTTACGTATCGCCCCGAGGAACCAACTAACTAACGAACGAAGGAGAACAAAATGGGAGCAAGAACAGTATGGAAAATCAAAACGTCCGAGGAGCACGCTATTCACCTCTACGGGCACTCGGCAGGGGAGGACAAGATTCGGATGACTCAGGTGGCACTGCAAAGCGCTCGACCTAGGTGGGAGGATGAAACCTATTGCGCCAGAATCATCATTAGTTCCTTGATAGGTGAAGACTGGAATCAGGAGCTTTCTTGGGGGATGATGGCAGGTCATCCCGATACTGACTTCTTTGAGGAGGAATACGCCCCCGTAACTATCGACGTCGACAAGAAGCTAGTGTTCGTCGATGGAGTGGCTTACACCTTCGAAGAGCTGGTCACACTCGACCACCGAATACTGGAAGCGAGGGTCTACTAATGGGGCTAAGAGTCTCGATTTATCGGTCGGAATACGACTGCGACCTGAACGTGTTTTACGGCAAAACTCACGTGACTATTACTAACGTCGATGGACCATTTACGCCTAGCGAAGATAGTCCAGGAGGCAGGGTGGTCCAACACGCAGGCAACTGGGTAATAGTGCCCGATGATGACTACACCGAGGAGCTCGGTCCACAGATGGCAGGTGGCACTTATGCGACTACTAGCGATAGCCGATGGAGCGAGAAAATCGGCACTTATGGAGCCGTCCCAATTCACGATAGGCGTGAAACTTGGGAAGACTACGAAGCACTGAGCAGATAAGGAAGAGAAGAAAATGGGACAAATGAAGGAACTACTACTGGAAGCCGAGTATGTATTTACTGGGAAGGATAAAGTCTGGGAGCGCTTGGAGGAGGTGAGTGGCAGGGAGTTTCGAGGAGGAGCCAAACTCGACCTAGGACTACTTGTCTACGCTTTTGCAGGAGGTCGATGGAGCTGGATGGAGACTCAGGAGGGCACTCACCTCTACACCGCCTTTTATGTAGGGGGGGAGGGTGTCTCAGGGTCTTCTCCAATAATCTGCGAGTGTTGTGCGGTGGACTTGGCGTATGAGCTGTCGATGACGTCGGATTCCGAAGGAGGCTGGGTGACTACCAGTGCCCCGAACGAGGTGAGAATCAAGCCACTGAAGCTACCAGTTTCGGTCGAACCACTTAAGCACTGCCCGTGTGGGAACGTCCTATTCGGTCTCGTATCGAAGTATGAACTGATGGAAGAGTTCAAGAGCGGTGAAATGCCACTGGAGGTCCTGTGCGACTTTATGAGGGAGCTCACTTACGCTTATCAGGACGCAGGTGGGTTCGAACTTCGCACGCTAGAGCCCTACTTCCTAGCAGAAGGGGAGACTAATGGCTGGACTATCTAGGAGCGAGTATGAACGCTCCAAGGGTAAGCACGCCAAGAAGGGAGGATGGCTCAAGTTTCTATGGCAAGTGATGGTCCTAGCGCTACTGATAGTGGTCGCACCTTTTGCGTTCCTACTAATCTTTGGACTCACTATGGTGACAACTATTGTCCTAGGAAACTGGAAAATGAGCATCGACTTACCCGACTATAAATAGTCAAAAACAATTTCATTCGGTCACAGCGCCTACGGGAGAATTAGCAAAAAAAATCAGGTTGTCTCTTCCGCAGCCCTCACCCCCCGATTGCAGGGGAGTGGGGGCGTTAGGGCGTTTTAGGCGAACAAGTGTTCGAACCACCTTTGCGGCCACCCCCCGAGGACGTCAACACGACACGCCGAGGAATGACGAGAAACTTGACAAGCCAAAACAACGTCGGGAGACTAGCCGAAGGCAACCGCCTAAATCGACGAACGAAGGAAACCAAAATGGAAGAGAACAACACAACACAAGACACCGCAACCGAGGCAACCCCTGAAATCGCAAAACCCACTTGGAGCGTTGTGACTGGTTGGGTCATCGAAGTGGAATCGGGCAACGAGTGGAGTGCCCGACAGGACGCCCTAGAGGCGGTTGCGAACCTAACCGAAGGCATCGCCCCCGAAGTTAGAACAGGCGCAGTAGTAACCCACAAGAATCACGCCCCCCGATGGATGGAAATCCCCGACGGGATGAACCTAGGCGAGGCGTCGAGTCTGTTGACTTGGGCAAGAGCCAACGCCGATGCCACCGCTATCGATTGGGACGAATTCGGTGAAGAGTTCGACACGGAAGACAAGTGGCAACCTGCTAGGGCGGAATTGTCTTCAGTCCCTAACAGCGTGTTTATGCAGTGGCTATCTGAGGGCAACGGCGGAATCTTTGAGAACCGCTACCACCTGACCGCCGACGCCCTGACCAGCAACGCCGAGGCGTGTGAAGAGCAATACCTCGGGCAGGGGTCACGGGAGGAGTTCACCGCCGAATACTACGAGGAGTCTGGCGCCCTATCTGGAGTTCCAAGCGAACTGGTCGACGCTATCGATTGGGATTCGGTTTGGTATTCATCGATGCAATACGACACCATCGAGGTGGAGGACTTTACACACGGAACCTACTTCTTTAGGAACTACTAACCACCACCCAAGGAGGGGGGCTAGGGCTAACGCTCTAGCTCCTCTTTTTTTACGCCCTGATTCTGCCGAATCTTTGGAATCACAACTAGCCCCTAGAGCAACCGCCCCCGATGCTTTTGCGATACGCAGGGCGTATTAGCCCCTAGCAGGCTTTCTAACGGACTTTTAGCACCCCTAGGGCGCAATCATACCCCCGAAACTATCCCAAGCCCTTAGAGCGCCTTCTAGAGTTTCACGCCCTCAGTAGGGGAGTGGTTGCGTTTTTGGGTGTTAACCGGCACTCGCCCAGGCTAATGACTAACCCCCGTCAGGACTGGGCAAAACTAGCTCCCCCACCGACAAGGGGGACACCCTATTTCTGGAGCACCCGAACAAGTGTTCGAAAAGCTGATCATAGTTCCCCGTCTTTACTGGGCAAGGGGGGCTCCCCCCCCACCCCCCTGATGCCTTCACGGGCAGACACCCCGACAC
>OEFV01000003.1_pt1 | contig 32417 bp, 30 predicted proteins | sample 1498691 | NCBI WGS metagenome assembly OEFV01 (sample SAMEA3275497, study PRJEB22092) | marine metagenome | biome: ENVO:00000447 marine biome; feature: Sheltered location near shore and weather station; material: Particulate matter on a 0.22 Um pore size filter | collected 2014-06-21T08:00:00+00...
CGAGTATTAATAATAGTAATACAAATATAACTGCTAATGCTAATGCTATTACTGCTTTATCAGCTACAATGGCTACGAGTATTAATAATAGTAATACAAATATAACTGCTAATGCTAATGCTATTACTGCCTTGTCAGCTACAATGGCAACATCTATTAACAATACTAATACAAATCTTACTGCCTTGTCAGCTACAATGGCAACGTCTATTGCTAATCATTTACCCCTTGCAGGTGGTACAATGACAGGTGCAATTACATTGCCGGGCAATCCTTCTGCAAACTTAGAAGCTGCAACAAAACAATATGTAGATAATCTTACTGCAGCGGCTATTCATTTCCATGATGCGGTACGTCTTGAAAGTCCTATTAATCTTAATGGTACTTATAACAACGGTACTGCAGGTGTAGGTGCAACTCTTACTAATGCAGGTACACAAGCTGCTCTTGTTATTGATGGTGTATCTGCAGTAGTTGCTGACCGTGTTCTTATTTACCAGCAAACTGACCAAACACAAAACGGTATTTATACTGTAACTAATATTGGTTCAGGTTCAACTAATTGGGTACTTACTCGTGCTACAGATGCTGATACATATTCTCCGGGAAGTAACTCTGGACTAGATGAAGGTTCTTACTTTTATGTTCAAGAGGGTGACACAGGCGCAGGTGAGGCTTATGTATGTAGTACAGTAGGCACAATTACTTTTGGTACAACTAATATTACATTTATTCAGTTTAGTTCTGCTCTTGTATATTCTGCAGGTTCAGGTATTAATATTAATGCAAGCCGTGTTATTTCTACGTCAGGTGTAGCAACTAATACTGCTCTTACAGCTTTATCTGCCACACTTGCTACTAGCATTGGTAATAGTAACACGTTAATTGCAGCAACATCAGCAGCACTTGCTACTAGCATTGGTAATAGTAACACGTTAATTGCTGCAACATCAGCAGCATTAGCGACATCAATAGGTAATAGTAATACTAATATTACCACTAATACTAATGCTATTACATCTATTAATGCTGTAATAGGAGGTAGTGGTTTTGCTACTGGCGCACAATTAGCCACTTTATCAGCTACACTGGCAACTTCAATTGGTAACAGTAATACATTAATCGCCGCAACATCAGCCGCACTTGCTACTTCAATTGGTAACAGCAATACATTAATTGCTGCGACATCTGCCGCACTTGCTACTTCAATTGGTAACACTAATGCTAATGTAACAACTAATATTAATGCCATTACATCTATTAATTCTATATTGGGTAACGGTACTGGATTTGCTACTGATGCTGAATTAGCGGCTGTATCGGCAGCATTAGCAACATCTATTGGTAATACAAATAGTAACGTAACAACTAATACAAATGCTATTACATCTATTAACAGTAAAATAGCAACTGTATCTAGTACACTTGCTACTTCAATTGGTAATACTAATTCTAATGTAACAACTAATATTAATGCTATTACTTCTATTAACAGTAAAATAACTGCAGTATCAGGCTCATTAGCTACAAGTATTAGTACAGTCAACAATCGTGTTACTACTTTGTCTGCTACATTTGCTACAAGTATTGCAAATCAAAATCAAACTATTACTGCAGGTAGCGGTTTAACTGGTGGAGGTTCTGGTAACGTAACTCTTAATGTAGGTGCTGGCACAGGTATTGATGTAGCAGCAAATTCAATTTCAGTTGATGTGTCAGACTTTATGTCTAACGGTTCTAACAATAGAATTATTACGGCTACAGGTACTGATGGCATGAACGCAGAAAGTAACCTAACTTTTGATGGTTCAAGTTTGAATATCTCAGGAAATCTTAACGCAGTAGATAACATCTACCTTGGGCAGACAATTTATCATGAAGGTGACACAAATACCTTTATGCAGTTCCACACTACAGACCAATGGCGTGTTGTAACTGGTGGCGCAGAGATGCTTGAAATTAATGATAGCTATATATTAGCAGGTTCTAATACTGTAGGTAATGTTGAAACAGCAAGTAAAACTGGTTCAGTTACACCAGACCTTTATGTATATAATAGTTTTGTATGGACGCTTACAGGTAACATTACACTAAACAATCCATCAACAGAAGTTGCAGGTATGTCAGGTGTATTTATCTTTATTCATAGTGGTGCAGCACGTACAGTTTCATTAGGGACTGATTGGGAAACTGCAGGTGCGGCGGGTCTTACATTGTCTTCCGCTGCAGGTGCAGTAGATATCGTGCCTTATTTTGTACAATCTACTGGTAACATTCTTCTTGGCACACCTATGCTTGCATTCTCATAATTAACGGAGTAATAATAATATGTCTTTAACAAATAGTCCTATATGGTTTGGGTCAGGTGCAACAGGTGGTGGTTCTTTTTACCCTACTTTAATCAACGACAGCTTGCGTTGGCCTACTTCAGGCTATCAATTGTTTAGAACTGTAGGTACTCCTACAGACGCCAAAAAACATACTCACGCTTTTTGGGTAAAAGTAAATCCCGGAACCACCCAAACCTTAAACAGCGTCTATGCAAATGCTTCAGGTTACTATTCTAATAGTGGTATAAATAGTGACGGTAGGATTATTTTTGGGGCAGACTATGCTAGGTATTATTATTCAACTATGAAATTAAGGGACCCTTCTTCTTGGGTTCATATTTTGCAGGTACTAGACAGCACGGAGGCTTCTAGCTCTGACCGCATGAAACTATACGTCAACGGAGTGAGGCAAACCAGCTTTACAAACTTTGCAACTGTACCTCTTAACTGGACTGGCTCATACCATGCCATAAACGGATATGGATTAAGAATAGGCAGAACCTATACTGGCGCAGGTTTTAATAGTTCTTTGCTTTCTTACACTTCAGAATATATATTTGTAGATGGTCAGGCTCTTGACCCAACTGACTTTGGACAGTTTCAAGACGGTGTTTGGATTCCTGATACCTATGCTGGAACATATGGAAATAATGGATACAAGCTAGACTTTTCAAACCCATCTAATATTGGTGAAGATTCATCTGGCAATAGTAATAATTTTAGTGTGTCAGGATTAGCTACGCATGACGTAATGCCTGACACACCTACGAATAACTTTGCTACCCTTAATGTTTTAACCAAAGGCACAAGTAACACCTCTCTAGCGGAAGGCAATCTAAAAGCAAACGCTACTAATTCTGGTGCAGGCAGTAACTGGGGAACTGTTTTTTCATCTCATCTTTTACCAACAACAGGTAAGTATTATGTTGAGGGTCTTGCCTTTATTAACACTGGTTCGGGCAACAATTCACATTTAGGTGTTTTGGATACATCTTCATTTGTACCTTCAGCTAGCAACATTACTTATGCTTATACAACAGGAGAAGGTTTTGATGGCATATATGTTTCATTATTTAATAACAACGCACGGCCTGTCAGCGATGGTGTATTAGGTACTGCTGAAGGCTCTTTAACTGGCACGACAGTCGTGGCTATGCTTGCGGTTGATATAGACAATGGCAAAGTTTGGGCGGGCTACGATGGAACGTGGTTAAACTCTGGCAACCCTGCGGCTGGCACTAATCAGATTGCAACAAGAACATTTAGTGACAGTGACACTATTGCTGTTGGCACTGCATACAACGGTAGCAATGACCAAGGAATGTTTGCCAACTTCGGTCAAGACAGCACTTTCGCTGGCGCAACCACCGCTGGTGGTAACACAGATGCAAACGGCGTGGGTGACTTCAAGTATGCGCCACCGTCCGGCTTCCTTGCGCTTTGTTCTGCAAACCTTCCAGAGCCTACGATTATTGACGGGTCTAAGCATTTCAATACTGTGTTGTGGACTGGTGACGGCACCGCATCCAACGCTATAACTGGTGTAGGGTTTGAACCAGATTTAGTTTGGACTAAAGCTAGAAATTATGCCAGACATCATTGGTGGTTTGACCAAGTAAGAGGTGCTGAGAAGTGGCTCCAGTCTTCCAACACTGACCCAGAAGCCGACCAAGACGCAGGTTTAATGTCTTTTGATGCCGATGGTTTTACATACAAATATCAATCAAATAATGGTTTCAATACAAATAACGAAACATACGCATCTTGGAACTGGAAAGCTGGCACATCCTTTAGCAACAGCGCAGGAACAAACGGTGCAACAATAGCCTCAAGCGGTTCTGTAAATACAAAAGCAGGGTTTTCTATAGTGTCTTACGTTGGCACAGGTGTAGCGGGTACAGTGTATCACGGCCTGTCTAGTACCCCTGAGTTTATCATTATAAAAGACAGAGATTATCCTACTGGGAGACCGTGGGGTTCTTACCATTTTAAGTTAAACAACGGTGTAAATCCAGAAGATGAGCGTATACAGCTAAACGAATCTACTGGCGAAACAAACGACACGTTTATCTTTAACTCAACTGCGCCAACTTCAAATGTGTTTTCTCTTGGAACCTCCTCTTGGAACAACACCAGTGGCAATGACATAATTGCATATGCGTTCCACTCTGTTGATGGCTACAGCAAGGCAGGCAGCTATGCGGGCAATAGTAGTACTGATGGGCCGTTTATCTACACAGGGTTTAGGCCAGCTTGGATTTTAATTAAGAAGTACGCTGGTGGCACAGCGAGTAATTGGCACTTACATGACACGGCTAGAGATACATATAACTCAAGCAATACAATCTTACTGCCAGACTCTACTAGTGAGGAACTTGTTAACGCTGCGTTTGCCATAGACGTTGTCTCAAACGGATTCAAGTTAAGAAATAGTGATGGTTCTACAAATGGGTCATCACTTTCGTACATCTACCTCGCCTTTGCCGAAACACCATTTAAATATGCTAACGCCAGATAATTTTAGGAGAATATAAAAATGCCTTGGAAATATAATGACAGAGTTATTAGAGCAGGTAGGGCTTGGTCAGATGACAATGGTATACAACATCCTTCTAACTGGATGATTTGGGATGATGCTGAAAAGGTAAGCCGTGGTTTAGTATGGGAAGATGACCCTGTACCAGTAAATACAATGTTTTATTGGGATACAGATATTCCTAAAAATCTAGAAGATGAATTACAAATTAATCCAGAAACATCTGTAACTATTACAGATGACTTAGGTAATCCAGTGTATTCTTTTGGTTTAAAAACACAGTATAAAAATCAAACTAATGAAACTGCCAACTCTTTTCTAACTCCAACTGATTGGATGATTATTGCAAATGCAGAACGTAGTCGTGTTATTCCTACAAGTGTAACTAACTATCGTGCAGCAGTTGTATCTTGTTGTGATGTTATTAAAACAAACATTACTGCTTGTACTTCTATTGGTGAGTTTATTACTTTGTTTGAATCACCTACTTTAGGAACAGGTGAAGACATTGTTGTTGAAGGACCAGCACCTATTCATGCATGGCCTGACAGAAGAGAGTTTTAAATGGAAATGACAAACCTTATTGATATGCTTCTTATGTTTATTGCCGCTGGTTTTGGTTGGTGGGCTAATAATACTACTAAAGAAATGAAGCGTCTTGAAATTCTTCTTAATAAAACAAGAGAAGAATATGCAACTCGTGGAGAACTAAAAGAAGATATGGATAGGGTTATGGAAGCTTTGCATAGAGTAGAAGATAAGTTAGACCGTATATTGTCTTCTGACCGTTTATAGTATATAATAAGCACAACAGTTTAAAGATAGGAAATAAGATATGCCTTCAACTTATACCAGTAGAATCCGACTAGAGCAACAGGCAGATGGAGAAAATCCAAATTCTTGGGGTGATATTCTAAATCAAAACGTCATTGACATGGTTGATGACGCAGTTGGCGCATATGTAACTATTGGTTCTACAGGTGTCCAACTTGTTGGTGATACAGCTTTAACAACTAATAATGGTGCATCTGATGAGGCACGTTCAGCTTCATTAGAATTACAAGGTTATGTTGTTAGTGCTTCAGCAGCTAACATTGTTCTTCCTGCCGTTGGAAAAACATATGTTGTTCATAATAAGGTAACACAGACATCTGCTACTGGTACGCTTCGTATTATTAACACAGGTGCAACAGCAACAGGTTATACTGTACCTACATCAACAACAGGTACAAGTACCTTTGTAATTACAACAGATGGTACAAATGTTCATGGTATTGATGGAGCAGGTATAGGTCTTCCTACTGGTGGTGCATCAACTCGTTTAGTTATTACAAGCATTGGTGAAATTGAAACAACAACTGTAGACCCTGTTACTTCTGTAACTGCAACAGGCAATCTTATATTTATTGCTAATACAACTGCAGTTAATCCTGCTTTAATGGCATTGTCAACTACAGATATTCGTTATGTTAATTCAAGCATTGGCTATGCTAATACTATTGGTTCAGATAATACATTTACTGGTCAAGTAGCTATTGATGGTGGTCATTCATATTCACCTATTGTTACCATTGCAGTTTCTGATACAAGTCTTATTGCTGTAGATTTTAATACTGGTAATAACTTTATTGTAAGCGTAGCTGCAGACAGTACATTAAGACAGCCAGATAATATTAATGTTGGTCAACAAGGTTTAATTTACTTTGCGCTTACAAGTGCTGCACACACATTATCTTTTGCAAATGATTTTAAATTTAGTGGAGGAACAGCCCCAACCAATACTGCAACAACCGCTGTTGATGTAATGGCTTATAGTATTCGGAATGTTTCTGTTACTGCAAGTGTTACAACGGCAGTTATTGATTGTGCATACATAACTAATATGACAAGGTAGAGATATGGCTTCTACTTCAGGAAAGCTTGCTAAACTTGAGTTTATTCCAGGATTCCATAGAGAATCTACTCAATATGCTGAACAAGGTAAGTGGTATGACGGAAACCGTGTACGCTTTCGGGAAGGTAAACCTGAAAACCTAAGAGGTTACAATAAAGCTCTTCAATCAAATTACTATGGAATAGCACGTGATATTATAACATGGTCAGATAATGATACTAAAAAACTTATGTCTTTTGGTACTGAAAAGTTTTTGTATGTAGTTTTATCAAATGAACTTTATGATTCTACTCCTTTTGTTTCTGCCACCACTTTAACAAGTGTTATGAATACACAGATTAACTCTCCTCTTGTAAGTATAAGTATAACAAATCATGGTGTATCTGCAAATGACAGAATCTTTATTACCTCTGCTACCTCTATTGGCAATAGTGGTATCTTATTGTCTGGTGAATATTCAGTTGTTGCTGTTAATGGATTAAACAACTTTACTATTTCTGCTACAACATCTGCAGTAGCTACTTATACAGATGGTGGTACTGTAGACTTAGAATTTATTTTACCTAATGAAAATACTGTACCTATTCAAGGAACTGGCTATGGTGCAGGTGTCTATAATGCAGGTGTAAGTATTACAGGCGTAAGAGCATGGAACCGCCCTGCAGCCACTGGTGCAATTACATTCCAAAGTTCTCAGTGGACATTAGATAACTGGGGTGAAGACATGCTGGCTTGTCGTAGAGGTGGAAAAATATTCTATTTTGATGCAGATGCCTCGACAACACCTGAACGTGCAGTTGTTGTTTCTGCAGCACCTTCAGTAAATAATTATATTCGTGTATCACCTAACGACAGGCATGTTGTTTCATATGGCTGTAATGAGTTTGGTACTGGTAATTATAATCCAATGCTAGTACGTTGGTCTGATCAAGAGGACTATACTAATTGGACACCTTCTATTAATACTACGTCTGGTGAAGTAATTCTTACAGGTGGTACAGAAATTCGTGGTGCTATACGTTCTCGTAATGCTATGTTTATTTGGACTGACAATGCAATGTATACACAACAGTTTGTTGGTCCTCCTTTTATATTCAACTTTCAACAAGTAGGAACGAACTGTGGTTTGATTGCTCCTCATGCCGCCGTAGACGTAGACGGTGTTGCATACTGGATGGGTGAAAATAACTTCTATGCTTTTGATGGTAGAGTAAGAAATCTTTCTTGTCCTGTTAGACGTTACTTATATGACAGCTTTAATGAAATAAATAAAGATAAAGTATTTGCTGGTATTAATTCAGAGTTTAATGAAATTATCTGGTTGTATTGTTCTGAAACAGCTACTGAACCTGATAGTTATATTATTTTTAACTATAAAGAAAACCATTGGGTCTTTGGCTCGTCCTTTTATTCTACTTTCTCAGATCACAGTATCTTTGATAATACTATTGCAACAGGTAAGGTTTCTGCTACGGCTCTTAACTATGTGTGGAACAATGAACCAAAAGATATATACACAGGTGATGGTACAATTCTTCCTTCATACTTAGAATCTGCAGAAGTAGATATTGAAGATGGTAATAGATTATTATTTATTGATCGTATTATACCTGATTATACAATTACAAATAATGGAAGTGTAGATCTTACTTTACAGTTCCAAGAATATCCAAACGGTCCTATAACTACAAAGGGTCCTTTTACTATTCAACAGACTACTAAGAAAGTAGATTTACGTGGACGTGGAAGACAAGCTAAAATTATTGTGTCTGCAAGCTCAGATAGTTCTTGGCGTTGGGGTGCAGTTCGTGCTAATATACAACCTGATGGTATGAGATAATGGCTAACTATCCTCAACTACCTTTATATAATACAGCAAAAGAAATGACTGTAGAAGAACTATATAGAGATTTAAGACAGGTAATAGATACACTAGGTTATGAATTAAATATTAGAGATAATCAAATTAATTCAAAACCATCTACAAATGTTTACAGTGTTGCTACTGTCACTGACATAGGTAGGCCAAGTCCGGGAGACATAGCGTTTTCCCTTGATGAAGAGAAATTTAAAGGCTATGTAAGTAGCACAGGATGGGTGGATTTAAACTAATGAACTCAAGAGATTATTTTGATTTGTTAAATAATAGTACTTTTGTACAGAATGTTAATGCTGGTATTGTACAACCAACAGATTACTTTGGAAAAAAAGCTAACTCAGGGCTGGCATTACAACAAAATTCGGTGTATAATAATACAAGTAACTTTCAGGCAGATATGACTAAAGCACAGTCAAACTATATGACCCCAAATAAGGTAACGTAATATGGCATATATGATTAATAGAGAAGCACCTCAGTCAGGACTAGCAAATCTTCTAGCCCTTCGTGGTCGCCAAGGTGATACAGAACTTGTACACATGTCAAAGCCTGAGATTGCTGCATTGCAGTCTATGGGTCAGATGACAGTTAATCCTGCAACTGGTTTGCCTGAAGCTTTTAAACTTAAAGATATTCTGCCAACTCTTGCTACTATTGGTGTAGGTATGGCAACAGGTGGTTTAAGTGCGCTAGGAAGCGCAGCAGTAGCTGGTGGTACTTCTCTGCTAGTAAACAAAGGTGACGTAGGTAAGGCCGCTATGGACGCTCTTATGGCGTTTGGAGGTGCTAAACTAGGTTCAATGATGGGCGGTGCAGGTGAAGTAGGAAAAGATATTGCTGCTTCAACGGCGGGAGAGGCCGCTTCACAGACTATGACACCTGCTTTAACTCAGTCAGCTACTCAAGCTGGACAACAGGCAGTTCCTACATTAGGAGGTGCTACTGTATCAGGCATACCTCAAACTTCTGCACAGTTATCTGCAGACGTAGCTGGTTATTCTTTAGGTGCGCCTACTACAGGTGGCTTACAAGGATTGAATACTGCTTCTGTAGCTGGTGATTTGGGTAAAAGTTTTGGTGCTGATTTAGGTAAAACTTTAACACCAGCACCATACACACCATCACCTATAAGTAGAGTAGTAGCTGAGTTAGGTGGACCAAAACAGCTAATTCCAAAATCTATTGAGCAATCACTAGCTGGTGTACCGGGTGCAGTATTAGAACCTGGAAGTAAAGAAGCACTTATTAGGGCTGGCATATCTCAAGGCGCACCTCTTACAGCTTATGGAACTGGCATGATGGATGTGCCGAAGACACCTGAAGAAGATCTTGGTGAGCGTATGGAAATAGCTAAAAGCCGTACAGAAACTAAGACTGCTTTAAAACCACAGTATTCTGAAGAAGACATTAAAGAAGCGTTTATTCAAGATTCAAGCGGTGTACCTATTAATCCGCTAAAGTTCTTTGAGTATAGTGCAACACCTGCACAGTTCCGTATGGTTCCACGTAATCAAGGTGGATCTATGGGAATGGAAGATGCTACACGTTATCATGGTCCAGGCATGGCTTCTGGTATGGTACGTGGTTCTGAGAATGGTGACGGTATGTCAGATGATTTGTTATTTCAAGTTAAGGGTGGTGGAGAAATTGACAAAGCCGCACTAAGTAAAGACGAATATATTATAGATGCATTTACAGTAGCAGCCTTGGGTAATGGTTCGTCTGATGCAGGTGCAAAGATATTAGACGAGTTTAGGGAAGAGATTCGTAGAAAGGCATATGGTAACAAAAAGCAACCAAAACAAATTGATGTAGATTTGAAGGTTGCTAGAGTTTAAGGAATATATAAACCAATATGCTAGAAGAAGTTAAAGTAAAGGTCGATGACATAGACCTTGTATGGCCTGTTGTACTGCCTATGCTACAACGAGCCATTGATTTAAATGATGGTGACTTTGATGGTAATCACGTATACGAAAGATTAATGGAAGACACCATGCAGTTATTTGTGGGATACAACACGGATGATATTATCTACGCAGCAGTAACAGAACTAATACCATATCAACATAACAAAGCATTACGTATTGTGTTAATGGGTGGTAAACAAATTAATAGCTGGGTAGATACAAAAACATTTGAAAAGTTTGGAAGACTTGAAGGTTGTAATAGAATAGAAATAGTAGGACGTAAGGGTTGGGTTAAGAAGTTAATATCAAGAGGGTATAAACAAACCCACTATATAGTTACAAAGGAATTATAGTATGAGTAAAGGCAGTAAACAACCAGCGGCTACCACGCAAACCACCACCACGGAATTTCCTTCCGAACTACGCCCCTATATTACGGACATATTGGAGCGTTCAAAAGCTCGTGCAGAAGCTGAAGAAAAAGCTGGTTATCAAGCCTACACAGGACCTCGTATTGCTGGTTATGATCCTTCTCAATTAGCTGCTCAAGCTAGAACAGAAGGTGTAGTAGCAGGTGGTGTATCCTCTGATCCAATGTTGTCTTCTGCTCAAACATATTATCGCCCTGCTCTTGGTCTTACATTAGGTCAGGCAGAACGGTTTGGTGATGTGGCTGGTCAATATATGTCACCATATCAACAGGCAGTTGTAGATGTAGAAAAACGTGAAGCTGCTCGTGGCTTTGCGCCACAACTACAAGACATTCGTGCAAAGTCTGTAGGTGCAGGTGGCTTTGGTGGATCACGTGGTGCCTTGCTAGAATCAGAAGCAATGCGTAATCAAGGACAACTATTGTCAGACATTCAAACTCGTGGATCTCAGTCAGCTTATCAACAAGCACAGGCCGCATTTGAAGCACAGAAGGCTCGTGAGCGTGGAGCCGCAGGTGGCTTGGCAGCTATGGGTGCTGCAATTCCTGGTCAAGCATTTAAAGAAATTGGTGCGTTGGAAGCAATGGGTGCTGGTAGACGTGGAGATACTCAACGTGCTTTGGATCTAGGATACTCACAGTTCCAAGAAGAACAACTATTCCCAACAAAAACACTACAAGAATATCAGTCTATTGTTCGTGGTTTTCCTTACACACCTAATACATATACATCAGGCTTTACAACAACTCCTCCTGCAAGCATGGCTCAAAACATTCTTGGTCTTGGTACAGGTATTGCAGGTCTTGCTGGTGCCTTTGGTGGCTTTGGTGCTAAAGAGGGTGGTCACATGGCAAAGCTTGCACAAGGTGACAGACCTGGTAATGCTCCTATTTCAGAAGCTTATAAAAATGAAAGTGTTACATCAGGAGCATTTCCTTTAGCTTCTATGTTCCAAAGTTTCTTTTCGTCAGATGACGAGGATAAGCCTGAGTATCAGTTTAAAGAAGGTGAGGTTCGTACTGCTCAAGATATAAGAGGTCGCCCTAACAACTTTAAATATGTAGGTGGAAAATTTTACAAAATTAAAGAAGATGGTTCTCTTGCTAAATCTCCTACCTCTGATTCAAATTTGATGATACGGAATATTAAAAATGTTAGTGCAACAGGTGAGGCAGAATCACCTATTGTTGCTACTGAAGCTAAACCTATTGTTCAAACTGAGCCACAGGATATTAGTACATTAGTTCGTGATGTAATTCCAGGTGGAGCAGAGCCTGATCAAACTAAGAAAGTTATTAAGCCTAGCACTGTAGCTGCAGATAATATGGCAGCACTAGCAGCTAAAGCTAAAGTTGATTCAACAGATAACGATGAAGTCTCTACAGGTGGTAGTCCTTCAGCTACTACAGCTACTACTCAACCTACTGTAACAGATACTCCTTATAAATTTACTCTTCCTAAAAATACAAAGCTTACAGATTTAGAAAAATTATTAGAAGCATCTGCAAAAGAAATCAAAGATAGAAAAATTCTTACACCAGAAATGGAAGCCTTTAAAGCGGAGTATGCTGATCTTAAATCTAAACTAGGTGACAAGCAAAAAGCTAAGAAGGGTGAGTTAAAGAAACAAAAGTATTTACAACTTGCACAGTTTGGTCTTAATGTATTGTCGGCTGATACTACTAAAGGTGACTTACAGATTGTTGGTGAAGCTGCTAAACAGCCTCTGGCAGAAGTTGGTCGTATTGTAGGTGAAGAAGGAGACATCACAGATAAGACAGATGCACAGCGTCTTGCAATCCTTGGTAAGGAGGCAGAGATTGCACAGCAGGTACAAACTGGTGAGCGTCAAAAACTTGCAGATACTCTAAGCTTAATTGGTAAGCAAGTTGATTTACAAAAGGCTCGTAATGAAGCTATGAATATTGATTCAACAGTTAGTCAATCAACAGTTAATTCGCTTATTGCTACTTCACCTGTAGGTTCTATGGCTGCGTCCGCAGAAACTGGACCTTTGATTCAAGCTGAAGTTAATGCAGCTTATCAAGATATTCGTAATTTAATTTTAAGTGGTATGTTGCCAGATGATAACATGAGTGTTACATCTAAGTTTAGTGAAATTCTTTCTGGTCGATTAAGTAAACTTGGAGATAAGACACCTTCACCAGATGGTCAAATTCAACAGGGAAGTAATAATCCTGCTGCAAACGATACTTTAAAGAAGTATAAATAATAATCATGGCTATTAGTTATCGTTCACAGACATTTCAAGACACAAGAAATGCCTTGCTTGAGTTAGACAGGCAAGGACAGTTATCTAAAGAAAACTTTCGTGATAAGGTGGCAGAGCTTGGTGTAGATCCTGATGACTTTATCAAAGCTGATAACGAATTTGATGTGGTACAAGAAGAAGGCCAGCAAGATTTTACTGCTCGTGGTACTATACCAGGTCGTATAGCTGGTCGTGCCATTGGTGAGGCTGTCGAAGGTATTGGTGATTTTGCAGAGGCTTTCTTGCCTGATGCAGTTACTGATACGTTTTCATCAGCGTTAGATGCTGTCGGTGAGTATGTACCTGAAGCATTGAAAGAAGTTTCTAGTGAAATCTTTGATCCTTATCATGGTGACGGTGCTTATGGTACTGGAGAAAGACTTGTTGGTGATGTTGCTTCTTATTTTATTCCTGCAGGTCTAGCGGTCAAGGGTGCTAACTTAGCCGCTAAAGGTTTAAAGCTGGCTAGTCCTGGAGCAAGGGCAGTTCTTACAAAGACTGCTCGTAAAGCTGGTAGACGTGGACGTAAGGCTGGTAAGATAGCTGGCTATGGTACGGCTGGTGCTTTTGGTACAACAGTCATTGAAGATCCTCGTGATAATCTTTTTGACATGCTTATGGAAGATGATCAAAGTGAAGAAGCTTTGAAAAAACTTAAAGAAGATCCTACAGATCCTACAGCATTAGATTATATTGATGCTTTCGTAAAGAATGCGGCTATCGAAATACCTGCAGCTTTTGCACTTAGTCTTCCTGTATATCTTCGTAAAGCCTACGTAGCTAGAAAGGCTGGACAACCAAAACAAAAGGTGTCCTTCCTTGGTAAGCTAGGTTCTAATTTTTCTTCTCGTCTTGGAACAGATGACAAAACTTTGGGTGCCATTATTAAACGTAGTGGTGCTGCAAAGAAAGCTATGATTGAAGCAGACGGTTTAGCTAAAGAATTAGATGCAACAATTAAAAAAGAAATTCCAAGATACAACGCAGAAATAGAATCTAAAATGAATAACGCTTTGCAGTATTCAGACAATGGATTGGCTAATGCAGAAGCAAGTCTTGAGCAAGTACTAGCAAAAGAACAACGCTTAATTAATAAAGCACAGAATGCAGTTGATCAATCTGCTACAGACAAGGCACTAAAAAAACTTTATAAGTTTCAAGCAGAAGAAAAAGCTGCGGCTCAGAATGTTGTCAACCAACTAAGACGTAATAAGGTTGACTATGACGAGCTTGCTCAACAAGCACCTGAATCTAGAATGATCATAGATGAAATGCGTACAAACATTGATGACTTGTCTCAGTACGTTGAACAGAATGTTGTTCGTGGAAAACTACAGGCTCGTATTGGTGGTAACAAAGGGTTTTATCTTAACCGTTCTTATCAAGCTTTCGATGATCCAGAGTATGCTAAGAACCTTCGTAAAAGATTAGAGGGTTACAAAGCTGGTGAGCAAGATGAAATCATTGAAGGAACAGAAAGATATCTATTAGATAGTGGTATTGACCCTGCTAAAATTCCAGAGACATTAGAATCTCTTGTTGCTACGGCAGACAAGGATGCTGGTAAAATGTTTAGTTTGTTTTCACAACGTAGTCTTACACCCGCTGTAGGATCTAGTAAGGTATTGTCAAAACGTGGTGATATACCACAAGAAATACGTGCATTGTGGGGTGAAGTAAAAGCACCTCAACAAAACTATATCAAAACATTTGAAAAGCTGTCTACAATTAAAGCTGAGAATGATTTCTTAGAAGAGCTAGCAAGGGATTTGATAGGTAAGGGTGTGGCCTCTACAGATAAATCTTTAGTAAATAACATAAGTCTTGGTGACATTGCTGAAGGTCGGTTAGGTAAAATACTTGGTCGTGGTAAAGTTGATAAGGGGATGGTTCGTAATCCTCTTGAGAATGTTTACATAGATGAAACATATGCAAGAGCAATCAAAGAAGGGTTAGATGAAATAACTCCTACATCTGGTTGGGCTAAAGGATTTATGTTAGCCAAAGGTGCAACTCAAACCGCAAAGACTGTGTATAGCCCTGCGACACATGGTCGTAACCTTATTGGTAACATCTTTATGTTAGGTGCAAACGGTTTAGTACCTGGATATAACTCAGGTAAAAAAGCTATTACACAAACAGCGGCAAAATTAGCTGGTAAAAACAACCGTGAGCTTGCAGAGGCTGCTGGTCGTTATGCAGAATTAGGTATTACTGAAAGTGGTATTGGTGTTAATCTTATTAGACGTAACTTAAATAGTGTATTAAAAGGTAGTACGGCTGACGATTGGTTTGAAAAGACTGCACTTACTCGTGGTACCAAAAAGGCTAACACATTCTTAACAAACCTGTATCAAGCAGAAGATGATTTGTTTAAGATTATACACTTTGAAAAGACTAAAGATTATATGCGTAAAGCCTTTCCTGATAAGCCTTTGGATGAGATTGAAGAGCTTGCTGCACAACGTACACGTGACATGATGCCTAACTATTCTCTTGTTCCTCGTGCTGTTAAAGCTTTGCGTGGCGCACCAGTTGGTGACTTCATTGCATTCCCTGCAGAAATGATACGTACTACAAAGAACCTTGTTAAGTATACTCTAGATGATTTGTCAAGCGGTAATTCAGAGCTACGAAAACAAGCTGCTAAAAGACTGGCAGGTATGACAGCTATTGGACTAGGTGGAGATGCTCTATCAAATCAATCACGTCAGATCTTTGGAATTACAGATGATCAAGAAGAATCTATTAATGGTATTGTTCCTTCATATGAGCAGTTTCAAAACAGAATTTATACAAGTGGTATAGATAAAGACAAGCGTGGTAATGTAGGTATTAACTATGTAAACCTTGGACCGCTTGATCCATACGCTTATCTAAAAACTGGTGCTAAAGTTGCACATAAGATGATTGCTGATGGTGGATTAAATGAATCAGAACTAGAGGGTCTTGCTATTGGATTGTTTGATAATCAACTAGGTCCATTCATGGAACCTTCTATGTTGACAAAGGCTATGTTTGATTTAGCTAATGGTCGTAACTATCAGAACGAACCTACAACAATGGGTAAGATACAAAAGGCTGTAGGTATTGCTGTTGATCCGTTTAAGCCAGGTGTATTAAACTTTTTAGAAAAACGTAGGAATTACGAGCAAACTAAGGCTGGAACATCTAAGATTATATCTCCTTTGTTTGGAGACTTTGGCGAGGGAAAGAATTTACCAGAGGGTGTTACACCTTCAAGCTTTACAATCTCTGGATATGACCAGACATTTGGTGGTGATGTAGGATTACCTGCATTCTTTGGTGTACGTAATCAGCGTTTGGATATGACTGCGGGTTTAAAGTATGCTTTAGATCCTAGCTTGCGTAAGATTAAGGGAGCAGATGCGGGATTTGTTAGAACTATATCTGATCCTACATTGTATAGTGAAGCAGATGCTGATACAATATTTGATGCATACAAAGATAGTCAGCGTCAAAGGCTTGGTGGTTTCCAAGAGTTAAAAGCTTTGACGGATAACTATCGTTCTTTGTTTGGTGAAGACTATGCAAGGGAAATTGTAAAAGGTTTAAAACTACGTGGTAAAAAAGATATATCAGATGATGTTTGGAAAAACTTAAATCTTGCGTCAAGTAATTATTATATTCCTACATTTCCTAGCTTTGGTGTTTCACAAAGACGTACTAATGCTCCAATACCAAGGGAAAGAATTATAGAACTATATCAAGCATTGCAAGGTAATAGAATCGAGGACGAGTAAGATGGCAGATCAAGGAAGTTATAATGCAATTGCAAGTGGAGTAAACAGAGGTGCTAATCCTGCTTCACAGCAATCAAAATCATCTAGTCCTACAGCAACTCAACAAGACTTGAGTACTGTAGGAACTTTAGGAACCTTGGCTGGTATGAACCCTGCAGTTGGATTTGGTCTTTCTGCTTTGGGTGCGTTAAATACATATGGTGCAGCAAGGCAACAAGATTTAGGATTTTTGGATTCTCTTCAATCAGTAGTTGCTGGCACACTTCCAGGGTCTGTGTTAGGTATTGATAGTCCTTTGGAGCAAAGTATTGCTATGAATAAAGGTAATATGGCTGCTCCTACTCCTTATTCATCTGGTATTACTGCCAACTCTCCTAGTGTACCAAACTCATCAATAGCTAAAGGGAGACAAGACTATCAAGGTGCGCCTATTGGTTATGACGCACAGATAGGAAAGGAAAAACAAGATGTTCTTGATGCTGTTACTGCAGCGGCACAACAGTCTTTGTCTTCTAAAGGTAATCCCACTACAGGTAATAAAGGGATTGATGCTCTAAATGACGTAGCTAGTCAACAATCTAGTACACCTAGTATTGCAGGGTCTATTTCACAAGCTACAGCATCTACAGCAACAGGTGGTCCAAGAGGATTAGCTACTGATACAGCTTCTGTAGGATCACCACCGGGTATGTCTAACAAAGGTTTAAGTTTAGGAGATATCCCTGGAATCAGTCCTGATATTGCAAACATGACTATGGATTTAAGTCCAATTGCAAGTCAAGTATCGCAGGCAATTACAGGTACTTCACCTAGTAAGGGTGATGGTATTTCATCTGAAGCAATGGATGCTTTAGATAGCATGGCGGCGGCTGAAGCTCAAGAAGCTGACGAAGCCTCTGGTGGTGGTTCATCTTCTTCTGGTTCTACTAGCGGTGGTGCCGTAGGTGGGGGCGGTGCTGCAGATGCACACTTTAACTTAGGTGGTATGGTAGGATACCAAACTAATGATGCATTAAAAGATTTAATGCGTGGATATTTTTAATGGCTGCTGAAAAGATTTTAGAATGGAAACTATTACCAAGATTAATGATGCTTGTCATGACAACAATGAGTTGGCGAGTGGTCGAATGGTTTATGACCTTACCAGATCCAACTGCAGCACAGGCTGGTTTAGTATCTGTAGTAACAGGGGCAATGACAGGGGCATTCGCCGTGTGGATGAACCACGAAGGTAAAAATCCTGGTACATCTAACCATAGGATTTCTGAATCAAGGACGGTAAAATGAAATACAATCGTTCACATTTTTTAGATAAGCTTGTAGAGCATGAGGGTCTTGTGCTTACAGTTTATAAAGATACATTAGGAATTGATACCATCGGCATAGGTAGAAATTTAAAAGACCGTGGTATCAGTAAAGAGGAGCTAGATTACCTTGACATCCCTAGTATGGAGGTGATCTATGAACATGGAATATCTGAAGCCGATGCAAGGTATCTAGCCCTCAATGACATTGCAATAGTAGAGAATGAATTATGTCGTGTACATAAATGTGTACAAGATCTAGACAGTGTACGTCAACTTGTACTGATGGACATGGCATTTAATATGGGAGTTCCACGTCTATGTAAGTTTAAACTTATGTGGAATGCTATACATGAACAAAATTGGGAAGCCGCATCAAGAGAAATGTTAGATTCGAGATGGGCTAGGCAGGTAGGACGCAGAGCCAAAATTTTGTCAGACGCTATGAAAGCGGGAGAATTTTAATGTTGCCATATAACAATGAAGAATGGGAGTGGTTAAATGGGTACGCCTAGTTCAATTACACGTACAGGAAAGCATGAGCCTTTTCACTTACACGTTTCAAGGAATCAGGTTGCTTTTCACAAAGCACTATATAAGTTTGGTTACAATCCTGATGTAAACGGAACAGAAGAAACTATTTGGTCACAGGGAGGCATATATACTTGGCCTACTTCTGCTGCTCAGTTATATGTAAGTTCTAGTAGTACGGCAGATACAAATGGTGGAACAGGTGCTAACTCTGTAAAGATTGTTGGTCTTGATGCTGATTATAATGAAGTAGAAGAAGACATTACTCTTACAGGACAGACACAAAAGATTACACAGACATCTTGGATTCGTGTGTACCGTATGTATATTACTCTTGCTGGTTCAGGTGGGGCAGCAGTGGGAACTATTTATCTTGCCAATACAGGAGCAACTGCAGGTGTGCCTACTGGTACTGTCTATGCTTCTATTCTTTTAGGAGCAGGACAAACAGAGATGGCTGTATATACAGTACCTGCAGGATATACTCTTTACTTAGATGATATTAACTTTACTGCTGCTGTTTCACAAGCAAACTCATACTGTCAGGTTAGGTTTATACAACGTGACTTTGGAACAAATGTATTCCGTGAACAGACAAGAATTGTATTACAATCTAATACTTACATTTTTAAGTTTGAATACCCTTTACGTATATCAGAAAAAACAGACATTGAAGTTCGTGGTATTAGTGTAGGAAGTAGTAACAATCCTATATCTGCAACGTGGCAGGGTATATTAGTTAAGAATGAAATACCTACTTACTAATGTTTGGACAAGTATTACAAATAACAGGAGAGGCTTATGTTAAACCTTCTAATAGGACCCATTGCAGAATTAGCAGGTACTTGGCTAAAAGGTTCAGTAGAAACATCAAAGGCAAAGACAGATGCAAAGGTAGCCCACGCCAAAGCTGAAGCTATTGTCATGCAGAAAAAGGCCACAGGTGAAATAGACTGGGACCTTAAAATGGCTGATGCTTCTGCGTCTTCTTGGAAAGATGAGTGGCTTACATTAATTTTCTCAGCACCATTGATACTTAGTTTTTGTGGTGACTGGGGCAGGACAATTGTAGCTGATGGCTTTGCTGCATTATCTACCATGCCTGACTGGTATCAGTACACACTAGGTGTCATTGTCGCTGCCAGCTTCGGTGTCCGTAGTGCTAGTAAATTCTTCGGGAAACGCTAGTTCAAAAAGCTGAAATGATTTCTCAACGCCCATTACTCTGATGGCATTGACGATTTCCATTTCTAATGTTTCTTCATCTGTGCTGACTTCATCCGCATTGTTTCCTCGTACCCTTGCAAGAAGTTCAAGAGCCTTGAGAGCAGTGTTACCATTACCCGCATTACGAGCAACCTCATATTGCTTTTCGATTTCTGAGATAACATCAACATCTGTTGAGATCTCATTTGTGAGTTCGTCAATCCGTTCTTTGATTCGTTCATCTTGTAATAACCTATGGCCTTGGTTATGGGCAGAGGTCTCACTATATCCTGCAGTTGCTGCCGCCTTTGTAGCATTTCTGTGCAGGATATAGGCTTGACAAAACCGTTCTTGTTTATCATTAAGCAGCGACATCTAGCAACTCTGTGTAATACTTTTCCTTACCACGTTTAGATGCTTCCCAAACTGCGGCGGCAAGAGTACCTTCACCGTGGAAATTAATACCCATATCCATCTGGTCGTTATCAAATAACTTCTCACAGTCCTGTGCCATAGCTAGTAGTTCACCTGTAGTCCAGAACTTTTTACCACCTGTTTCTACTTGCATATACTTAGGTCGTTGCTTCTCTGTATCTGTTGTTTCTTTTTTCATTTCCTCTGTTATTTCACCAACAGAACAATCAAAACCAAACAGTTCAAAGTTTCTAAATCCTAGTGTATGTGCAATGGCAATAGTACGCATAGCTGCACAAGTACCACCAGTAATAAGAGTAGAGCCTTCTTCAATACCTGTTGTCTTGTCTACTACAATCTTATCTGTAACAGACATATCACGCAAGGCATCTGAGTAGGCTTGCCAACCTTTTACATTAGCACCCTTCTTGATAAGATGTTTAGTAACTGAAGGATCAGTCATAGATGCAACAAGCATAATTGTCTGGTCATCTACTTTGTTAAACAAATCTTTACGAACTACACCGTGTGTACTAACTCCATCAATAGGACGTGGATCTAGAATTACACAAGCGAATGGTTGAATACCTTGCTCCAAAAGTTTTGGATAGCTATGCTTAACACAGAATACTTTACCATTTGTCTTGGCAATACGATCCTTAACTTCCCACCAATCTGTGCTAGTACCACCAGAGACAATGATGGCGGTCTCGTTGTTGATCTTACTTGTTTTGATCCAATCAAAATCTTTAATTAGTTTCTTATTCTCAAGAACATTATTAATAATCTCTTCTTTAGGACGAGAATCTTTTGGTGTGACAACGATAGGAACACGTGTCAGTTCATCTGGTATCTTAGGTAGACCTTGCTTCATAGCTACAAAGCAAAGGTGTGTTACACCACCACCAAGGACTGCATCAGAAGAAGGTAGAACAACCTTACCATATGCCGTAATCTCTTTCATAAGTTGGTTGACACCATCGTTGTCTGGCATACGTCCTTCTTTGTCTTTAGAAAAGTAATCATCAAATACTAAGATAGGTACATGCTTTAGGTTTTCAAAGTCTGACTTGACTGTTTCATACGAATGACCACCATCAATGTATGCAAAGTCTGCTTTCTTGATAGACTTACAAGCCTTCAGAGTTTTCTTTGTGTCACCTTTATGTAGCTTGAAGGTAAAGATTTTACCCATAGGTTTCATCTTGCTTGCAAACTCATTGAGCCTAGCTTCAACAGCTTCCTTAGAATTGTGTGGCTTGCTATTCAATTCAATGTGGTCTAGTTCTGCAGTGGCTTCTTCAAACAAATCAAAGCCAGTGTAGTGTACCTTATCGGTATGCTTGAATGCTGCAACTGCCATTTGAATAGCACGTCCACCATTCCATGTGCCTGTCTCTACAATATTACTAGGCTTGTAAAAAGTAATGAGGTCAAGTAACTGCTTGTATCGTTTAGGACCATTAACATCAGGTGCCACAGTTGTATTGCTAACCTTTGATTTTAAATTACCTTTGAAGTGATCAAAGTATTCTGACAAAGGTGACTGAGCAAACGCTGCCAAACCTTTGACACCTTCAGATAGGTTGTTAGTTACCATGCCGTGTGCTTTGTAGATATTAAGCAGACGTTCAAAGATAAACCCATCATGCCACTCACGATAAGCAACTACTTCGCCAATAGTGTAAGCACCTCTAAGGTCAGCAAGGAGACTGCAAGTATTATGAATGCCCAAGTTAAAGCCCATGAAACTTGTTTCGCTATAGTCTGCATCTGTTCTTCCTAAGTGTACGAGGTCTGCTTTTTCAGGCAACCATTTTTTAAATTGTTTTACATCAAGCCGTTTTGTTGTTACCGTATCTGCATCTAACCAGATCATCCAAGTCTCGTGATCATCTTGCTCCATAATTTCAAAGGCAAGGTCAGTCATTGCATACACTTTATGACACCACTTGATTGCATCAAGCCGCCAATTGTACTGCATCTTACCACCTTCCGTACCATCATGAAACTTCATACGCTCACGGTACTCAAGCATTTCTTCTACGTCATTAAGATTGCGATACTCAATGTTGTCAGCCATAGGGGGAGACACACTTTCAATATCAAAGTCATGGTAGTAGGCCACGAGTTTAAACTCTTTTGGGTTCCATTTATCAACCACGCTTTCCAGCATGTTCTTGGCGTACTCATGGTATCCACTCTCACTAAACGATGTAACAAAAGTATACATTAATTATCTTCTCCTAAAATAAAAGTCTTCTTCTTTAGTTCTTTCCACTCTGCAGCATAGGCAATATCGGATTGTCTCTTTGGTTCCCACTCAGGTTCAAACCAAGGACCGCCTGTTGTAAAGTGTACGTTCTTAGCATTCATAGCTTCGGGAGACCAGCCATCTAACCAGTTCCATTCTTCACTGATGGCACCAATCTCATCGTCTTGTAACCAACCAAAGCCATGAAGCCAGCTACCTGGTTTTAAGTTGGCATCGTCAACAGTAAGATTAAGATTAGACTTATGAGAACAATTCCAAAGAACAAAGCTAGACCAGTTCTTCCTGTTATAGTTCTGTTGAACTTGATTATCCATCTTTACAGTTGCTGTTGGATTATAGTTATGATGTACACACTGAATAGCATATTGAGAGTTCTTAGTATACTCATCAAATAACTCTTCGATGTTAGTCCGAACAAACATATCTGAATCCATAAACAAAGCCCACCCACTATACTGATTCATGGCAGGTATTAAGAACCTTGTAAAGGTAAAGTCTGTACTAAAAGGACGGCAATCAAATTCATCTACTCTTGCAACCTTCTCACCGCTTGCAATATCAAGTCTTACTGTACGGCGATATAGGCCAGCACGTCTTAATGAGGTTTGTACAAGAGGAATAATATCATACTTATCTGTATAACGTAGGATAGATTCTCTGAGAACTTCATATGATTGGTACTCACGATCATCATATCCTACGTATATAACTGGCTTCTTATTGCTAAACATAACACACCTTTGGTTGTAAAGATATATTATATGACATTTGAATTACAATGTCAAGCTTTTTTTTATGCCGCATTCAAGTCAACTACTTCACAGACACCTGCGGTACAAGCCAACTCACGTCCACCTGATGTAGTGTCTTCCTTTTCAAAGTCACTCAGCTTAGACCAGTTAACATTCTTTGGCATCTTAGCTGACCAATCTTTGTATGCAACAGCATCAATGTCCTGATAAGGTGCTTGTGCATAAACATGATCATCAAAAGGAAGGAAACTAATACCTGACACCTCATCGAAATGTTTATACACCCAAGCACCCACGGTCATCCATTCCGATTCCTTAACTGAAATTGTTACGCTAGGCTTATGTTCGCACCAATGTCGTTGATAGGTAAGCCACAACTCTAGCTGTTCAATGGCAGTCATTGCAGTGCGAGTAATAGCACCTTGAGGTGACTTCATTGGGAAGCTAAACACTGTAGTGCTTTCTGGTTTATTTACATCAGGCTCCGCTGGGATACCTTCAGCAATCAAGAACTGTGTTAGTGGATCTTTGTTGTCACCACGAACAGTACGAATATAATATTCATTGTGACGTGCATGAATGCCTGATGCTGCATCAGTAAGCTGAGACACAGTACCACTAGGCTTTACACAAGTAACAGCAGTTGACTGTGGAATGTCCAACTTCTTTGCAATATCCTTGTTAGTCACTACTGCTTCTTCACGCAGTAATTCTAGTACTGTTTCTAATGTACCACCAACCTGAGATGTTAGTTTATTATCCATGATGCCTGTTAAAGACACACCAAGCAACCGTTCTTCTTCTGTGTTCTTCTGCCAAATCTTACGCAGATATTTGAAGTTGGTTAGTGTAGCTTGGAATGTACCAAGAATGGTAGCAAGATTAACCTTTTCACGAAGTGTTTCAACTGTGTCGCTCTCTCGTACCACAACCTCTGACAGATTACAGAACTGATATGGACGTAAGATAATCTCACTACAAGGGTTGCAGCCAAAGTCATGATCAGTTTCACGTCTACCATTCTTAGCTGCTTGCTTGATAGCTGCTTGTCTATTAAAGATACCACGCTCACCAGAATGTGATTCGTAAAGTGACAACCACTCACGCATGAACGTACCCATCTCTGGCTTTTCTTTGTAAGCTACAGAGTTATTAGCCAATGCACGTTGACCTTCACGTTTAATTCCAGGCTCATCCCACCACTGCCCTGACTTGGCATGTCGCATCTGATCATCGTTGAGGTTAGACAGGCTGATAAGGGCTGATCGGCGTACACCGCCTACCACTACAACCTCACCAATCTTGCACATGATATCATGACATTCAATAGGATATAGCTTACGTCCTGCTGCACCCTTAAATTTCTTAATACAAAACTCAAACAACTCAATCAACGGTTGAGGACCTGATGCCCTACCACCAAATGTCTTGAGCCTTGCACCTGCAGGACGCACTTCGCTGACATCGAACTTGGGAACCTGACCAGAGTACAACATAAAGATAAGTTCTTTCAATGACTTAGCCCAGCCTGGACGTGAATCACCTACCTTAATTACTGTATCTGTGTCATGAAAATCTTCATTAACTGTTGGTAGTTTGTCAACGATATGTCTTTCAACAGAGAAGCCTACACCTGTACCACACATTAGAATGTACATTGTTTCGTCAAAGGCACGAGGGCTGTCAACTGGTACGTAAGAACAATTGTAGCCACCTACATGGCAACGATCTAAGGCAGGACCTGCAGTCATTAATGCTCTCATACTTGGCATAATGTTTTGGTTTAATACTGCTTCTTCTAGCTTGCTGCGTAAAGCTTTTGTTATATCATATGAATAATTTTTCTTTAGATGATCTTGCATATAATCAAAGTAACGGCTTACTGTTTCAGTCCATGTCTCACGGCGTTGTTCATCTTCTTTCCAACGTGCATATCGTGACAACGCAATAAAATTTTGGTAGTCTGTAGGTAAAATATTATTCATGTATATCTCTCCGGGATTATAGTGTGACGAAAAATAATAGTATCACAAACGAATATGAATTACAATAGATCTAGTGACCAAGAATAGCATTTATTCTCTTACGAACAAAGTCTACCTCACCAGATTTAAGTACACGAAAAGCAAATTGTCTCATGTATTCAGGGTTTACACCTGCACTATCACACACTTCAGTGAAGTCTTCTGCAGTTACACCAACAGATGCAAAGAACCATGCTATAGCCCTGTCTCTTTCTAGGACTGCATGTTCTGGTTCTCCGTTGTATGAAGGCTTGGTTGCGTCTAGTAATGCTTGAAGGATAACTGCCAGATATAAAGTTTTCTCTGGGGATGATATACTTACTTGGGCATCACTAGACAGTACGAGATTAATTTCCGTATCCATCATCAGGTAAGCCAGTCCTGTGGTATCTCTTCGTTTAACTTACAGAACTTGAACTTATACTTATCACACCAATCTGCATACGTCATCTTACCACCCTTGTAAAGTTTACGGTAAGGGTTATCAAATATAAAACGTATATCAATATCAGGATGTTGTGATCGAATGAACAGATGTTTTTTTCTGTCCTCTAGCATGAACCTGCCTTTGACTTCAAGTATAATACCATTTGGTAACAGGAAATCTGGTATGTATTTCTTGTTCTCAAACCATTCATATGCAATGGGATATGGTTCATACTTGAAGTCAATCTTATTCTTGATTAGCTGTTCGCTACAGGAAAGTTCTGAATTGCTTCGATACTTATGTGAGTATGAGTTTTTTCTTTGTCTCTTGGCAGTCTTCTTCATGCAGCAACTTCTTCCACATTTGGTAGCTTGGCAGTAACTGTAAGGTAACGAACACCATTAGAGTATTGGAAGGCACGTAAACCCATACCGCCATTAGCATCTGCCCAACATGATTTCTTAAATGGGCAGTACACACAACCAATAGCAAGCTTACGATTACCTGATGCTCCGTCTGCCTCATCAGTGTAACAGCGTGGTGGTGGAGTATCCTTACCAACAACTGATTTAAGTTCACTGATACGATCACTAGCATTGATCATTTGCATTGAATGAACTTTCATTAGAACAAGTTCTGCAGATGATTTATCTATTGCGAAGAACGCTGCTTCCTTGTCACCTTGGGCTTCTGCATACCCAGAAATCTGAGCAATATAACCAAAGGGATCATCAGTAGACAAGGTACTGTCCTTGAATTTCTTAAAAGCATAGGGCGATGCTGACTTGACATCTACTAATACTCCATCAATGCGACAGTCTGTGTGGCCTTTGATACCGTCCACCTCGACAGTCTTTTGTTGTTCCGATACTTCATGGTTTGCTAGTTCTGTAAGACACAGAAGTAATGATTCAAGAATATCACCAAACAAAAACTTAATCTTTGTTTGACCAGTGATAGGCTCACGGTTTGTATTCTTCATGTCATACCATACTTGACGTGAAGGCTTTCCAATCTGTGACATACGTAATGTTGGATTAGAGTTGTCACGTTTTTCTGTGACAGCCCTTGTTATTGCTTCCATTACTTCTGTACCACACTTATAGATTGCATCACGTTTCTTAACTGTTACGTTTTCAATACCGTCTTCAAGTGTTTTATAGATATCATCTATTAGTGTGTCAATATGAGCCATTAGCTTTCCTTTTGTTTTAGTAACCTAGTCAAGTACCAGTTTGCTTTAGCGAGGTCTTCATCTTTATTCTTGTAACTCTCACGCCATGTATACTTGATATTGTTTCCTTTACAGTAACCACGAAACTCTTCTGGGGTTAGTGCGGCTTCAATTGCTTCAATGCATTCTATACCTGCATGATTGTAGTGAGGTGGATTGTTTACCATGTCAACATTAGCACCATTCTCAATAAGCTTCTTCATGTATGCTTCATGCCTCATAACTCTTCCTCTTCATCTTGATCTTTTAAAAACTGTATGTCAGTAATGTAATAGTATCCTGATGCATGGACAAACCTAAGTAGTAGGTCTTGTAGTTCCATCCATGTTAGAGCAGAACCCTTAACAACTGTTTCGGTTCCCATGATTGGATCACGCTGAATAAGTTCATACTCTTCTGTATATTCGTTCATGTTTTTCTCCCTGTAAAAATCTGGCGTACCCACCGCAAACTCAAGCCAGACCGCAGCCATTCACAATGATGCTGCTCCCTTGATACTACTTAGCTATTGAAAGGAACCTCTTCAGAGATACTTTCTGATGCAGAGTAACCTGATTCCACAACAGGCAACTCATCGTCTGATGTATCAGGCAACTCTTCTAGTTTAATAAGCTGTATCTTTTGAAGGTCTGCACCAATACCTGCATTACCTTTATAGTTCCACTCGTATGTTTTGTACTGAACATTGACTTCAGAACCTGGACCAATAAAGTTTTTATCAGATGCTAGGATACGTTTATTATGATCAACAAGTTCAGGTACTTCATTAGGGTTGCCATTATTCTTAGTAACCTTGCGTTTGATTGTAATGAAGTCACCACGCTCATCATTTTTGTTACGCCATTTCAAACCATCAGCTTCTACGATTGCTTTGTTAGCTTCATCTAAAGCAATATCAATAGACCATGTAGGTTCAAAAGTAGTATTAGCTTCAGGAACAAAAGTCCAATATGCTTTACCAGAAATAACACTCATTGTTTTTATTCTCCTTGTTAAATGTGATTCAATGATCACCGTCTTGATTTTAAGTATTATGCCACACTAAAATATTAATGTCAACAATTAATGTGTCTCTGCCCAATTATTTCCTATTTTAAATTCACTATCTAGAGGACAGTTTACTTTGAGTTCTTCTTCAACAAACTTCATTGCATCTTTTGTAATCCTTCCAAGCTTATCTGCATGTAATGTATTCACTTCAAACTGGTATTCATCGTGGATACTAGCAACAAGTTTATAGTCTATCTTTTCTCTCTCTGCTAGTAGTATTATTTTACGAAGCCAAGCCTTACATATGATTGCACCTGCTCCTTGTAGTAGGAGATTAACAGCGGCATGTTGCTGTCTGACAACCAATAGTCTACCGTCCAGACCACGAATGAAACCTTCTTGTGCAGCCTTGTCCACTGCATTACGAAGACGTTTCAATGCTGGCATGTTTGACATAAACTTATTCATGACTGCTTGTCCTTCTCTGGCACCACCACCTACGATGGAACCAATCTTTGCAGGACCTGCACCATAAATTAATGCATAAATAAATGTCTTGGCCTGATCTCTAGTTTCTAGTCCAGCATTCTTTTGATTTGCTGTATGAATGTCACCGTCTACTACCTCTTTAGTAAACTCAGGGTCATCCATATAGTGTGCTAGGCATCGTAGTTCTAAACCTGACGCATCACAGCCTAACAGTTTGTACGAAGGTGAAGTAGTCTTCCACACTTCTCTGCACTCTTTGCCGTAGGGAGAGTAAACGGCAGGTATCTGTGCCATGTTAGGACCGTGATGTGCCATGCGTCCAGAGATAGCTTTCAATGTCATCACACGCCCATGAACTTTACCATCTTCTTGGACTACATCCAGCCATGATTTAACCTGTGACACCCGCTTCTGAAGGAGAAGATACCTTGCAATCTTTTGTGCTTCAGGTATGTCCACATTCTTTAGCGTACCTTCATCCACAATTGGATGCCCAGTAGGTGTATGTTTCTCAGGCTTCCAGCCCTTCTCCATCAGACGAAAGGCTATCTGTTGGCGAGAACCTGGATTGAATACCTCAACCTTATCTTGCAACCTCTTGCCTGTCTTCTCCGAATATCTTTCATGAACAATGGGTGGAAATATTTCTTGCATTTCCTGTTCGATATCCGCAGCTTCTTCTGCAAGTTTAGCCACAAGGATAGAAGCCTTTGGTATATCAAGGCTGAATCCATTCTTCTCTTGTCGGTCTATGATGGCACGTATGTCATGCTCTAGTTTGATAGACCTAGCAGAGAACTTCTGTAGTTTAGGCAACAGGTGTTTGTATAACTTAATAGTTACTTCAACATCCTGTCTGCAATACTCTAACATCTCCATGTTAAACTGAGAGAAGTCAGAGTAATCCATTTTGTATTCCCCTAGTCTTTGACCCCAAGCTTTCAAGCTATGTCCATTCTCTAGGGAAGGGTCTACAATCTGTGATAGTATTAGAGTATCACGTATCTTAGACAGAGGTATCTTTGCGTCTAGTAGTTTGTTTAATACTGGTGCATCAAATGATACGCCATTGTGCATAACAATAACATCATATGTAGATAGTAATCTAGGCAGGCTGTCAAAGCCATTGTTATTTTCATACCACTCAAACTTCTCTCCTGTGTCTACATCTTGACCACATACACAGTGTACTATCTTTGCGTCAATACCATCTGTTTCAATGTCAAGTGCTATACGTTTCATAGTTCTATCAGTATCGCTTTCTCATAAGGGATGTGAAAAAAGTGTTCGCCTTTTTTAATGTATCTTCCTTTAGCTTCTTTAACTTCTGACGCTGCAACTACATCATCTTTGATACGCCATGCAGCCTTGAGGTCAGAACGAAGAATGTAAAAGTTAAAGAAGGAGTTATCTTTTCCAATTGATTTAACCTTATTGATTAGCTTGTGTTTACGATAAGGTATTCGTATCTCTTTCCAGTTTGGATTCCAGTCACCACTCCATGAGAACTTAACTTCAACCTCACTGAAGTACGAATTATAATTCTTTTCTGATTTAATGTCAACAGAAAAATCTTCTTCACTATCAGTAATTGTATGACCATTCTTAATTAGGTAGGCCATGATCACATCTTTAGCTGACTGATCTGCGAGTTGATATCTGTGCTTTGAGAACGGTATGTTCACTGCACCTTTGATCGGCTGTAACATTATATATAATCTCCAATGTCTGGTTCATTTGCTTTGGCATCGAAGGGATTATCAATCTCTGCCATACGTCCTGTAGTCTTGTCGTAAAGAAGATATGTAGCCACACCAGTTTCACCTGCGTAACGGTTCTTCAGGACACGCACAGTCGTTGTATTGGCTGCTACAGGGTCATCAGCCTGTTGATCACGTTCAAGCCCTATGACAGCATCTGAAAGCTGGGCAATGCTATGTGATCCACGAAGCATAGACAAGGATATTTCTTTACCTTGTTCTGTTCCCTGATCACCAGAGCCACGCCGTAGGTGTGACACCAGAAGCATACCACACTGTGTCTCTTCTACAAGTGAACGTAGTTTAGTCATCAGCATGTCAATGTTCCTACGCTCATCACCATCGTCCAAGCCTGACACCAAGATAGATAGGTGATCAATGACAATAAACTTACAGTCCATAGCTTTGACCATGTAACGTACACGAGACAGGATCTCATCAGTTGTAATAGAACCAAAGTGGTTGAACGATATCAGCCGTGGGTTCTTAATGGTGTCATCAATGTAAGGCTGAAGCTGATCCCTTGTATACTTATTACGTTCTTCTTTAATGAAGAGCCTATCGTTAGCAGGGATGGACATCAGATGGAACATAGTCTGCTTCTTGTTTTCTTCCAAGTGAATGATGCCAATGTTTGCATCTGTACTCTTTAGCATGTGGTACTCTAGTTCGTACATCATGCTGGTCTTTCCGGCTCCTGTACCTGCAGTGATGGTAACGAGTTCACCAGTACGCATTCCATACAGCTTTTCATTTAGTCCAGCGAATGGATACATTACAGTTTCATTATCATCTTCTTCAAATAGTGAATCAATATGATCACACAAACGAATGATACCTGCAGGTGTGTAAGGTGATGCTGCCCACCAGCCACGAGTAAACTCTTCACGTTGGTTCTGCTTCAGGTATTCGTTAGCATCTTTGAGTTTCATGTCCATGATCTTACATTTCATAGGCTCAAAGATTTGTGCAATCTTATTTGCAGCTTCAATTCCTGGACCGTCATTATCAAAACAGATAACAATAGTTTCAAAAGAGTTTAGGAAATCATACTGTGCTTTAACATCACGAACAGAACCTTGTGCGCCTGTCTTAACAGAAACAACAGGCCACTTAGATCCAAGCAATTCGTAGGCAGACATAGCATCTACCTCACCCTCACAGATTGTAATGTACTTACCACCCTTGTTAAACTTTTGCTGTCCGAACAAGGCTGCGTTAGTTACGTTACCTTCACAACGAAATGTTTTGTTCTCGACTGTTCTTGTTTTGTTAGCGACAATACTCTTGTCATTATCGTAGTATGGGTAGTGATGTGCCATGACATTACCATTAGCACCAAGAGTTACCTTGACACCAAAGAACTCACACGTTTCTTTCTTGATACGGCGGTCAGCAATAGGTGCGAACACACCCTTATCTGTAACAGGTACATAGTTCTTCTGAACTGGTATGATCTGTTGTTGTGCTGTCGATTCCATACTGTTAGCCTTCCAATGTTTATCACATACGAAACAATGCTTGTGTCCATCTTGGAACACAACCCTACCATCAGACGATCCACAATCACATGCTTCACGTCTTACTTCTATGTCAGATGCATTACGATCCGTCATCATTACCTATTATCTCCCGAACCTTGTAGTGTTCCATTACGCTGACGTTCTGCCAGCTTGTACATATTATCTTTTGCTACGTCCTCAAGGCTTACACCAATTACATCTGCCACCGCAGCCACATACCAAAGTACATCACCAAGTTCACTGATGAGTTCTTTTTCTTTCTCAACTGAGTGACCATCACGAATGAACTTCTTAACCTTGTTAGCAATCTCACCTGCCTCACCAGCCAATCCAAGGGTGGCATAGTATACACCCATGTCTGTTGGAAAGATAGCAGTTTTCATAGCCAACTTTTGATAATCATTCATGTTCATTTTGTTTTCTCCTAGTTCATATGCTTATGTTGAAAGTAAGTTCCGTATAGTTCACCCTC
>OEFV01000004.1_pt1 | contig 30583 bp, 36 predicted proteins | sample 1498691 | NCBI WGS metagenome assembly OEFV01 (sample SAMEA3275497, study PRJEB22092) | marine metagenome | biome: ENVO:00000447 marine biome; feature: Sheltered location near shore and weather station; material: Particulate matter on a 0.22 Um pore size filter | collected 2014-06-21T08:00:00+00...
TGCTCTTCCGATCTAAAAATTTGTAATTACTTGTATCTAATGAAATATCTATTTGAGAAACAGAAGATGTGATTTCTCCAGAATTTACTAAAACATATCCCGTTGACAATTTATCAGCGGTAACTGCACCACTCGCCAAATCAGCCGCAGTAACAACACCATCCTGTACAAGCGATACGCCTGTTGTTCCGTTTAATTCAAGTGCCATTACACCACCACCCATCTGCTTCCTGTGGGAACCTGTACGGTTACTCCACTGTTAATAGTTATAGGGCCGAAAGTCCCTGCGTTTTTGTTTGCACTAATCGTGTAGTCTGCTGATACAACCGCATCGTTCTCCCAGAAGACTCCACCCTTGGCTCCAGTGTCAGCCCAATCCGCAGTCGTTCCATCCGTAGTAAGGAACTGACCTGCATGGCCTGTCTGATCTGGTAGAGCGTCTACCGATGCCCAATCTGCCGTAGTACCGTCAGTCGTCAGGAACTGGCCTGAGTGACCTGTTTGGTCTGGGAGTGCATCAATGTTTGCAAGAAGGTTGTCAGTCTCAGTCTTAGTGTAATGAGAGGCTAGAGCGAACGTACCGAACGCTTGGATGTACACTGTGTCTCCTGCGGAGGCTCCAGTATCCAAGACAATGTTTGCACCGTCTGTTGCTGTGTAGTCAGTAGCCGCAAGCAGTACACCGTTGAGGTAGACATCTACTGCACCTGCATCGTAGCTTGCCGCAAAGCTTGTTTGCCCTGCTGTTGCTGTGTACTCCACAGAACTCGCTACGCCTGATACAGAAGAACCTGCGTTGACGAAACCTGTGCCGTCATAAACCTTCATGGTTGAAGTAGAGCTATCGAACCAGAGGTCACCTGTAGTCGGTAAGGACGGAGCAGTCGCACCGATGCTGTAAGTGTCAGCAAAGTTGTTTACGTCTGCCAGATTAGCCGCAACTTCGTTGACGTTCGCAATTGAACCACCTACAAGGTCTACGTTCGCAATTGATCCTGCAACTACGTCAATCTCTGAGGTAGCTTCTGCTAGATCATTAGCGACTGCCACAACCTTTGCTACTTCTGCTTCAACAGCCTGAATATCAGCCATGTTGTTAGAGACGTTTGTCACTACCGCCATATTGGTGTTGACGTTTGTCACTGCCGACATATTCGTGCTGACGTTAGAGACTGCACTGATGTTTGAAGAGACGTTCGTAACTGCGACAGTGTCCGTTGCGACTTGATTGATATTGGTTTCGTTGTTCGCCACAGCCGAAATATTCGTCTGATTAGCTACAGCATTGTTGATGTTGCTTTGGTTAGCTACAGCGGCGTTTATGTTGCTTTGGTTAGCTACAGCGGCGTTTATGTTGCTTTCGTTAGCGTCTACATCAATGACGTTCTGGATGTTAGAACCCACATTGTTGACGTTCGTGATCGAGGTAGCCACTGTCTCAATTTCAGACACAGGCTCGTTCAAGTCTGCCGCTACTGTATCTACAGCAGAGATAGACGTATGAACACGGTCTAGGTTGTTAGCAGAAGTCGCCACACGGTCAACATTAGCAATCGAGGTATGGACACGATTCACATCGCTCATGTTTGTAGACACATTGTTAATTTGTGTCGTAAACGGAGAGATAGTGTCGATGTCGGTTGCGTAAGGAGCGAGGGCATCTACGTTGCTGATTGACCCTGCTACATCATCTAGGTTGTCAATGGATGTATGTACACGGTTCAGGTTAGTCAGATTCAAAGCATTAAGTTGTGCTTTGTCAGACAAGGTGAGCCAAGTATTCTCAAGGTAGTTCTTAGTGACTGCATCTTGAGCATTAGTTGGGTCAGTAATGTCTTTGATAACACGGGACTGTCCATTCCATTTCCCATCAGTACCGAGAATCATTGCTGACTCTGCGGTATCAATCGCCTCCTGGGCTGCGAAGTAGACCTGAATGTTAGAGTTATCAAGGTCTTCTTCTGTTAATACAGAGCCTGAAGCAAAGTCCACGGCTCGTGAGTTGAGATCTGTATTACGCTCAACACGCACCACCGCCCCTGAAGTAGGAGTGGTGGACGTTTGAACGACAGACGTTGAGTTAAAAGTAAACGAGGTGTCTTCCACCCCGCCTACAAACACTTTGACATCAGCTTGCGCTGTGTAGCCAAAGGGAACGGAGAAGGTAGTGGTGCTACCGTCTGCCGTATACTCTATATAACTGTATGCCATTACCTTCCAGTCCTTAGTCTTCGGATAATATCTTTCGATGCTTGTATCTTCTTGTCTTCTTCTTCCTTCACCTTCTCGCGGTAGGCAGGAGATTCTTTCCTGAGATCTTCTAAAGCTAGATCTCGATAGGTTTTGAATATTCCAGAGAGTTCCTTGAGGGCAGGAGGAGACATGGCTTCGTTGCCATACATCATGGCTGCAAAGTCACGTTGTCTGACTCGTTGAGAAATTGCATCGTAGAGTGTCTTGTTACCATAAGCAGGATGTCTCACCTCCCCTAGTAACTTGTGGAACTTACCGTAGACAGATACCCCGCTAGAGGCATCTCCATCAAAGATGGTTCTAAAGTCAGTATCCAATGTGCCTACATTCAAACTGTAAGGCATGGAGGCAAGAGAGCCTGTTCGATCAAACTGTACGCGCAAGTCGTACATAAGCTCTTCAATGGGATCTACGTCTTCTGCTTCTTTGAAAGCAGGGAAGATGTATAAGAACCCAGTATCTTTTTGTATCGGTCTACCGAAGTCGTCATACTTCAGACCAACAGAGTTCATCAAGATTGGAATCTTAGCCTGCAGTTTATTGAGCAGTGTTCCATTCTCTCTGGCTTGTGCTCCTGCCTCTATCTCACCAATATCACGTGCGATGTTAGGGGCGAAGGAAGTAACAAAGCTCTCGATGTATGTTCCGAACTTGTCTGGTGAACTGAGAGCATCCGTCAACTGACTGGCTCCCATAAGGGACGACTTACCAAGGATGTTATCCACGACAACAGCTAAGGTCTTTGAAGCAATCTCTTTTGCTACTTCAACCCCGCCTTGGTCAAGACCACCGAACTCATGTTGAATGAAGTACGTTAGGTCTGCAGCAATCGCCATAGGTGTAGCAAAGGGTTCGATAGCTTTGTAGCTAATCCACTTCTTGCGAATTGGATCCCATACTGAAAGAGGTTTGTATCCTGCTTTCAGCCATAACCTACGCTGTACTGGATCCCCAGGCCCGTTGCCTGTGAGACCCCCAGAAGCTGCAAGAGCTACTGATCCTGCCATGATTGCTGTACCAACAGCCTTCTTTGCCTGAAGGAGTGCCATTTGCTCTTCTGCAAATTCAAACTCTTTCTTCAGTTGGTCTGCATCAGCATCCGGTAACCTACCTGCATTGAAGTCCTCTAGGTTCTGTCGAGCAGTCTTAAAGGTGTTAATCACATTCATTTGACGCTGAGAGATACGTGCCGTGCCTGGGATCATAGACATCCCCACTGACACAATGTTCAGAGGTGCTTTAACGAACGGGAACGCAAGCAGTCGTCCAATACCACCACCCGCATTCGCTACACGACTAATAATCTGTCCGATTACGCCATCGTTAATATCTTGGGTGAAGGTGATTGCACGTGACTCTTCAACAATCTGTTTGTCTTTGAATTGTCCTGTGCTTGGATCTGCTAGTCTGCGGACATAAGCGTCTGCTTCTAACCTCAGTTGCTCTGGAGTGAGATCAGGCTTCATCCGTGACAGTTCAGTGTATGCACGAGCATAAGCACGAGAACGAGTGAAGAGATACTTAGCCATCTCATCATAGCCACTCATGAGGTCACCAAAGAGCGTGAACTGCCCTTTGAATACGTTGAGCTTGCCTAAGAACGTCTGAGACTTATCAAGATCCAGATTTAATGCATCACGTTCTAAACGTGTTGAGCTTGGATCTGTCAGTGCCTCACCTAGACGGAATGCTAACTTAGCTGCATCCCATGCTTCTTTGGCGTACATACGGTATGCGTTGACTTGGATAGCCGCTTCAGCACGAATCCTCGCACCACGCTCTCCTCCAATCTTCCTACCTGCTAACTTACGCAGGAAAGGATAAAGGAACAGGTTGATGATGTTACCGAAGGCTGCTGCTTGCTGAGTAGAAGCACCAGAGATCATCGCTTCTGTACGGAAGCTGTTGAGCTTACCTAAGGCCTTAATCAAAGCACTAGGCTTGGTCTTCTGACGTAAGAGCTTGATGTCACCATAAGAGGTCTTCACGGCATCATGTAGTGCTGCGAACTCGTCAGCCGCTTGGTTAGACTTGCGTAGCTTCGGATCATTCAGTGCGTCCAGGATTGCCCAAGTACCACGAGTCACTCGTCTGCTACCTAAGTTACGAGAGAACTGACGAGAATAAAGACCGTCCATCACAGACAAGGAATCAAGAACATCCTTCAACTGCATGAACTCTGCTTTATCTTTGTTCGTAAACTCATCAGGGTTCTTCTTAGCCATCTCGACAAGCTTGGCTGCAGTCTCAGTCATGATCTCGTTGATCGCTAAAGCACGAGCTTGAATCTGACGCATCAGCTTGATGTCATCCTTAGCTTCGTCTTTTAGCTTTTCAAACAAAGCACTTGTACGATCAGTCTCATCACCAAGGTCACGAGCAATCTGTAGAACAGACTCTTTAGCTTCACGCTCTGCCTGCTCTAGTGTTTGCTTGCCACCGTTGTAGCCATCCATCTTAACGAGCTTGGCTTCATGCCTAACTGCACGTTCTTCAACAAGACGCTTAACGTCATCTGTTGTTTCAAGACGGTTGAGGTTCTTAGAGCCAATAGGAGCAGGTTGTAGTGAAACAGACCCATCTTCTGCAATGAACTCTTGATCTCTTGTACGAGGTGTGACTGGAACAGGGTTTCCTGCATCATCTACACGCTCAAGGTTCAAGCCAGTGTCTGTACCTCGATTGATCTCATTACGGGCTGCAGCTAACTCGTTTGGAGTAGGAGCACTCTCTGCTTCATCCAGTACACGATTCACTTCGTCAGCAGTCACTGTAGGCTGTTCAGCGTTGTCTAATACGTCAGCTTGACTTGGTGCAGTATCTCCTTGTGTGGAGGCTTCTGGGGTCTCTGGAGTACCTTCTGACGTAGGCTGTTGCTCTGAGGCTAAACGAGACTCTGCTTTAGTCTTGGATCGCATCGATTTGTATGCAGCAGAACCCACATCTAGGACACCTGCGAGACCATTACCAAACAAGATACCGTAGCCAGTTGCTGTAAGGTTTTGCTCGATGTCAAACGCTTCACGGACACCTGCATCAATCTCAACAGACTGACGCATAGCGTTATCAGCACTTGAGTAGAGACCACCTTCAACAGAGGCTGTTGTATAGATACCAACACGCTTGACGAGGGACTCTGCAGTCTTCTGCTTGAACCCACGTTCTACCAGAGCTTTGACTGAAGCTTTACCTGCAGTGTTCACTCCAAAAGCACGAGCCAATAAGCCAACACCTAAGTAGGTAGAGGGATCAGAAGCAAGCCCTTTCAGTAAACGTCCTGTGCCAGACATCGTGAAGTCAGGTAACTTGTCATAGGTCTGCATGAGATCTACGAAAGCAGTTGCGTCTTCTGGTTCCCAAGATGCTACATCAAGTGCATCAGTTGCCATGTTGTACAGGTTGTAGTTGAACTGCCCCATGTAGGAGATACCAAACTTAGCAAACTCCTCATCTGAGGCATCTGCGTCAGGTACTCCTAGCATCGCAGTGCCACGTTGTAACTCAGCCATTCTGCGAGCGTTAGCAATCCATGTCGGGTCTGTGTAGAGGTCTTCCTCTTTGAGAGCAGGGACTTCAGGAGCATCAGGAAGAGTTGCTAGAGATTCTAAGGCAGAAGGTACAACCTCGACTTTAACGCCTGCCTGTGAAGCTTCAGTCTCTTCATCACTGACAGGAGCCATAAGGTCACTAAGACTCGGCATAAAACCTCCTATCGTCTCTGATACATGTCATAAAAATATGCGTATGCGCCTTTGAATATTTTACTTTCAAAGACCTTCCAAGCAGGTTGACCACCTATATCTTTGTTGGGATTAGTAAGAATCTCATTAACAAAAATATCCATTGCATATTCTTCAGGCGTAAAGGGTCTTCCGTCTGGATGTTGTGTCTGGCCTGCTAAAGTCTGCACGTTTGTTGAGTAACCAACTCGGATGTCTTCAACATCATCAATAGGGTTAGTACCAAAGACCGTGCCTGGATAACGGACAGACGAAAGAGACTCCTGTGCCACATCATACTGAACGGCTTCAAGCTGATCTTTCTTGCCTTTTTCTACAATCAACTCATCCGTAACTTGCTTTGCTATTGCGCGTACTTCGTCTTGAGTGACTGAGTTATCTTGGGCATACGCTTCGGCATAAAGAGTTTGGAATCGTTCATCGAACTCTCCCTCGATTCTTAACTTTTCTCGTGACTCGTGGGGCTTCATACTCTGCGTCAGGGCAACTGTGCCTAGCGTAGCCTCAACTGCTGACTTCTTAAACTTAGTGACTTCACTGTTATTGAGTACAGTAGAAGACTGTTGAGCAGATTGTGCAAAAGTAAGCAGAGCAGGAATATCTTGAGGATGGATAGCTCCTGCATTATTTGGGTTATTGATAAACGATAACGCAAACTCTCTTGGAGTAACTTCTTTGTTAGGTGACTGTGCGTACCTAATAATGTCTGTTTTAAGGTTTGTTAGGTTGGTCTCCATCATTGGAGTCTTGAAGCCCGTCACTGTGTTTACAGTGTTCAGCAACTTGTACAAGTCTTCTTTCTTACCACCCTGAGCTACGTATTGAGCTTCTGCGGCCTGAATAACAGCACGAGGGTTGTTGAGATTGGTAGTATTTAGAAGGCCATCAAGCACTTGGTTTTCAATACCAATACGCGCTTCTTTCTGCTGTGCAGTCAGCTTGGCTAAACGAGCCTTCTCTGCTGCAGTAGCCTCCGTAAGAAGCTTATCCTTAGCATCTATGATCTTATCGATCTGCGTTGCCGCAAGGGGTTTACCACCTTGTTGTAGCCTTAAAGCTACATCTCCATAACGGGTGTCGCCTGTCGCATCCATAATAGCAACAAGCTGATCTACGATGATCTCTGTAGACTTACCATTCTTAGTCAAGGTGTAGAAGTCGTCACCTTCCTGACTCAATACCTGAGCCAAGCCATCAATACCTAGCTCACCTAAGTTATCAATCTTGGCGTTTACTAGATCTACGTAGGCACGGTCTCTGTCGGTGTCTAACTTCTTGTTCAGTTGTGAGTTGAAGGAGACACTGGTGTTGTGTGTCCACTCACGAATCGCAGGTGAAACAACATCCATCATTAGTGGGTCATCAATCTGCCCAACTAACTCCTGCACCTTGCTCGATGTCAGGTTGTTGTAGTCATCAATGTTATCAACGATGAGAGGATTTCCGTCCTCTCCTGTCAGCCTACCCGCAAGCAGGTCTGAACCAAATTGATTTAATTCTTGTTGTACATACCCACGAGTACGTAATTCTTTGTAGTGACGCAGGAATACCTTAGATTCCTGAGCGTACTTCTCTCCATTCGCAACGGCATTGATCTCAGAAGCCATACCATCCATGAGGTATGCTTTCTCTGCACGAAGCATGTCTTCTTTTCTACGATTCTCCGAGGCCTTACTCATAACGCCTGGGGCAACCTTGCCTAAAGCATCAGCAATAATTGATGCTCGTGTTGGTGCATTATTGGGTGCTTGTGGTTGTACAAATGTATCTACCACACGCGCAGTTGGCGCACTAGGCGCACGAGACCGCAGTCCCTCAACCTGTACTCTAGCCATTTCGGTTCCTTATGTACTGAACATTCCTAAGTCGTCATTAGCACTGTAGTAAGTGCCTGCAGACATAATTGAATTACCCGCAATGATCCCTAAGGTGTCAGCAGGCGTACCCATCTTGACACTGTTAATACGGCTCTGGGCTTCTGCGTTGTACGCCTCAGCGTCAACTTCATTCTGTGCAAGAAGTCCTGTGATCTCAGAGTTGATCGAAGTTTCGTTACGAAGTTGTTGCGCTTCAGTTTGCCTCAGCATCGCAACGACAGAGTTACCTGAAACACCTGATTCCCCTGCAGCTAGATACTGCTTGGATGCTACTTGGAGTGCTTCAATCTGTGCCTGTCTTTTCTCTTCGCTTAGTTTCTCAACTTCTTGGTTGGCTCTAAGATTAGCTTGTTTAACTTTTAGGTCTCGGGCTTGTACGGCATTATTTCTATTTGCATAGAAGTATGCGTTCTGAGCTGCAGCTGCATCGTTCTGCGCTTTGATTTCCATCGCAGATTTAGCCGCAGTCAACGCAATGGTGACTGGATCACACATTATTAAGCCTCTATCCTTACAAACTCGTAGAAAGGCATACGGCCTTTACCGTAGTCCTCTATTAAATTGATAAACGTGAATCCAAGATAACCAAGCCAACGAATAGCAATACGGTTTCTGGCATCCACATAGTTACGAAGTATTGGGTACTTCTTGTTGATCTGATTGACCCACTCCAAACTTTGTGGGATGAACTCTCTGCTTACTTCTGGTAAGCGGTCTGACGCAAGAAGCCACGGACACCCGACAATCGGGTCTTCTGTAGGAGTAACTCCGAAGAGTCCTATCACTTCCTCATCGCCTGCAATGATCGCGTAGACCTCATCGCTTAGTTGCATCGAGAACAGGAGAGCCTCTAGAGGTTCTAGTCCTGAAGAGGCTTTGACTTCTTCTACGTCTTGCTTACGCATCTTAGGTGCAAGGATGTGTGCATCTTCATCGCAAGCAAGTCTGTAGTAAGGGGTCATTACAATCTCCGTGATCTCAATACAAAGAAGCCTTCCCATTCAGCACTCTGGAATGAACAAGGCAGGTGACTATCACTAACCAACTCAATGTTTACCTCTTGGGCATTAGAGTTGACACCAAAGCGGAACGTACCGTTCTCAATGGCTACTTGTCCTAAGACGTTAGCTGACGCACCTACCAGTCGCCCTGTGAACTTAGCTGTCTTAGTAGGGCGTGCTGTGGGGGTTACTTCGGTTTGGAAGAAGCCAGTGTCGCTGTAGACCACGTTCCAGTTACGGAGTTGTAGTCGTCCAGTTGTCATTGGCTCATTGTTGTTTTTCAGTACCTGCTCAGAGAATCTGTAGCGGAAGGTATAGGGTATTCCTGCATAAACAGTAAGACCTGAAGAAAGCGCATTGGACACTCCAGTGTCTGAAATGAGCCTTCCTGTATGGGTTACGTACACTATGTTGTCCGAAGTGTAGGGAACAGTAGTTGTTCCTCCAGAGGTCAACTTGACCCTACGGTCTAGGTTGATTCCGTGTCCTGCACTTGTGACTTCAGTCGCATCGTCTTCAGATAAGTTGATACGCTCCAAGAAGACACCAGTACCATACTTCACAAGAACAAAGATCTCTGACTTGTTGAAGGAGACATTAAGTACATTTCCTGACATCACCCAACGAGACCAAGAGGACTGAAGCTTTTCATTCCCCTGCCAGTAGAAACGGTAGACGTACATTGCTGTAGGATCGTTTGCAGTCAGACAGATAAGCATGTCTTCGTTAGAGGATGCTTCCATCTTCTTCACTTCACCAAGAATGTAGGAAGGTACGTGAGCAGTAATATCTGCTGCGTCATCTACCTCTGTATCAAGGTCAACGAAGTATTCACGGACACCTGAGTACTTACCGCGCTTGGTTCCAAAGAACACGTACCTACCTGCACCTACAGGCTTTGCACGTAGAGAGGCCTCAAACTGAGTGGTTACGTCAATGGAGACAGTCTCAGGAGTTAGCAGGTCTGTTGCATCTAATCGGAACTGAGTCAGATCAGAGAAGAGTAGCAACGACTCTGTGAACGGTACTGCGTGCCTTAGTAACGACACCTTGTTGTTGGAAACAGCAACGTCAATGGGATCAGAGTCTAGGAGTGTCAGTGTAGTACGTTGGAAGAAATTAAACTCTTCAAACTGACCTGCCTCAGAAAAGATGACGTTCTCATCTGCGAGTACGCCTAAACGGTTACGGTGGAAAAAGATGTCAGCTAACTTAAAGCCCACAAAGGACGGGAAAGGATTAGTGTCATCATCACCTACCTTACGTGATGCATAGGTGGCTTGTTGGAAATCAAAGTCACCATCAGTCCTTCTGACTAACTGGTGTGGCATGGTAGACGCATTAAGCTCAGTCTCGATGTTTGGCTTAATTGTCTCTTTCCATACCTGACCACCGTTGTCGTCAATCTGGAGTTCTACATAGTAGTCGTCTTGGCCTTTGTCGTTATCACCCACGACTCCAATCACAAACCCTTCTGGGCCGCTTGGAGGTAAGTCATCAAAGTCTGCTGTCTGATTCTTGAAAGCAAGTAGATGCTGACTACCACGAGAGTCTTCTACCTCGATGTCAAAGTCATTACCGTCAGTTGACTGGTAGTACAACACGTTACCGTACTGTGTGACTGACATGCCTGGGATTGACCCTGCTCCTACACTGCCGTAGTAAGTAGTCTCAGTAGATGTAAAGTAGTTGAGGTTTTTAGCAATCCGGTCAGTCTGGATAGAACGCTCTGCGTTAGAAGTGGCTGTCGTTGTGTCCTGTGTACTGGACATCGTTTCGATGGAACGGGTATACACGTTGCCACCTTTAGTGATACGTACTGTGTACTGACAGCGATAATCACCCTGCTTTACATACAACAGAGCCTCATTAGGGCGACTAGAGGACACCGTAGTGTTCTTAGTGACTGTCGTATTCTTATTAAGAATGAAGGTGTAATCAGCAACCGTTGTGGCTGCAACTTCTTGTGAGGGGTTGGTCAATCCTGACAGGTAGGCTGCACTGCCATAGACCGTCTTAGATGTACCATCTTTATCAAAGACATACACGTTGTCTGTAGTGACAACTAAGGTGTAGAACTCATTCTCATCCCTGCGGATGGTGTGAATGAATGCATTATCTGCACCGCTGATGTTACCTAAGGACGCTATGTGCTCTGTAGGTGGACGTTTGGATAGACCACTTACTACAGAAGATAAGCCATTCTCTTGAAGGTCAGCCTGCGTCTTCAGTCGAAGTGATGGAGGTTGTTGACTGACCCCATTGATGAGGTTAGGGATAGACGCACTGACTAGAGCCATTAGTAAATCCTCTTACCGGAAACACGATCTATGACAGCAAATACGTCATAGTTGTTTAAGATGTTGAAGTCAGAGGTATCACCTTCTGTTTCCTTCAACTCGTAGTAGGCACGCGCTTCATCCGCTTCTTGGAAACCGTGGAGAGTACTTGACCCTACAACACGATCTTGGAATGTTCTGCCTGCTTTGATTGTGATGTACCGCTTGGCAACCTCTGGCAATTCGTCAAAGTCCAGACCTACAACAATGTCCAACTCAACAGACTTTCCAATATTGAAAGTGTGGTTGTACTTGTCGTACATCTTTGTGCCTCGCTGTACGAGATCTAGTGGTTGTCCTGTAGCGGTCTGACGGTTGATACTGTCTGCATCAAGGTTTGCGTCTGCCTTCAGGATGTTGGTAGGAAGGATGATCTCCCCACTTAAATTTGGTGCAAACCGTACTTTTGATTCACGGTTGAAGTGCCACGTTTCAGATTGAACTGCCCGTGACGTAGCATCGAGAATAGTCTCTGCTAACTCTGCGTCCACTAAGCCAGACGACAAGCTGTTCACAGGGCTTTCCCCAATGGTGGACAGCATAATGTTTACTGCCTCTAACTTTGTGGTTGGTGTCATGCTGTGTTCCTATTTTTGTTTCGTGCTGAAATAGCTGCGGCTTTCGCCTTAGCGTCTGCCTTTGAACTAGCTCCCCAAGCACGTAGTGCAAGCAATAGGCGAGTAGGCTCACCCTTTGCATCTTTCTCTGCACCCTTCATGTTGCCCATACGAGCAAGGAAGGAAGCACGCCTTGGGTTGTCCCCAGACTTCACAGGAGCTTGGAGGTTTGCCCCTTCTGTGCGTTTGTAGTAATCACGGCCTTTCTGATTTAGCCCACCTTTAGCGTTCTGATATTCCTTCTTCGGCATGACTACTTCTTCTTTTTGTACTTAGCTGTTTTAGCTGAGTCTTTGAATGACTTTGCTGTGGGTGCTCCTGCATCCCCAGGCTTCCGCATCTTTTCGCCAGAACCATCAGCGATACGCTTACGCTTGGCGTGGATGTTTGCATATAAACCGTTTGGCATAGTGTTTCCTTAAAACAAAGAGGGAGACCAATTAAGGCCTCCCCCAGTGTAGCATTAAGCTGCGTTCAAAGAGATCGCGCAAGCAGGACGAAGGATGTTGTGACCCATCGCATACTTAGCAACCATCAAGTTTCCTTGACGCTCGATCTGATACTCGCTCTCAACACCTAAGTCAAGAAGCTTCACTGTCGCAGCAGCGTCTTGAGTGAAGACAAGACCACGAACAGCAGAGTAATCAGCTTTGTAAGCACCTGTGTTAGTCAAAGGATCAGGTGTAGCACCTGTAGTTGACTCATCAGTTGTTGGGATGTGGTTAGACATAACAACACGAGCACCACCGATAGTAGGAGCCGCACCTGTTGCAATAGAACCAGAACCACCAACGTCACGGTTCATGTACGCCAGAGTGTTTACATTCTGGTCAGCACCGAACAACGCATAGTACTGTTGAGGAGGAAGAACAACGATCTTCTCTTGAGTGATGTCTTTCTTATCGAACTCTTCGAGTGCGTCATAGATAGCCTTAGCGATCTTAGCACCGTCAAGCGCATCAGCAGTCAAAGTACCGATAGTGATATTAGAAGTGTAAACTTCGTCATCGAAAGAAGCACCGAACTGAGTAGCCGCTGCAGACGCATCAGTGATAGAAGCAGCCTTTGCAACGATGCGTGCTACGTTCTTGTCTGCTGCGTTAGCAAGTGCATAACCCATTTCACGAGTATAGATAGAACGCACATCGTAGTGGTTCATTGCTTCGTCAATGTTTGAGATGAAAGTTGAAGAGATCAACAAGTCATCTACTGTGACTACACGCTCTGCGTGCTTGATCTTATCAGCTTCGATCAACTGACCTGGGGTGTGGTACTTAGCAGTAGCAACACCAGTCAAAGGGAACTGTGCAGACTTGCCGTTTTGGATAGTACGGACACGGTGCAAAGGCATGAAGATGTTACGCTCTTCAAAGGCACTAAGGATTTCGCCGCTAAATAACTTTAAGAATAAAGCACGAGCGTCACCGCTTGCGTTTACTTGGCCGAGACGAGACACGGCCTGATCTGTTGGAAATGCCATTTGGATTTACCTCTTAGTAATGAATGGTTGAGTTTTTAGTTCCTACTCAGCCGCGCACTACATCCTTTCTCTCAGGTTGTCTCCCGCAGGAGGCCAGAAGTAATCGTTTGTAATGGAATGCTTTTTAGGATAGCCTTGCGTTGCAAGGTATAGTTAAAGACCTTTGTGTCTTAAAAAAGCCCTAACAAGACGCTAGGGCGTATAAGGGAGACAGTTAGAACACGTTAGACCGAGCTAATTTCTCAGCTACAGTCTGACGATATGCGGGGTCATTGTGGTATCTGGGGTCACGCATAGCGGCTGTCAGTTCTGCCGCACTATTAAACGCCCCGCTTGAAGTAGGTGATGCTTCACCTTTAACAAGCTTAGGTGTTGCTCCTGCTTCAGAGCGATACCGTGCATGTAGTCCCTGCACTGCGAAGCTAACAATGTTAGCGTCTCCTGTCTCTACTGCTTGGTTGAATGCTTCAACTTCTGCAGGTGGTAGGCTTTGAGCAGCCCACTGAACCATCTCAGCGTATTGCTCTTGTCCTCCGACTGTCTGGTAGACAGATTGTGTCATGTCTTGTGCCAGAGCTTCTTGCCCTGCAATCCATGAATCTACAAGAGATTTAGGGAACCCTGATTCTTCTAATGCCTTGTATGCATCATCAGAGAGTCCGCCATTCTCATTGTATTCTTGTTGGAATACATCGAAGTCCAAACCTGCTTTATCCAATACATCGACTACCTCAGTAGCATCTGCATCGGGAGTAGGTTCATTAACTTTTTCTGCTTCCGTTGTTTGATCTTCCTTCTTAGAACCTAGTTTCTTCTCAAGTTCTGAGTAGGCCTGAGCCATGTCCTCTGCTGACTTAAACTTTTCAGGTAGCCAGTCTGGACGAGAGGGGTCATTGTTTTGCTCTAGTTGCTCTGCTTTCGCAAGCATGGCCTCATCATGACCCTCAGGTGTCTCAGGTGTTTCGTTAAACGTGTTCAGTTGTTCTGCCATTACTGGTTAGTTCCTGCCTCTGTTACCGCTTTAGCGACTTGAGGTGCTGCACTTTCTGCCATGCCCTGCATCGTCTGCTGTAACATCATTTGCTGTTGTTGCTCCATAGCCTGTTGAGCTTCCATTGCTTTCTGCTCAGGCGACTTAATGAGACCGCTAGTGTCTATACCCAGAGACGCACCGAGACGGTCAATGTAGTCGTCTATGTTCATTTCCTGCGCGATAACCTCCTGACCAAGTGGTTGTAGGTATTGCAGGAACATAGCCAACTTATTCAAGTCCTGACCACGGCCTAGTGCTTCGACACCAGTGACAATGGTTGGTTTGATTGTGTCCTTCGGAAGTTTAGGCATCTTGCCTTCCTTCTCTAGACGAGCCATCAATAGACGGATCAATGGCATCTGGAACTCTTGACTCATGATCGAGTAGACACCACCCAGGGCAGTCTCCAGTTCTTGTGCCATGTAACGCACTTCCTCAGCAGTCACACGTTCAGCTTGACGCTGTACGGAACTGTTAAGAAGGAACGCAAAGGACAGACGTTCTGTAATAGTACGCATAGTCTCCATAGCAACACGGAAGTCACCAGACTTCTGTACCTGCAACGTAGAGACATCATTAGCATCACCTGTAACGATAGCTCCGTTAGGTGACTCAGCAAGGTTCTTTGCTTTCGTTGTGCCGTTAGGACGGACTAAGAACAACACCTTTGCAGATGCTGCAGAACCTTCAACGATAGATTTGGTGAGAGCCTCAAGACTCTTAAGGTCACCAAGGTATTCTTCAACATACCCACGCCCATAATCTTCACCATCAATACGGATGAATCGTAGAGGGATGAACGGGTTTTGCTCTAATGGATACGAGCCACGAGATTCAGGAATCTCAATACCTGCTACTTCCTGATAGACAATCCACTTCTTGCCTTCAAGATAGACATGAGTGAAAAGATCGTAGTCTTTCGTACTCTTGTCTTCAGGGTCAGTCAACTGCATACGTACCTCTTCAGGTAGCATGAGTGGGGAGACTGATTCCTTGGTAATGATTTCTAGTACGTTGCCCATCGTGTCACGTTTAATGACGTAACGGTCTAGGCGAAATACCTTCATTCCTTTTTCTTTAGGTGGCATGTAGAGAAGCGCATTACCTGTAACGACTAACTGCTTCAATGCCTCAAACACTGGTACACGAATCGCAGTGCCTTCTATCTCCTGCAAGCCTGCACGCTCAATACGAGCAAGAGCATCTTCTACTGCACCTCGTGCATCATTGCCTGCAAGTTCTTGCAAGTCAAAGTCGTCAATAGTTAGACGGAAGAAAGGGCTATTCGGGGGAAGTAAAGCAATAAGTAGCTTTGATGCGAGATTGTTTACCCCACGGCTACCGACAGACTGATATGGAGTCTTATACATAGTAGACCCATTGTGTCCGTCAGGTGGCATAAGTGTGGGAATTGTAATCTCTGCTGCATCTCTTGCACGTTGCAGGAAGGCATCTCTATTAGATTCAAGTTGTGCGTATCTTTTCGCACATCCAGTGCCTTCGTTCATAGATTAACCTTTTGGAATGTTCAGACCTGAACCTGAGCTATTTACATTTGCCGAGCTAGACAGTGGGATACGTAGACCCTTCTTGCCTTTACGCTTCTTTTCTGCAGTCTCAGATGAAGTTTCCTGTTCTGATACATCTGTATCGAACTCAGGAGCCTTCGCTGTTACTGGGGCTGCTTGGGCAGGTGGTGGCGGCGGCGGGGAACTTCTTCCTCCTAAGCACATATTAATTCTCCTCTAGAGTTTCTTCGTACAAGGTTTCGAGTTTGTGAATGACAGACTGCTGTCCTTGTAGATACCTAAGTGTTTCAACATCAATGTTGTCAACAGGCAGGGTGTTTGGATACATTTCTTTAAGCATTTCAAGGAGAACCTTGGTGATACTTAGGTTATTAGAAAGTACTTTCATAAAATAAATTAAACCCTCCATGTTCCATAAAGGGACTTTAGGGGTGTATTACCACCCCCAATCACCTTCGATTCCTGAGGCGTTGTAGTCCGTAACAACTCCCTCAAAGAAGTTAGTATGGCGAGTGCCATTTAATACCCAATCTAACCAAGGAAGCGGATTATCCGTGATCGCTTCCCAGTTGGGTTTAAGTCCAAGTTGCGTAAGTCTGCGGTTAGCGATGTATCGGATATATTGCTTAACCTCTTCGGGCGTGAGGCCTTCCACATCGCCCATCGCAAACGATAGGTCAATAACTTTATCTTCAAGTTCAACAGCGTCACGGAACATCTGATAGATATTTGCTTTAAACTCATCTGTAACAATCCTGGAGTGCTCATCGCAGAAAGTGCGGAATAGCTTGACCATTCCTTCACAGTGCATAGTTTCGTCACGTACTGACCACTCTACGATCTCGCACATGCCTTTCATTTTACCGAAGCGTTGGTAGTTAAGAAGCATGACGAAGGCAGAGAATAGAGACATGCCTTCATTCATTACTGATCGAGCAATGGCTAGGGCAGTTCCTTGGTAGCTGTGTACGTCAATATCGGACATGAACTCCAGTTTGTCCGACATCTCTTTTACATAGGTAAACGATGCAAATTCCTCTTCTGGTAAACCAAGAGTGTCATTCAGAAGGGCGTAAGCTCGTTGGTGTACAAACTCTCGATTCACAAAAGAAGACAGCATTGCCCTTACTTCATTGTTCTTGAACTTAGGGATGTAATATTCAAGGTAGTTGGTTCCGACTTGAACATCTGACTGTGTGAATAAACGAAGAATCTGTGTGATGTGATTCTTTTCTGTGGGGGACAGCTTACCGTCCATCCACTGTGCTACATCTTCTTGTAGCTTGGCTTCCCATTCGCCCCAATGAATCTTTTCATGGTCAATGGCGAAGTTGACAGCCCACGGATATTTAAAAGGTTTATATACTTTACTTGCTTCTAACAGACTCATTCTTCAGAGACTCCACAATCCAATCTGCGTTTTCCATTGATGCTTTTACTGGTGTCCCTTTATGAATCAGGATGGCAGCAACAATCGCCTTGGTGCGGTAATCGTCATCTACCTCTGTCTGCTTTGGAGCAGTTGTTGTCTTTCTTGTCGTCATTCTTTTTGAATATCCTGTCGTAATTAAGTTCGTATTTAGATTGGTCACGCCCCCTACGAGGCGCGGATCCTTTACCGTTTCTTGGATTCATGTCGTTTAATCTTCAGAGATAATTCAAGGTAGCGTGTGTGATGCTTGCGTGCCTTGTCCCAACTATGGTTGACCTGAGCTTTTAAGAGTTTTAAGTAAACTGTTAGAAGCTTTTGTTTTAGCTTATCCATGACAACTCAAACACTCTTCCGCGTCCTGAAGAGCAACACGCTCCACGTTGAGACCCACCTTGTCTGCTTCATAGCCTGCGGAAGTGCGTAGGTAATAAAGGCCTTTGAGTCCTTTCTTGTAGGCTCTAAGGTGTACAGAGTTGATGTAACTCGCAGGCGACCCTGCGGGGAAAAAGAGGTTGACGGATTGACCTTGACAGACAAATGGTTGCCTCTCTGCAGCACGGTCAACAACGTGGCCTTGGTCAATCTCAAACGCGGTTTTAAAAACCTCTTTGACATCGGCACTGAGGAACTCCAGATGCTGCACTGAGCCTTCATTGTTAATAATACTTTTCCAAACCTCTTGGGTGTTTCTCTCAACTTCTTCAAGGTGTTCCTCCAAGTATCTGTTTTTCACTAGATGTGAACCTGCCCGTGTCTTATGGGTAAAAGCGTTAGCCTTCAGTGGTTCAATGGACGGAGTACATCCACAGATGATTGATGAGTTTGCATTAGGAGCAATAGCGATAAGGTGTGCATTCCGCATACCAGAACCGAGAATATCTAGAGGCTCTCCCTTCTCCTGTGCAATCGTCCTACTCGCTTCAACTGCCTGCTTCTTGATTACCTCAAACATACTTTCATTACGCCATTGAGCAGGTAAAGAATCCCAGGGGATGTTGTTCTTTTGTAAGTAGCCATGAAAGCCCATCGCTCCTAAACCAATAGAACGCTCCCGCATTGCTGAGAACTTAGCCTTACTTAATTCTTCTGGCGCGTGCTGAATAAAGAAGGACAGTACGTTGTCCAGTAATCTAACCAAGTCTTTGACCATGTTGGTTCTGACCCACTTGTCGTACTCTTCAAGGTTGACTGAGGAGAGACAGCAGACTGCAGTTCGGTCTTCGTCAGTGACAAGGTGTATCTCGTTGCATAGGTTAGAGCCATTAACACGGAGTCCAAGTTCTTGCTGAAACGGGTTAAGGTCTCGGTTGGCTGTGTCAATGAAGTTGAGGTAAGGACTGCCAGTTCGGAAGCGAGCTTTAAGTATTGTTTCCCACAATCCTCTAGCTTTGACTGTATCTCGGACAGTTCCGTCATAGGGGTCTTTGAGTTGCCAGACATCATCTTTCTCCACGGCAGTCATGAAGTCATCAGTGATGTTGACTGCGTTAAATAGGTTGAAACATTTACGATTGGAATCACCCCCAGTAGGGATCTTGATACCAATAAACTCCACAATGTCAGGGTGACTAATATCCATGTAGGCTGCGTATGAGCCTTTGCGAGTCTTGCCCTGCTTGTATGCTGTCATCTGACTATCAACAACTTTTAGAAATGGAATAGGGCTTGGAGCCTTATCAGAGACAGCGCGAATATCAGACCAGTGACCACCGACTCCACCACCCTTCACAGATAACCAAGACACTTCAGTATTGTGCTCGATCAATGAGTAGAGGTTGTCTGCTACGTAGGTTAGGAAGCAGGAGATCGGTAGGCCAGTTGGCTTTTGGTCAGGTAGGGGAGCATTACTCAACACAGGACTTGCGAACATGAACCAACGCTTTGATGCGTAGTTATAAATACGCTGTGCAAATGCTAGGTCACCTTCACAGTAGGCAACGGATGCACGAGCTAATGCTTCTTGGGGATCTTCTCCATCTAAACAATAAAACGATAGCAACGCTAACGCTTGTTCCGAGAAGTTCTCATTTCTTGTTTTATCAATTTTAATTCCGAGATAGTCGGTCATAATGTTCCTTGGTCAGACGGGACGCAGATAACTTGATAATTGATGATTGGTTTTCCCACCTCAGCAACAATTTGATTTCTACGGTCAAAACATGAATCCATGCTTGGATGCACGGAATCAGGCTTGACCATGTACTGCTCACCGTTGACGAGGATTACAAACAGAATCCAAATCATCAGTTATTCCTTATAAATCGTATTCGCCATTGATTTGATTGATACGCATTTCTGCGTAACGAATGACTTTGCGTAGATCCACTACTTCGCTTTCAAATTCGTCCATGCCTTCATACAATTTCGATCCTGCACGAGAGGCATACTTGATGATGTTTCCTCGCCAAAACTCCATGCCATTTCTGATGATGAAGTTCTTAGGTTCGATTGCGTATTGCGCGTAGTGGGATGGTTGTTCAATGAGGGTATCAACAGACTGATCGTTCCTGAGGTCAGTACTGGCACGTTCATCCATATTAAAGTTGTCATCACTCATAGCCTCATGTACCTCGATCAATTTGAGCCATTGGGTGGTGTCCATAGAGTTACCTCCCCTGTTTCCTTGTTGTACTCACCTGTGCGTAAGATGCGTGCAAGGCGGGCTTGAGTGAGTGCAACTTCTTCAGACAGACCTGCTTTCATGTATGCAACAACAACGGCATTCCATGAGCAGTCATGAGCTAAGATCTTTTCAGCAGTCTTGGCTCCCACCTTTGGACACCCAGAGTAGTTGTCCGTTAAGTCACCTATCAGGGTTTGGGAGTAGAACCAGTAATCACCTTCAAGCGGTGAGATGGTGACTACCTCTCCATCAATTAGGTGCTTGCCTGGGATCGTCTTCAGGTCTTTATCCAGTGACCAGATGATCGTGTTGTTATCCTCAGTCCCTATGATCCCTAGGACATCATCAGCCTCTAGGTTTTCCCAAATGACACCGTTGTACTTTTCGTACATGTAGTCCTTGGCGTACTGAAGTAACATCGGTCTACGAATGTTCTTTCGGTTTGCCTTGTAAGTTGGGTCAACTTGTTTACGGAAATTGCTTGCATCAGATAATGCAGCAACTACCTCAGTGCAGGTAGAGGACGTAACAAGTTTGGATACTGCCTCATCAATATCGCTCTCTACGTCTTGCTCAAAAGCATGTAGAGTCCAGAGGCCATCACCCCAATTAACAGGTGTCTCCGCTTTGGTTGCTGCGGTATAGGCAATAATGTCGCCATCAATTAAGAGCTTCATGCGTCCTCACCTCCAAAGTCATAGGGGATCACATACCCTGCCGCACGTAAGAAGTTGCGGAACTCACATACTGCCTCATCCCATGAGACATCATCACCTAATGTCATGGTCACTTGTTCAACAGTAGGCGGCCCCACCATCGAGTCGTACTCACTGTCCGGTTTCCACGGCCTGTATTCCACCTTAATCATTCGTGATCTCCTCTCCATGCTCTTGCTCTCAATGAGTATTCATCGAGTTCAAAGACCTGCTTGTAGGTGTCGAAGGCTTTCTCGAACCGTGCATCAATAAGCTCAGATAACCCAGTGAGTGCAGTGTGTAGACGATCCTCGTCATAGATGAGTTCACTATCAAGAACTACCTCAGCCAAGACTCGGAGGTCATCAGCACTGTGACCTAAAGCCATTAAGGTGCTCTCTAAATCTGAACGATCTTTACTGAGTTTCATCCTCTTCCTCCTCAGCCATAGCTCGCATGTAATCCTCAAACTCTTTCTGAGTGATGACTCGGATGCCGTGTTTCACTTGGATGTACTCTAAGTACGCTTCCATCAGGAACTTAGCAGTGAGTGAGAGACTGACGACAGCAAACGCCAGAGCAATAATCCATTGGATCAATTCATTCATTGACGGTGCTCCACAAATCGTAGCTTCCTTGTTTTGGAATTAAAGTGTAGGTACTGAACGCCTAGTTCTTTCTGCAACACCGTGCGTGAAGATAAACGTCCATCTTTGTAGGACTTCACATCGAGGAGACGTAACTGTCCTTCAGGACTCATAGCGATCAAGTCAATCGCTCCTGTGCATCCACAGTTCTTGAATACCTGATAACCCTGATCCCATAACCATGTAATTGCATAATGCTCTGCCATGTCACCAATGCGGGATGGGTCAGTGGGTTTCTGCCCAGTTACGTCCATAGGTATACTCTGCATCGAGTGGACATCTGAAACCGTAAATTTGTTCAACTTTGTGCATTGACCGTATGACAAGTTTTCCAACTGCATCTTCCAATCCTTGTTTCACTTGAATTTGTACTTCATCGTGGACAAACGCCACTATCGCAACATCTTCTTCTGTGTAACCGTCAGCGCGTAAGTCGTCTTCAATCTGGACGTACCACCGCTTACAGATGATTGCACCTGCTGATTGCAGAAGTGTGTTGAGTGCTGCGTGAGGATGTCTTACTGGGACTTGTCTTCCATCGAGTCCTTTGATCCATCCACGCTTGGCTGCTTCTGAGACTGCATCTCTGAGCTTTTTGAGGGCGGGGACTTTATCAAGAAATTTCTTCTTAATTGCCTTGCCTGCTTTTGCGCCTTTGTTAATGATCTGACCAATTTTTTCGTCTCCTGCGCCAAATAAAAATGCATACACGAAGGTTTTACTTTGACCTCGTGTCTCTAACCCTGCTGCATGTTGATTAGCTGTGTGGATGTCACCATCAACTACCTCTAGCGCGTAAGCACCACCATCAAAAGGAGCCATATAACTGGCAAGTGCGCGAAGTTCGAGCGAGCTTGCATCGGCTCCAAGAAGGGAATAACCATCAGGCACAGTAAAAAGCTCACGACACTCACGCCCATAAGGTGCTGAAACAGACGGAACTTGAGCCACGTTTGGATTGCTGTGGGTGCAACGAGATGTGACCGCACCCATGTGATTAACGCGCCCATGTATCTTTCCTTCTTTCTCTAACTTCAACCACGCCTGCTTACCAGAACCTAACTGACCAATGCGTTTGTTGAGCATTAGGTATTCAGCAAGGAGCTTGGCTTCAGGCAGATCAATCTCTGACAGAACAGTTTCATCTACCTTAGGTATGCCCGACTCAGTAAATACTTCGGGCTTCCATCCGAGGGTTTGAAGCCTTTCTGCAATCTGTTGACGAGAAGCAGGGTTGAATGGAATCTCTTTTGTTTTGGTCTTGAGTTGAACCACAGTTGGAGGAAATTGAGATTGCAAAGAAACCTCGATGTCATTCTTCCTCTGCGATAACTCAGCAAAGAGTTTCTGGCCGTCACTAACAGCGAACACGAATCCGCGCTGCTCTTGCTTAAACATTTCGGAAGCGATGTTGTGCTCAAGAGTAAGCGCATCCTCTGAGAACGCTTTCGCCATGATGCGTTCGTACAGTGCTTGCGTAACTTTCGTGTCCTGTACGCAGTAGTCCAACATCTGTTGGCTGAATTCTTCCCAAGCCCCATCGTTAGTTTCGCTATATTCACCTTTCAGTTCTCCTAAACGGTAACCCCAGGCCTTCAGGGAATGAGATCCCCATAGCTTTGTTGGAAGCTTCTTTTTCTCCGCATCCAGTTGCATGAGGTGAGGCCAAATGGTGCGGGAGCAGACGAGTGTGTCTAGAACGTCACCTTGATGTTCGTATCCCCATACCTTCTTCAAGGCAGGAAGATCGTAACCAATTAAGTTGTGACCAATGATCTGGTCAGCGTTCTGGATGACATGTACACACTCTTTAATTTTTTCACCATAAAATGAGAATGTGTTATCAGAATCGACATCTCTTAACACAACGCAGTGAATGGTTGTGATGTCATCAAGTAGGTTGTCTGCTTCTATATCTAAGATGTACTTCATTGCCCTGTCTCCGCAGTGACTAATTAACTTCAGGGTTTTCCTCAAGCTCTTGTTCAAAGGTTTCTCTGAACTCTTCGATGTCTGGGTAGTTGCCCAGTTCAATGTTTTGCTCGGTCTCAACCAAGTAAAGTGAGATCAAGTGTTCGATCCACGCTTTACGTAGTTGGTCTTCGGTGTAAAGCACCATTAAAAGTCTTCCTCTATTGTAGTTACTTCCTCAGTGAAGGGATCATCCGTCTCAAATAAGCGGGTAGTGTTAGGCTCATACCCTAGATACATCAGATGCCCAGTGGCTTGCCCTGTGTACCGATCCTTCAACACACGCAGCCTTGTAGTCTGTCTAACCTTCTCATCTGCATCCTGCTGATTACGTTCTAGTCCGAACATGAAGTAAGACCAGAAGCCGATTGCTCGACTCCCTTTGAAGTGACGGATGGATACCTGCCCACCTTCTTCATGGGGCTTTCCGTCTGGTGTCGCTAAGTGAGACACGAAGTGGATGATGACCTTGAGTTCATTGGCAATCCCTGCCATCTCTTTCATGATCTGCTCAAGGCTTCCTTTCTCATCTGAGGTGTCAGCCATCGCAGTCAGGTGGTCAATGTAGAACAGTTGGATACCTTCAGCGTGAGCCATGTAGCGCAACTTATTCTTGATGATGTCCCAGTCTGTCTGACCGAACGAGTTGTAGAAGGTGATACTGCCTGACAACTTGCGGACACTATCAACAAGTTCCTGTGGCTCCCAACTCCCGTCAGGGACATGGAACCTTCTGCCTTCTACCTTGCCTGCAATCCGTTTCGCAGACTCAGTAGGCAACTGCTCCAAGAAGAACACGCCCACCTTCTGCTTCAGTTCAGTGATGTCATAAGCAATCTGTTGCGTCAGAAAGTCTGTCTTACCGATCCCTGTGCCTGCACCGAAAGCATACAACTCACAAGGCCTCCGCCCGAAGGTGATGTCAGTGAGGCTTTGGATAAACCAAGGCAGTCCCTTCTCAACAGGTTTACTGATGTCATCAATGAGGTCTTCAATCTGTACCAGTCCATCAGGACGGAAAGGCTTGGAACCCCAGATTGCTTGACTGAGCTTCTTGACCAGTCCTTGCTGAAGCATTTCGTTTGCATCTTTACAAGGTAGGGTAGCGAGCTTGGCCTTGCCTGGGGTCAGTAGTTCAGCACATTCCTTTGCTGCCTTCTGTCCCACCTCATCCTGATCGAACAAGAAGACAACTGAACTGAATCTCTCGATCCACTCGATCTGCTTCTGTATGTCCCGCTTGGCTCCTGATGCACCATTCTTGATGGAGACCACAGGCCAATTAGGTAAAGCAACTTCAACACTCATGGCATCAAGTTCGCCTTCAGTGATGATGAGCATCTTGCCCGCATCCTGACAACGACTCTGACCAAAGAGACATGCGTCCTTCATGTCCCCTATGATCTTGAAGGTCTTGTCAGGAAACCTTATTTTTTGCGCGACAACTCTTCCCTGAATGTCGGTGAATGGAGCCACTTGTACAGGAGAGCCGAGGTACTCAGAGACTCCGTATCCCCACTTCTTGCAGTCTTCGTAGCTGAGTCCTCGTTTGGTGAGGTGCTGTGGTTCTGCTCTGAGGAACTTTCGATCTGTTGAAGTGAACTCTGGTGCTGTTGATTCTGCACTGGATTCTCCTTTTGTGTAGGTCTGACAAGAGAAGCAGTAATGACTGCCATCTGAATACAAAGCGTTAGCATCACTACTGGTGCAGTGAGTACATGCTTCGTGTCTTATCAGAGTTGATTCACTCATCGGCTTCAACGTCAACTTCCAAAGAGGCTACGTAATCAATCTCATCAGACACCTTGTCCTTCCAGTTGCAGAGCAACTCAAACAAGAGGTGTAAGTCCTCGTCTGATGTCTCTTCATAAACATGCTCTAAGATGTCTTCCAAGCTAAATTCGATCTTCATGCTATCCATTCCTTAGGTATGGTCTCGCCTTCTGCCCACGTAAAGCCGTAACGGTCAGCCCACTCAGAACAAGTCATCTTGGTTCCATCCTTCCGCACCTTCGCTCCTTGTACTGGAGAGTTGGCACGTTGGAACAAGAACCGGATGTCTAGGTCTGGATGTTGTGACTTCACTGCTTTCATCTTGCGTTGAGCGTCTTGACGGAAATAACCTTTGAGTTCGACATAGATGTCACCGATCTTGAGATCAGGTACGTAGGAGCGTTCTACACTGTACGAGAGGGTGTGAGGTTCGTACTCGTAGTTCACTCCTGCGTCCTTCAGCTTACCGATGACCCTTTGCTCAAAAGTCCCCTTCAACTGCGACATCCGCAGCCTCTTCTTCAAAGTGCTGCTCTTTCTGATCGTCCTTCTCAACTGCCTGGGCAACGTAACCATCCTCTTCATCAAAGAGGTTACTTGCACCGTTGTACTCATTGAGTTCGATCACCTGTACTGCTGACAGATATAGAGTGACGAAGATGGTCTTCTGTGCAGGCACGTAATTAGCACTCGGATTGAATGCAACCTTGACAGTTGAACCATTACCAATCTCGATACCCATGTTGGTCATTGGCTTACGCTTGGCATCAACTACCATGATCTTGCGTAGGCCACCTTCCTTCGTGCGTGCCTTTGCCTTGAACTTGAACACGAGGTTGCCAGTGGCATCACCGTTCTCGTCATACTCAGTTTCAAAGTTGTGTCGTGTGGACAGCGTGTTCTTCAGTTTAGGGTCACGCTTGACCTGAGCTTGGAACTCAGCGTTGCCAATACTCTCTAGGTGCTCACACATTTCGGCTGCTTCAATCTCTGAAACAACAACTGATATTGAGAAGTCTCCATCAGGAGCTTTCGTAAATTTGCGGGAGTTGTTATCAAACTTCTCCTGCTGTCCTTCAAAGACTTTTGCCCACAGAGCAGAGCCTTTCAGAGTGCTAACATTCTTAGCCATTTAATCTCCTTAAGTGTAGTTTTTCCTCCAGAGGAGGCCATAATAGGACTTTAGTATTTATGCAAAAAAGTATTTAGATTCCAATACTTTACTGAGGTTTAGACTACCTTGCTGCGGTGGCTCTGGAAGACCTCCCTCAGTGTAGCTTTCAACGTGATTCTTAAGATCCATTAAGACATCATGTTGCTCGTACATGTCTACAAAAGCCTCACGGAGTAACTGACTCATGGCAGGCATGTTAGGTGCGTGTGTCCCGTAGCTGTCATGAACCATAGCGAAGTCCTCGATGCCTAAGTCCTGACAACGATCTATTGTGAGTGTAAGTGCTGAAGCGTCCATGCTGTGAATGAAGTTAGGGCTTGAGCCGTTACGTGTCCTGTTGAGGTCTATGGTGTCTTGTTGATAGTCCTGAAACGATAGCTTCACTACACTGCCATCGATCATGGTCTTGATGGTACGGTGTGACAACTGAGGATAGGCCTGACGTACCAAAAGGTTCGTAGGTGTCACCCACTCCATTGGTTTGTTCTGCCTCGCACAGTGGCTCCCCACCTGCCGTAAGTAATCCATCACAGTAGAAGCAGAAGAGATCACATCCTGAATTGAAGACCAGACATGTGTAGACAGGTACTTACTAGGTGGGAACAGGTTACCCCAAGGATCATACTGACCTTTGTCTATGCGTTCCTTAAGTGCTTCAGAGATGTACTCACGACACGACATCAGAGTTCCTGAATAAGGTACGATCATGACTGATCTCTTGGTGACCTTTCTGTCTATACCAAACTCCAAGCATTGCTTCGCCAGTTCATCCCCCGCTGCAGCGTCTTGCTTGACCTTCTCAATCGTAGCAAGAGCCACATCAGTGTAAATGTCCTGGGGTTGAAGAGAAGGTGTTAGGTTCACTGCGTGTCCACCTCGTTCATCCCTCAGGATTGCAGAGAGGTGCTGCAGTCCATTACAACTTCCATCCGCATGAACAGGGAGGTGAGTCACAAACCCCTTACCTTCACGGAGGAATCCATACCACTCAAAACACCAAGCAAGTGCTTGCCAAGGTTTGTCTGCTTCCTTCCACCAGTCGTAGTCATGAGGGTTCTCTGCAGTCTTCACGACATTCTCTTCATTCATGTACGCCCAGAGTACGCGATCTTCAAGGCTCACCTTGTCTACCCCGAACAAGTTAGCACCATGTATGGCTAACCAATCCACATCCTCGTCAGCTTCTACCTCAACACCTCGTGCAAAAGTAATAAGGCTCTTGCCCCAGTCAGCAACCTGAGGTGACAGGAAAGACTCAACTGTGTACTTACGTCCACGGAAGTCATTCTGCCAAACAAAGTAGAACGCATCGTACTTGTTGTATTCCTCTGCCAACTGGATAGTGCGCTCATGAGCAATACGCTTAGACATAGTGCGGTTGTTGTGGTCATACACTGAAGCTCTACGTCCACTCCATGCCTTGAGTGCCTCACGTTCTTCAGCAGTCGTCATGTCTTGTGGAGACTTGTCAAACGGATACACAGGCAGTTCAAGGTTCTGCTTACTAGGCATACCTCCGATCTCTTGATCGTTGTCCCAAGCCCACCTGAGTACCTCAAGTACTGGTGTGTTGATAACCCAAGGAGTGTTCTGCATTGCGTTCAGACATTTGAACTCCAAAGACAAGTCACGCTTGCCTAATCTTCCTAAGTACCTACGTGCTTCTGGTCTCATGCGTTGACCCTCACCATTGGAATGTTATTGATAACTTCGCTGTAGTAGCCCCCACCCCAGACACCAGTCCAAGGCTTTGGTGGAATGATGCAGGGAGCGTAACGTGGGTAAGCAGCAGAGCGTTGCTCATTGAACTTACGTACCCACTCCAGTGTCTCTGCAGTTGCTTCAAGGTAATTGGTTTTCTTTCCTCGTGACTTCAGGGTCTTGATGTGGAACAGACCTGTAGTGACGATGATCTTATCAATGAGCCTGAGTCCTACGTGGATCCTCTCCTCGTTTGACCACTCACCCCCGATGCCTTCCTTGTTCATCTTATGGTTCAGTCCGTGACGCTTGTGCTCGAAACCTGCGTCTGATTTCTGGTTAGCCTTATCAATAACTTTCATGGCGAGCTTTCCTTGCTCATCCACCCATTTGGTCAGGCGTGCCTGGGTCTCTACATGCATCCCTACCATGCGTGCAATCTTCAACAACGTGTAGCGTTTACTCAGTGCATCCACCACAGTGATGAGTGCGATGTAGGCAACCTGCTCTGGGTTCATCCCCTTGAGCTTCTTCTTGGCAATGTCTCTGTTGGAGCTTTGTCGTGTCTGAATATCTACGACTCCTTCAGCTACCTTATCTATGGACACGGAGACCATCGAGCGTCCGTGCTTCGTCATACTTTCCTTGCCTGAATCAACAAGGCGTTTCTTCTGTCCTTCAAAGCGTTCGATGCCCGCTTGCACCATGCGTAATTCAAGTTCTATTTGATCGTCTACCGTTGGCACAGATACCTCCAAGGCCACATATAAGGCCACATGTGTGGCGTAATGATGAAACTACTTACACTGAAGGAGGTCTAGCTGAAAAGAGAGGGACACGTACTGTATCCCTTTGGTATCAATGGTTTGAGAACTAACTACACTGAGGTAAGTAGATCACAAGACATTTTAAGTCTCAGCTATTTCTTCAGTAATTGGTGCGAAAGGCGGGACTTGAACCCGCAAGTCCATGAAAGGACGACAGATTTTAAGTCTGTTGTGTATACCAATTCCACCACTCTCGCAAAAAACAAAGGCCACTTAAGGCCACAACGCCACGTATTACACCACAACACTTTGCTCAAGTACACTGACACCACTAACGAGGTGTTTCGGTGCTAAATGAGCATAACGCATGGTGGTTTGGACAGCCTTGTGACCCATCCATTCTTTCACGTGAGTGAGAGGCATACCTCCTTGGATCAATCGGCTGCAGGTAGTGTGTCTGAGTGTATGCCAGACAACATCAGTGAAACCTAAGTGACTTCTCACCTTGTCCCATGTTTCCTTGTGCCATTGCCTTCTGAAGTCGAATAACTTACCTCCCTGCTTGGCTCTACTTTCTAACACGGCTCTTGCACGTGCAGTCAGAGGAACCAATCGAGGACTGTCGTTCTTTGATGTGGAAATATAGAGACCATCCTTGGTCACATGATGTGGTTGCAGAGCAAGCATCTCTGAGTAGCGGATGCCAGTATCAACGGACACGATGAATGCATCCTTGATGTCGTACTGACTCCATTGACTTAACAAGTCCAGGATTGCCTTCTCTTCATCTGCAGTTAGCCAACGCAAGCGTGTGTGTCCTTCCTTTTGGCGGTGGAAGGTAGGTAGCTTTTCAATCCTACCTAATTCGTATGCGTGCTTAAGAATCTTAGACATAGCAGCTAAGCGTCTGTTGATAGTGCTATTGCTGATGTTCTCATTGGTCTTGCAGTGCATGATGTACTCATCAAGTAGCTCGGTATCGATTGTTGTGATGTCTCGCTTATCCCCGAACCATCGCGCAAGTACACCGATCATGAGTAATTGCTTGTCGTCTGATTTAGACCCATCCCAGTACATGTCATAGGTCTTGTTTGCCATCTCTCTGAATGAAGTAGAAACACTAGACCCCTTGATGGTAGGGACAGGCTTGCCTAGTTCTAAGGCCTGCCTTGCTTGTGCTTCAAATACAGTAGCTTCTCCTTTAGTGGAGAAGGAACGCCTGATTCTTTTGGAGCCTACTTGGATGTAGGCCTCCCAAGAATTACTCCGCTGCTTTACGGACATGGATATAACCCTCCAATCGTTTACGTAAACCCTTACCTTTAACAGTGAGCCTTATGAATTTCTCAGTTCTCCTTTGTGGGTTTTCTTCCGTGAAGACTAGATTGTGTCCATTCTTCCCGTACCGATGCACTTTACTTAAAGCTTGTACGTTTCGTGTTGCACTAGCCGAAGTCAGATCCAGATAAGACCCTACATCTAAAACGGTTGTGTCAATCCCCTGACCATCACGCTCTGCGATATATAGGAAGGCAAGCATTGTTTGTGCCTGCATCTCTTTGTCTAAGCTCCTAAACTCTTGCATTATTCTCTGCAGCTTAACGAGTTCTAGAGACATGTAGTTCATACCTCCCAAGGTATATGATAATTCCATCGTAACTCCTGCCAATGCTAAGTTTATACGCAGGAGGTACGTCTTGAGTGTAGCCTAGATATACTTCTAACCCAAGTAGTTTTCTTAGCATGTCAATCTCCTTTTGGTTTTGCTTTCAAACGTAACAGGGATAGATATACAAATTTTAAACACAATATTCAAATATGCTTCCATGTTCTCCCCATCGATAAGTCTTGAATGGTTTGCTTACTAACCTCGAACGCTTGCAGATGCTGCCTCTCAACTTCTTGCAAAGCTTTCTGCTCAAGGTGCAGAC
>OEFV01000005.1_pt1 | contig 30440 bp, 37 predicted proteins | sample 1498691 | NCBI WGS metagenome assembly OEFV01 (sample SAMEA3275497, study PRJEB22092) | marine metagenome | biome: ENVO:00000447 marine biome; feature: Sheltered location near shore and weather station; material: Particulate matter on a 0.22 Um pore size filter | collected 2014-06-21T08:00:00+00...
GATCTATCACTCGGCTTGTAGGCAGCAGCTGGATTTACGTTGAATTGAGACAGTATATCCATCCTGACAAACTCTATCGCTCTTTCTTTTTGCTCGTCAGTAAGCTGAGCTGTATTTTTATTTACTCCAGACGCAAGGTTTTGAGGTACAAAAAGTATTTTTGACTGATCATAAGTAACATTACCATCTGCATCTGTGCTAAATGCTACTTCACGGTTAAATGTTGGCTTGAATTTAGAGCCAAGTTGACCCATCAATATGCTCGCTAATTCATCTTCCTCAAGACCATCTGCATAGTCATCTATCATATCCATTGGAGTAATTTCGCCACCGTTTACACTGTTCGCTATAGGCTCCCTCTTTAGAAGTTCTTCATTGGTCATGCCCCTTCTACCAAGTGTCTCAAGTGTCTTCCCAAGCTTAGTAACAATTGCATCTGCGTTCCCGTCAAAATCATACGAAGGATACCTTTGCATCGCCATGTTTCTTAACTGGCTAACGGTTCTCCTAGTATTTGGCAGCTCCTCGCCTTCATCGTCAACCCTGTACATAGATCCTATGCCATCGTCCCCAATTTCAATCTTTACTCTTGGGTCAGTAAAATTGTAAGACATCAACTCCTGAAAAGCAAGCTGTTGAGTGGGGTCTGCTGTGCCGTCTTTTATACCAGCGGCTGTATCTTCTGCAAGCTTATTTATGCCAACAGACGCTTGCTTCAGTACGTTAAAAGTATTGTCAAGAGCGTTCTTTTTTAGCTTGTAATCGGAATCACTTATTTTCTGTGAGTCACGATCACGCTTAAATTCAAGCCCCCTATTAGCTGCCTGTGTAGAAAGATCTACAAACACCGAGTTTACGTCTCGCTCTATTGTCATGGGAATGTCGTAGGCGCCTACTTCTATTCCGTAGTCACCTTTTCCAGTTGCGCCTTTCCCCTTTGACGTTCTCTTTTCTTTAACCCTTTCTTCTGTATCCTTTTTTACTGCTTCTTGAGCTGCCTTTACCTCATCAGAAAACTCGTCTGCCTCTTTTTTTATCCCAGTGACAGTATCCATTATCCCCTGAGAGAAGTTACGTGATATCTCAGCATAGTCTACCTGCTGCCCACGCTCTTTGTATTTATAGTATGTCTTAGCCATTATTTATTCCTTTGCAATGTTCTCATACAAATCCCCAAAAAGTCTTTTTTGCAGCTTAGGATCACTGTAAGATTGGTATGGTACTACGCTTGTGAATCCTTTTTCCAAACTTCCATTAGACAGTGACATATTGTTAATTTCGTCTGCTGTGTATTTCGCCATAACGTCTGGGCTGTTAAGCATAAACTGTTTTATATTCGCCTCTCCTCCCCCTGCTATATTCTCCTTAAAAGCAGTAGATGCGTTAATCTTTGGCTGAAGGGATGCTGATGCAACATTTGCAGCTCCTTGAACTGCTTGAAGGCTACTTTCAATAGCTTGACCTTTATAAGCCTCTGACATCTGTTCAGCTTCTGCTGCTGCAACCTGTGCTCCCTCTGCCTCTGCAAGACTTAGGTTTGTAAGCTTGTCTGAAGCCTGCTGACGCTCTGTTGCTTTTAATGTCTCAAGCTTCTGTAGCTCAGATGCCTTGTCAAGACGTGCGTCTCTTTGCTGCGCTATGTCAGCCATCTGTGTGCGACCTGCCGCTGCCGCAAGACCACGTGTTCCTCCCTCTTGTGCTGCCTGCATTGACTGAGCTGCTGCTACCTGTGACGCCTCCTGCTCAGCCTTAAACCCTTGTAGGTCAAGCGAAAGCTCCTGCATTGGCATTCGCTCAATTTCTCTTCTAGCCTCTTCAACTTTTTTCTTTGCAACCTTCTCGGCCTCTCCTGCGGCTTTCTTTGCCTTTGCTGATGCTGCCCCTGCCGTTGCTCCTGTAGCAACCGCTGATGCTACTGCTACGGATGCTCCTACTATTGCTGCTATTGCTGCTCCTGACATAATAATTTCTTGTTTAGTATAACATACTCTGGAAGCTCTTTGTAGTCTTCCGTATATATATCTTTTTCTGCTTCTTCTATTGTTTCTTTATCAGTCCTATACACACACACCCAAACACAGTCTTCGTGCATATAAGCCACCCTCTGCGTGCCTATCTCTGTCATGACCTTCATGGGTGCTTTTATTCTGTTAATCTCTCCTTTGTCATTTAGCACCGACATCTCTCCACTTAAAAAAAACGATGGATGATTCTGCTTGTGGATAAAACTAACAACAACAGTCCCCTTTGGCATAAAGATTTCTCTAGTATATAGACCATCTGAAAAGTCGTGCTTCAACGGCATTAACTCTGCCATCCCCTCTGTGCCATGCTGTACGGCTGTTTCGAGAGTCCCAAGCTGTTTTCTAAAAGCAGCTATCCTCTCCCAAAGAATCCCCCTATTTTGATGTACGTATTTTAGGACGTCCTCTTCCTTGTGAGCCATTTCAGTCATGACCTCAAAGATACTGATTTCTAAGGATAACTCTTCATTATGTCAACCTTTACCGCCATCATCTCTGTTGCGGTGGTTAAATCGTTCTCAAGTGTCATCACACAGTAGTGTCCTAACAGCCCCTGACTCTCAGCAATCTGGTTACGAACGTAGAACACGAAGTCACCAGATACTGCTAAAGCACCTGCTGAAGTGTCAATAACAAGCGTGGTGTCTGTAGCCGTAATAGTTACCGTTGTTATAGTTCCAACCAATAATGGTGCTGTTGTTGAGGGGTTGGGAGTGGAATATACCGTATCCCCAGCTGTAAACGGGGCAACAAGAGCCGTGGCTCTAATTGGCGTCTGAACAGGGTAGTTAAATACAATTGTCTGAGTAGGCATTACTCCTGAAACCGAAAAGGGGACTCCAAGCCCTTTAGCGGATCGCATATTGAAGTTGTCGTTGGTGCTAAGTCCACGGATGAATGCGAACCAGTCTCCCTCCTTCTTCTTAAACCAATCCACCTCAATGTCCCTTGCGTTCTGAATGTCGCTGTTCACAGTTACCTTCCAAGGGTCTTGCGCCTCTAACTGGATGGTCTTGAACACCTTTGATGTAAGTGCATCTGTGTTTAGCACAGTCGTAATCTTACTTGAATAGGGGCTACCATAAAACTCATTACGAGTCTCGTTTACGTTGTGTCTGTACATGTTCCCTCCCTTGAAGGTGTACAGGTACTGATTCATTCCCTTGATGTACTCAGGCTCAAAAGAATAGAACGAAGGCCATCCTTTTGACGACTCAGCGTAGGTAAGTGTGTAGTTTGCTAATGGTACGCTCATTATATACAGTTAAGTATTGGTGACTGAACAACTCCCCCTACAACATATATACGAATATATTCTCTCATAAGCTGATACCACCCATCTGGTAGTACTGTTGTTCCCAACACATCTGAATAGACAATATTACCCACCGCTGGGGTATCTCCTGTTCCGTTGTGCCAGTATTGTTGGTCTGGTAGATTAACTCCGTTTATGTTCTGATACTCACACGCCTGCTGAAATGTTGGTCTCATCTCAGAACTAATCATTTCAGTGAGCATAAGCGCACCGCAAGACCCAGCCGCTTGAACAATTCCGTCTGAGTCAACATGTATCCAAGAGTATGTTTCTGTTGTTCCGCTGTACTGATTTTGGATGCCATAGTATCCAGCCGTAGTAAGAGGAGTCACCCCTGCCGAATCAAGATACACTCTATCAAATAATCTTGGAGAACCAGACGTGCTGTTTACTCTCATTAAAAAGTAATCTTCTGTAAGCCCAGAGGATGAAGCCTCTGCACAGGCTGCTGAAGCAGTTAACTCGTCCCCCGTTCCTGAAAAACTTGAAAGAGGAGATGGACACGGTACAGTAACCGAACATGCCCCACCGCTTGAGTCTATCTGCCTGTGTGGCGAATAAACCTCAGCATCTACCGTTGTGACAAGTGAAGTCTTTGGTATAAGAAGGTAGCACTCATCTGGATTGTTGTATATATTAGCGCCCGTTGTTGTAAGCAAATTTGTATCCGTAAGTGCTATGCTTTCTGTTATTTCGTTCTGTCCAGTCTGAATGAATTGAGTGGACTGCCAGTTATATATGGTAAGTTCATATGGGCTCTCGTTTACAATGTCTTGAATAGCAGACCCAGATAAAGAAAAGATGACGTCATTCCCAACATACTTCTTTTCAAGCCACCCGTATCTATTTGATACAACTCCAACATGCGTGCTGTTGTCATAGGATGCCTGAAGCCCTTGAATATATCCGAATCTGTTTTCGTGGAACTTAAACTTTACTATTATAGCCGTCCCCGTAGACTCTCCCACATTTGAACACATCTTATGGTAGTCGTTCTTTGTTGCGTTTATAGGGTAAACAAATGTTGCACTACAAGACTCACAACAGCTTTCACACGCTATTACTGGGCCTAAAACACCAGATAACATTTCTCTATGCACTCCATCAAACTGATATACACCATCAGGCGCTACAATACCAGCTGCATCAGTTATGGTTGTTGCGTCATTAAAAGATGCTGCGTCTATATAATATGTTCCGAAGTTTGGCATGTTAACAGTTTCCTGAGTCTATTACTATATTATCTGAATCTATTTCAATCCACTTAGATGTTCCGTTGTCATCGAAGTGTATAAACCCTGCTTGGAATAAACGCCTGTTAGGGTCGTTGAATGAACATCCGTCAGAGCCGAATATTGTTGTTCCCACAACAGGTATCGTGTTTCTAATACCATTGTTTGTGATAGTTGATGTGTGATACACGTTTGCGTTATCTGGAAGACCGCAGGCTGTAGCTGAATCAACTGTAGATATGCTACTACCCTCAAACGGAATACAGTTACGTGCAGAAAAACACTCGCAGCAAGCCTCGCTTATTGTTGGAGACACACACAGCACAATTTCATTTACCTCTCTATAGTCCCAAATTAAATACAAAAACTGGTCGGCAGGCGCTGGAGAAGGCGTGCTTGGTGGCATAAGGAACGTGCCACTAACATCTGGCTCAGTGCCTGTATTTGTCAGTGCAGCTGAGCCTGCTAGTATCGTGGCTATGTCAGCTGCGTTATTACTGTACGTTCCGCTCGTCCTCCAATACCTCATCTTGTTACGGTTCAAGTTGAACGTAAAGTCGTTTACGTTATTCCTTATTGAACCCATGGTAACAACAGCACCATCCATAGGAATCATTCCAGTTCCCTGATATCCTTGTATCAGAGGCCCAAAACTTGAAACAATATTAGACGAAGTGTATCCTTGATTCTGAAGTAAAAAAGTAACAGGTTGCCCCCAAAAAGGGCTTAAGTATCCTGATGTTGAATCTAAGAATCTAAACAATTGAGTTCTTGTACGCCCTACGTCATCTGATGATGTTATTACAATTGGTATAATTCTTATAAAGTCAGCTATAGGACACGCAATAGAGTTTACAATCGTTACCGAATCCGTAGCTGGTGCGCTAGGTGTTATTGTTATCGTAGCCTGAGTAACAGACGGGACGTCTTTATCAAACACCACAGAGAAATCTCCAGTAATAGGGTTTGTAGAACCATTAAATGTTGAACCGTTGTAATCAACAGAAACGTCAGTCGCTACAGTTGCGTTTCCACTTACGGTAACATTTCCAAACGTGTTTCCAAACTCAATAATAAACGTCTGACCCTCTAAAAGACCAGTGAACTGCATGCCTGCTCCACCGCACTCAATAACAGGCACTTCAAATGGCAGCTTGTTTGTGTTAGGCGACAGTACATACTCGTTCATATACGGGTCGTATCCACCAAGTTTTTGCCTGTTGAAAGATGTCTGGAACAGGTCTCTGAACCATGACCGCATCCCTACATCTGATATGACATTCAATGCGTCAAATCCCTCTCCACCCTTCAACTGTATCACAGAAGAACGCTTAGCGTCTGTGAAGTACACATCCCTTCCGTAGTGACAGAAGCTCTCAGGGTTCTCGCTGATGCCATACTCTTCAATTCGAGCAGATTGCGTTCCAAGTATTTGTGGTACTGACGTAAGTATCCCCCCACCAACAGCGTCTGTAAGTACGTTTGTGTTTACGCCAACATACGATATCCTGTCCTCTTGAAGAGTAAGTATGTCAACTCTTCTTGAATGAAGAACCTGTATAGGCCCGTAAGACTCCTCACAGTCTTTGTAGTTGGCAAGCCCAAGGTTGAACTCGTTAAGCTTGTTTACGTTGTTCTGAGAGTTGTACACGCCACTGTACGTGATTGAAGCCTCTCTTCTTATCTCCTTGTAGTCCTGCTCAGATACAGCCGTAACCCTATTGCCTAAATATATCTTCTTTCCTGTAATTGAGTCTCTTATCTTGTAGCTCTCAACACCATTGAAAAAACAATAGCAGTTAAAAAAACCAAGGTTTACCACAGCATCCGTAGTCCCTACTACTTGGTCTACATCCCCTTCCTTATCGCCAGACATGTGATTGCCTCCTACTATCTCAAACGACTCACTGTTCTCGTAGTAAATCTCTCCATTTGTAGTGGTAGGAATTGTCTCAAATACAAGCTCAGCGTTCGCTGGGAATATTGATATTTCGCACTCTATCTTTGAAGACCTCGCAAGCGAACCTCCACCCCAACAATGATGTGTGCCTGACTGAATCTCGAAATGAAACTCTTGTGGCGTTGTGCCCGTGTCTCTAGTAAACTGAAAGTGGTTCTCATCATCAGAGTTTGGCCCTCTGCCTCTAACAGCGCTGCTAGGGTCTGTATATCTGGGGGTAGGTAATCCTGTGTAATAGTCATACACATCGGGAAAGAATAGGTTTTCGTTAGGCCCAGAGTCGTCTCCGTAAGGGAAGTCACAGTCTGAGTTCTGAGGTATGTTAACTCCCTCTCCCAAGAAAAAGTCTCTTAGATTGGCGTATTCTTGACTTGCAACCCCTTCAAACTCAAAATTACACGTCTCTCTTCCACACTTATCCTGCTCTATCCTATCGTACTCCCTCCTGTGTAGGTGTGTTTTTATTTTTACGAGACTTCCTGTCGGTATCCGCCAAACCCCATCGTCATCATATAAAGGATACTTTAAGGTGTCAGGGTAGTTGTCAGTACGGGTGTTTCCGTTCTTCGTCTTCGTTATAATTTTGTCGTTTGTAAGAACGGTGAAACTATTTTCAAAAGATATTGAAAAGTTATCTGGAACAACTAGCATATATACACCAGAAGGCGTACCGATATATATATCATCCTCGGCCATTGACCTTACCTCTAATACAGTCGTCTTCACAACGTCATTCACAGCTCCAGAAAAGTCCACCTTCACAATAAGCTCTTGCCCCTCCTTTACCTTATTTGCATTCTCACCCTCAAGCCTTATCCACACCCTTCCTGTTTGAGTGCTACCAGCATTTTCTCCTAGTGTCTCCCTAAAGTATGTAGTTGAGTATATTGTCTCGTAATCAGTCTCTGTCTGCTTCATCACAAACTTATACCTGTCAGCCCAATACGGAGGCTTCATCTCATCTGGTATGTTTATTACAGCCGAGTTAATGTTTTCACTATCGTATGCAGAGACATGAAAAGAGTTTTCAATGCTCTCAAGCGCTGTAGACTGTCTTCCCTCAGCATCTTGATAAACAATACCAACTTGGTAGTCTCTATTGCTATGCAAGCTTTTTTGATTCCCTGTCTTTTGAAATGTCACTCTAACACTTACCAATTCAGGTATCATTATTAAAGTATCGGTCGCGTCTTCATATTTAAAGCCATTAGGAGTTACGTAAAGAAAATCTCCATATACATAAAGCTGAAAAGGGTCTGTCCCTGACCTTACTGTAGGGTCATTATTTTCAATTGCTGACCCTATTAGTGTTAATGGTTGAATAGAATTATTGTTGGGGTCAGGGACGGGTTCTATTCTCCAATTTGCATTATAGTTATCGGTAAGCGTGTACCCTCCTGCATAATTAGCAGGATCTTGCTGGTAGTTTCCAGACGTACCTACTTGGTCAAACCAAGCCTGCCCGTTAAAGGCAGACTGGTATGTAGAATGAGGCCCCCCTTCAATTGTATATAAAAACTGTACCGTGTTTGTTGGTCTTAACCCCTCTGAAACCTCTGATTGAGGATTTCCAATATACGGATAGTAGTCCGCGCTTATTGCTTGCTCCCCAGTCGAAAGAGAGTAGGTTAAATCTGGTCTAGGGTATCTTACAGCCCCAGCTCTTGTCTCAATAGCTATTAAAATTGTAGCACCATTTATAAGGTCTTCTAATGGTATTCCAGCAAGACTAACCAACATCTCGTTGGGATTGGAAGGATTTGAGATGTCAGTTGCAAAAAGTGAAGAGTAATAGTCGCTCTGGTCATAACCAGTGTACAGATAAGGAACAGGAAATAAACACCCTCCAGATATTGCAGGGCCACAAGACCTGTCCTCCTCTTTTACGTAAGACGACTCAACCTCAGACTTCTGTTCAACCCCGTATGTGAGCTGTATGTCTGTTCCGTCAACGTCCTTTAGGTCATAACCCTCAAGGTAGTTTCCGTGCATGAGCCTATTGCCCATAATGGTCTGAGCCTTCGCAAGTCTTGGTACGTTGTCATACAACCTAAGTATCTCTCCCTCGCTTAGTATGGTGTATATGTCTCCGTTTGAGAATGTTATACTCTGCGTTGAGTTAGGCTGATACCCTTGTGTTACCTTGTCAAGTTTTTTAGCAACCCATATTACGCTTGAGTCCATCTCTTTAAAAAGAACGTCAACACCCACTACATTTGAGCCCCCAACATTAAATTCAACAACAACACTGTTGGCAGCGTTTTCCATCCCAGCGTTCATATAGCTCCTCCTCTCAAGAGAGAAGTCAGATGGTAGGAACGCAGGGTCGCTGAACTGTGATGTTGCACTGTACTCACCGTCCTTGTACTTGTATCTGTATGCAAAGCATAGGAAGGTATCCTCCATAAAGTTTTCGTCAGAACTATTGGCTTGCAACGTAAAAACAGGAGAGTTCATAGGCTGCGGCTTGATAACACTTATATCAAGCTCAATAATCTGGTCAACGTCAGTAAGAGGGTCAGGCTGTAGATAACCTCTTGTTACATTTATCTTCCTTGGAGGGTTGTAATTGTCAGAGAAAAACAGTAAATCGTCAATCTTGTTAACCGCATTTACAAGGTATGTTGGACTGAAGTTTAGTAAGGCAGTTGTTATTACATGGTAGGTAAGAAGTTGTGTCTTCGTGTCAAACGACACAATCATGTCAACCACACCACCGTAAGAGTGATTAGGGTCGTGTACAAACCAGTACATCGTCTCCTTAGCTGAGTCATCAAAAGCACCGATACAGACAGCATCACTACTCAGGTCAACATCCTTATACTGTAGCGTTGTAAGCTGTACGTTTCCCTTCGTGTTCTCAACGGCTCCTATCTCTGTAAGCTCTGTGGAGCCAAGACGTATGTTCTGTCCGTCAACGTACTCGCCTTCAGGTAAGAGCCTCTCATCGACACTCTTGTTCATCCTTCCAGCGATGAAGCTCTTCTGCTCTTTAGCCATGTTACTTAATCAGCTTGTCCCGACCCCTAAGGTTCATAAGAAGTCGTGATGGATTGATATTACTTATTCTAATCTTAGCATTCTTTAGCAATGCGCTTCTTCTTTTTCTGTATCGGTTCACGATGTACTCCTGTATTCCAAATCGACTGTTCAGTATGTCGTGGGCAATAGATGCGTAGACATACTCCTCAAACAGTTTGTTCACCGTAACAAGGCTGTCGTCTCCTCCCTCCATACCATCGCTTACATACTCAAGTATTACTAACTCACCAGCTACTCCTGAGCTGAAGTTGATTACACCACCCTTCTTGTCAATTCTAAACGTAGGGTTGGCATTTGCTGTCTCGGTGTTTAATCCAAACCTTGCCCCTATCTGAAAGTCAAAGTACCACTGACCATCTACATTGTACCCCTCAGAGTTGTTGTATATACTGTTCTGATTAAGGTAAATGCTTTTCTTAGCGCCTGTAATCCTCTGCATGTCGATAGTAGAACTGTCAGGCTTAAGTATATTACCATCAGCGTCAAATAGTATCCTACAGTCGTTGTCCTGTAGATATGCCTCAGCGCCATTTATCTGAATGTTCTCAGATAACGGGAACAGCACACCATTCTTGTACACCGAGATTCTTACCCAGTTCACGTAGTCTGGAGGAAGCACAAACCGCAGGTTGTCACACACGTTAAGCTCAAGGGCCTTTATCTCCTTGAACGCATCGTAGTTAAGCTCCTGTATTGCTCTCTTAGCATGGAACAGAATCTTATACCTGTTCACGTTGTTTATGATTTCATGGTTACCTTGATACATCAACAAGAAGTTGTTGACAATATCAGCCAAGCTCACATACTGGTAGCTACCCCAGTTTGCATTCTCTGGAGTGTTACCACTGTTCTCGTAATACTGATATCCTGTTAGGTATGCCATTATTGTTGTTGGTTATCGTTCATTTGAGCCGACTTGTACACCTCTGGCTCTCTTATTGACAGTCCAGCCTTCTCAAGTATCTTATCGACCAACCTTGACTCCTCTTCTTCAGAAATCTCAAAGTCTTGTGTGTCAGGACTTGTTGGGTCAAATATAGGCTCTCCGTTCACAAGGTTCTGATAGTCCCAATATGGGTCTACTGGGTATCTCATGTATATGCACTCCACGTTTGCGGTGGCATCTATACTATTTGGAACTATAGCAATAGAGTTGGTTTCCCCCATAACATACATTGGATATGTTTCAGTTGGAGCCGTTAGGTTTGAGTTCACAAGCCTTGTAATATCCAGCCTGCTTCCCTTTGCAACCTCAACAAAAACATCTGGCTGAACCTCGTAAGTTATCGTGTTTATGTGATACCAATTTGATGGAGCTGTAAACACTGAGTATATACCAGCTAGAGAACTATACGTAAGCGTTGCTGAGCTTATAAACATCTCAATCTCCTCTCTTACTCCCTCTGCAAGGTCAGCCAAGTCACTTCCTGACGTGTGCTGATTCTCAAGGTTGATGTAGTAGTTGTACTGATTCATATACTCATTGAAGATATCAAGCTGCGCCTGCTTGGCGTATAGGTTGAAATCGTCTGGTGAAATATATCCGTAGTTGTTCTTATTGCATATCGCAAGAACCGTCTCTCTTACATCGTTGATACTGACCATGTGACAAAGATAGTGAATATAAAAAACCCCTTGAGTATGCGTTAGCAGTGACCCAAGGGGTTAGTCGGGGAAAGATAATCCTTATGCGATTGCGATTCCAGTAATAGTTACAGCAGCGGCAACAGCATCTTCAAGACCATACAAGCTAACTTCTTTTTTTGGTTTTACCCAAGAAGTCTGTAACGCTTCAACAATACTGTCTTGTATTCTATCTCTTACAGAAACATCGTTAGCAGCCATAGCAGCTCCTAATGTAATAGTTACCACGTCTTGAGCCGCAGCTCCTCCGTAAGTAAGTGTAACTGTAGTAGTTGATGCTTGCTCTACAAGAACAACACCGTTAATAGCAACCAATTGGCTTGTTTCACCTGTTGCTGTAATAGGGATTTCTAAAAATTTCTGCATAATAAAAAGTTTTATGTGGTTAAGCCACAAAGATAATCAATCTTCTAACATAGGCTCAAGCAGCTTGAATGTCTCAAGTCCCTCGTCTGATTGTAGGTATGAGGCCACAATGTAGTCTCTATCCTCACCGTAAGGAACAGTAAGCATTCGCTTCTTGTTGTTTGGAAGGTTGAAGTGTACGTCTTTAGAACCCCTGTATCCGAGAATCCCTTTATCAAACATCAATGCCACAGTAGCCGAGATGTTTGTCATAGGGTCATTCAACGTGTCTAAGAACTCTTTCGGGTTGTTCCTTGCATAAACAAGCACATCACGCTTCAGCTCAGCTGTACTCATCTTAGTGACGTCACGTCCAAGTATTACCCTTCCGATACGCTCAAGCTCTGACAACCCAAGTTGCTTCGCTGCAATAAGCGCATCAACCTCGTAGTTCATCTCCTCAAGCTCTGTCTCAGCGTCCTTCTCATTGTCAACAACCTCAAACTTAAGACCGTTATCTGGATGTATATCCAAGAAATATTGAAGAACTGGATTTGTCTTAGAAACCTTTAAGAACCCATCCTCAAATATGATAGGCTCAAGTATGACATTCTTGTCCTGCTCGTCCTCGAAGGGTGACTTTTGGTTTGGTGAGTATCGCAACGCTCTGTTGCTTGTTCCATCAAAGTGCATCAGAGGGTGTCTGTGACTGTTTCGTGATGGAAGAATATAGGATAGTGGAGCTATATCTCTCCTTAGTCTGTATAGTTTATCCACCAGTGGTGCTTCTTTTGTTTTCATTTTAATTTAGATTAGAGTTAAGAAATAAAAAGGGGAAGGTGTTACCACCCTCCCCTCAAGTTGTATTAGTCCTCGAAGATAACGAAGTTGTTCGCTCCAAGCGTACAAACCGCTCTCTCAGATAGGAAGTGAACCTCCATAGCGTCAAGGTCAGATGTACGTGCGCTTCCAGCAGAACCTGTTACCCAAGTCTTGTATCGTCTGTCTTCAGTCTCTGAAGCTCTGTAACGAACGTGTAGGAATGGACGCTTAGCGTTCTTTCCAAGAACTTGGTCGTAAACAGTTGTTGAACCAGCAGGAACAAGAAGACCATTAACCGCTCCAGAAGGAAGGTCACCACGCATGGTTGGGTCGTTCAAGTATTTCCAGTCAGTCTTGTAGAAGTCATATCCTCTACGGAATCCTGAGAATCCAAGGTTCAATGCCATCTGCTCATCGTTGTCGAACAATCCGTATGATGTACCACCAGCTCCGTAAGAGTTCTGTGCAGCAAGCATATCGTCAATATCGAAAGAGAACTGACGGTTTACGAAAAGAACATTCTCCTCGATAGAACCTTGCTTGTCAAGTCTTTGGATGATTGAATCAAATTCAGCAAGGGTAGTTGGGTTACCACCTCCGAATACGTTTCCTCTCTGCTCAACAGCATGAAAAACTCCTTCAGAACCATCTGCTACAGCAGCATTCGCTACGTTTTCCATAGGAACAGCCTCAATCATTGCAGTCTCAAGGTAGTCCTCAAAACGTAGACGAGTCTCATGCTCAGACTTCAAGTACCACAGGTATCCTGAAGCTCCGTTCTCAGTAGTCACCTCTACCCATCCGATTTGAGCCATGTCAGAACCTGATACAGCGTACTTGTCTTTGATGATGATTGGCTTGTTGTCGAAGATTTCATCTTCAGCCTCAAGAGACTCAACCATTCCGTTGGTTCCCTTACCGAACTCAGAACCGTAAATCATAATAGTTACGTCAAAGTTTCCTGCACCAGTCGTAGCCGCAGCAGAACCACCCACTTCGTAGTAGTTTGCTTGGAATGTTCCAGCAGCATAGTCAGTATTGCTAACAATAGCCTTGTTAGAACCTGCCCCACTGTTCCAGCTCACCATAATCGTCTGACCATCTCTAACCGCAATCTGACCAGTTAGAGTGTCGTTAATTGTGAATACTTGGGTGTTCTGTCCAGCGACAGCAATAGCAGCGCCTACTTCAACGTACTTGGCGTGAAGACGTCCTTGTTCTGCCCATTTGATAAGGTCAGAGTTAGAAGGCATCTCAGCACCTACCATACGTAGGAATGATGCAACGCTTCGGTTTCCGTAACGCTCGAACTCCTTCTCGTAAGTATCAGGAAGATACTGACTCAAGAAGTCAAAGTCTGTAATATAGTTAGTTGCAAGCGCCTGTCTCTCTGGGGCTGGCTGCAACTGAAATGATGGGTTTGATAATAAAGCCATTTTTGTTTTTGTTTTTTAAAAAGTTTATGTTCGTTTACTCCTAATCTTTAAGCCTCGACCTGAGTCTTGACTTACTGACCGTACTTGCATTCCCCCCTTCTTAGTGACCTCTGGCGCTCTGCGAGTGTCCATGTCTATATTTTTAGACCTCTTCGCCATGCCATCAACCGCTGATGCCTGACCCTGCTCATAAAAGAACTTGGCAAACTTGTCGGGGTTCATTGCTGCTGAAAGAGCTTTATGGTATCCTGCTGCATCACTTAGAAGGCCGTCCTCTCCAATGTACTTGTTTACGAAGTTCATCGGTGATTGCTGACTTTCTTTAAGTTCCGCTGCATCCGCTGGTTTGAAGGTGAATTTCTCATCATTGACACTGAACTCAAAACCTTTGAATCCGTCACTGAAAAGCTCATCAGTCTTCTTGCTGAACCATTCTCTTTTTTTCTGGTTCTCAGCTTCGACACTTTCTGCGTCTTTCATTTTATCTCTATAAGCCTTGTACTCTTCGTTAGAGCTTAAATCGTCAGACCCCTTACTTGACTCAAGTGGAACCTTGTATGACTCTTGCTGCTCTTTGAAAAACTTCTTAGCTTTATTGAGTTCTCTTTTCTTGGCTAACTTTTGTTTCTTTATAAGTGACTCCTCGTCAAGGTCTTCATCGTATCCGAACTTTGAGTCAATCAAATCATTGATGTCATCACTGTCCAAACCTTCTTCTGTATGCTTGTAGTAATCTTCAAGCAACGTATCTGAATCCATCTCATCAAAGTCTTTATTTAACTTGATGAAATCATCCATACCTCGACCAGTCTCCTTCTTGTATTTAAAGAAAGCCTCAACATCCTCTGGCAATTCAGGGGATGATTCTCTTTCGGAAAATAACTCATCAAGTGAGTTTATCTCCTTACCGTATCGGTTTTTAATATGTGAAAGAACGTCTTCGTCTTTTATTTTAAACTCCTCATTTGGAGTTTCTACCTTATTCTCTTCAGCAACAGGCTCTTGTGCCGTCTGCTCTTCCTCCTTCATTTGCTGTTCATGCTTTTCGAGAAGTTCATTCTCTACTTCTTGAACAGACTTTGACTCAACCTCTCCGAGGTCTCTTACTTTAAATTCAGCCATTTTGATTTAATTTTATGCAAATTTATTGATTTTATTTTTATCGAGGTGAAAACTCAGCAAGGTCGAACCCGTCCAAGCTGTCTTCATTCGATTCAAAGCTCATTGGAGGTAGGTTGTTCTTGCGCTGCTCGATAAGCTTTGACTGCTGTGTATTCTGTTTGTCAATACGCTTACCTTTCGCATCCTCCTTCATGTCTTCACGCTTTTGCAACTGATCCTGTGTCATGCCCTGTAGCTGCATATTCATCTCAAACTCACGCTCCATCAACATAAGCTTTGCATTAGCCTCTGCGTCAAGTCTCTGCATGCTTAGCTGTGTCTTAGTTTGTTCAAGCTGCATCTTAGCCTGAGCCTCAAGCTGTATCTTCTGTTGCGCTGCCTGTGCTGCCATCTGCTGAGATTGCAGTTGAGTCTGAGACTGCATCTGCTGCATCTGCATCTGTTGTTGCTGGTCGGCCTCTTGCTTCTTCTTCCTCTTAAACTTCAATAGTTGATTAGCAAGCTTTATATTCCTTACCTCTCTAATATCAATAGCATCCTCAAGGTTAATATCCTGCTTAGATAGTGCCATCTGAATGTTTGCCTCTAGCTGACCCTTCTCTTCCTCATCTGGAGATAGTTCTATGAAAATACCAAAGTCATACAAGTATAAATCCTTGATTTGTTCTAACGTGTTTACGTTGTACTTTCCTATCTGATTCAAGAACTCCTCCTTAAAGTCTGCGTACTCAAGTATGTCAGCAACCCTATACGACAGAGCCTCTGAAAGCCTTCTGAGTATAAATAGACTTGATTCAAGTATATGTCGTGTAGCTGTGTTTGAGCTTAAAGCCGCAAGCTTCTGAACCCCAACAAGTGCATCTGGGTTAGGACTTGTCCCGTCTCTCGCCTCATTCAAACCACTCACAGCCCTAATCATATCAAGGTAGTGGTTGTAGTTTGCTATAAGAAGCTGCATCTTAGAAGCACTTCCTGTAGAGTTGATAGGTTGGATAGGAACCCTTGCGTTGTTAAACTCGCCATCCTGAGTGTAGCTCCTTCCAACAACACTACCAGTCTGGAAGTATAGTCTTAGAGCGTCTTCTGGATTGTATGCGTTTCCTGTGCCAAGGTCAACCTCGTTTAAACCATCAGCATCAATAAATACACCGTCAGGAACCATACGAGCAATAATCTGCTGCATCTTCAGGTGTGTTACCTGAATAAGGTCTACAAACGGAATCATTCTTCTTATAAGCGACTCTATAACTCCCTTGTACATCCTTGGCGCACACGCAACATAGTTAGGTATCGCATGTTGGCTTGCTGACTTAGGTCGTACCATATTCTTGGCAAGCTCCCACTTCAGCACGATATTAGTACCCATAACCATAACGCCTTCGTACCACACCTCAATAGTCTTCTCCACCCTCTCGAAGTTGCCCTCGTCCATCATCTCTTGTGGTGGATTGAACTCGTCATCTTTCTCTATAACACGCTCTCCTCCGTTTTCAAGTTTTTTCTTTTTATAGACAAACTTCTTAGTTGTCTTGTAATTGAAAAACATTAACGTACACGTGTCTCTATAGAACATATCATTCTCATACGACTCAGATACATTATAGTAGCTACTCCAACTCTGACTATACTTAGATATCAAATCCATGTCCTCGTTTGTGAGGTCGGGGTCTATCTTAATAAGCTCAGCCATTGGCATGGTCTTTATCTCCCCCCAATAGAAACAGTCCTTGAAGTACGGGTCTTCAGTATAGCTATACACAACATTAGCAGGGTCTACGTAGTCAATTACGACACCCTCACCCTTTCTAAACTCGTGCTTAGCAACTGACACACCAAGTACCATCTGGTCGTAGTCGAGCCTCTTTCTTGTGTCTTGATAATGATTCTCGTCAAGTATAGTGTTGATTGCAGTTTCCTCGGCTATCTCAATAGCTGGCTTATAGTTAAGCTGCATGTGTAACGCCATTTCATCGTCACTTTCAGGAACGTCATCAGGATTCATTGTAAAAGGGTCAACCCCAAAATCCTCTTGTATCTGCAACAAAAGGTCTTTACTTACCATCTGAGCCTCTACTCTTTCTTGGTATCTATTCCTATGCTCTGAAGACAATGCGTCCTGAGCGTATGACCTTATTTTAAACAACCTGTCTGCCATCCCGTTAACAACAATGTCAACGAACTTTGGAAGTATAGGGACTGGTGTCCAGTCTAGGTTTAGATAAGAAAGGTCACCATCAATAGCAAGCTCATTTTTATACTTACCTACCGACTGCTCCCCTCTCGCATAAAGCCTTAACCTGTGGAACTCTTTTGACTGGTCATAGTACCTACAACCACCCCCGTCTTTTTTAAACCACTCATACTGTATAGCCTGACCGACCATAAGTCCATACTCCGAAGAAGCCTTCTCTTTGTCTGTTGCAAACTGGTCAGGGAACCCTGCAGCGGAAACATTTACTGTTACTTCGTCCATTTATGTATTTAATCGGCTGGATTTGCCAGAGTTATCGTATCTTGCAAAGTTAATGCTTATTTTCGACTGTGTTATTTTAGGTGTATATAGGCTCTTCTGATTTGCCATAATCGCCAGACCAGAACTGATAGAAGCATCAAATTTTGTTCGGGCATTTATATCAAACCTTGCCCAGTCCTCAAGCGTCCTATTGAATGGCATCGACCCCATATCGTCAGGGTCTCTGAACGTACCCTCCATATCCATACCTACATACTTTTCAATATACGACTCAATAGCCGCTGCGTGAGACTGCTTAACGTCCTCGCTCGTGTTGGGTATTCCACCAAGCTCTTTCTCTGTCTTCGAGAGCTTCATTGCCGCCTTATCAGGTCTATTCATTGAATACCCCCTGTACCCTCTGTTTTTTAAATGGTACAGTAGCCTTGGCTTGTTGTTCTCGCAAAGTATTGGCATACCATAAAAAACAAGAGCCATAAGAACCTCCTCGAAGAATATCTCAGCGGTCTGAGGTCGTGCCACATACTGTAAGAAAAATTCGTTGCTTGGGGCGTCATCCATATTGAACTTGGTCAGACCATGTAGCGCACCGTTTGACCCACCCCCACCTACAGTTCCTGATATATCGTATGAGTCACACCCAAAAGAACCAACATGCTCATTCGCAGGATACTTCCTTCCATTACGAATCTCGTATCTATTCTGCATAGCAGCAGGTGGTATCCAAGACACAACAAACCTACCGTTCTTATCTGGCGTCCATATCACCTTAGTATCCTTGATGCCATTCTCCCAGTGAAAACGCCCCTTGGTTATATGATGGGACTTAATCATATTGTCGTTGTAGTCAATCTGCTGGTATATCTTAGTAAGATTAAATAGCGACTGCTTGCTCTCGTCCCTAAATGCATGTGACTCTGTTCGTGGAAACTGTCTGTAAAACTCGTTCAAGGCGTCAGCATCACCCTTAAGTGACTGAACCTCATTCTCCCAGTAGTTTATAGCCCCCATACTTATCGCATTGCCGTCAACACCCTCAACAGGCTTACTTGGCGTTCTAAGAACAGGCATCCCGTACCTATCTATAAAGCCCTCCATATTCCACTCCATAGGAATAAAGAGCTTGTACATCCCACTTTTCGTCTGACCGTTTGAGTTTCTGGTGGAGGCATCTGAGTCGTTGTATAGCTTCTTGAAGTTATTCCCACCCTTGTTTAAAGCATTACAGGTTGACCCCATCATACACTTGCCAATAATCTTGCTACCAAGGCGAAGACACGTCTTTGTTACCCTCCAATTGTTAAGTATGTTCTCAGGCTTCTCCCACTTACCGCTCTCATCGTGGATTAACAACAAAAGCTTCTCACCATCGTAGCTGTTGTCTGCTGTGTTCTTCCAGTCAATAGTTGTGTCAAGCCCCTCAAGCACATCCTCCTCTACGTTGTGCATATTGTTCTTTGTAATCTTAGAGGCAGGAACCCTATATGACAGCTCGGTCTTTGGTCTGTCCATACCGTCCATAATAGGCTTAAAGAAGAACGGGTAGTTGCTGTTTATCGGTACAACCTTATCGGTGAACATCTTCTTAGCGTCAGCACCAGTCTTTGAGAGTATTCCCACCCTTGCGTCTTTCGCAAGAGTTGCTGTGTTTACACCCTCTGACGAACCCATGAATGAGAATCCTGACCGTCTAATCTTTAGATACGACATACCGAAGGAACGGTTATCTGCCTTACATGCCTCCCAAAATATGTAGAATATTCTGTTTGCCTCCCTAAAGTCAGGGTGTCCTACGTCAATCTTTGTATGCTGAAGATAGTTGTAGTGAGAGCCTGTTATGTATGTAGGGATTCCATTGTTCTTAAACCAATGTCCATACTCTCTTCTGTCAAACTCTCCCTCTATATAGTCTATCCATTTGTCTTTGAAGGATGATGGCATGTCATTCCATTGGAATATGCTCTGTATCCTCTTTAGTTCTTTTGGGTACTCCTTAGCCTCCCAGTATTGCTCTAGCTGTTTCTTACTTCTTGAGAATATTTTATCAGGCACTGACGGTAACGCAATGCGAAGCCCCTCTATTAGGTAGACATCTCCTACAGTTCCGTCCTTTGATATAACGACCATATCATACTTTTCGTCATACCCATATACCCATGTTTTTGCCTTGTTCTTTTTTGAAAGAACGGTTTTAGGGACGTGGTTTTTTAATACCTCGTGTATCCTACTTTCTTGACCTTCTCTCTGCGAATCCTCCACTTGATTTCTTTTCTTCTTTCTCTTCAGGAGCATTGAGCTTTTCTTCCTCCTCTTCAATACGTTTCATTATCTCAAACGCATCAAAAATAGCGAGCTTCTTTGTAGCGGCAGCATTCTTCAATCTATCAGCCGCAAGCTCATCCCCTATGTCTGGTTTTATTATCTCTTCCTTTGCGACCTTTACCAACTGACTCACCGCTATCCTCCCAGCTTTGATAATCTCCTCCTTTATAGTTCTTGAATCCATTCTTGTTGTATTTGATTTTTGGAGATGACTTATCTCCTGAATATCTACTACTCTTACCCATAACTATAACGATAGGGTTATGTTGTCGGTAAACATTCGGTACAGCTTCTCGCCATCAACAGTAAACTCATAGTCGCTGTCAGGCTTGAAAGATATCTCGTCACCCTCCTTAAGCCCTAAATCCAAAAGCTCCTTGTTGATGTATCTTATCGTACCCATCAACGGCTCCTCAGATACGTTCTTGAATATAACGGAATCTTTCTTGTCAATTGGCTTAATGAAGCAATACTTGTCGTGAGCGTTCCACTTAAACCCGTTATGATACATAAAGAACTGCATGTGGTCTACAAAGAACAGGTCGTCCTTAAAGAAACTCCTTCCGCTCTTCTGCCTTCCCTTCATGTCGTAGTAGAACTTAAACACGTTGTGGTGTACAAGGAGGAGGTCTCCTACCCTTATCGGCCCGTCATACTTTATTGGAAGTTCGACCACCTCAGCTACCCTCTGTGAGAATATGTGGTCTTCTTGAGATGTGCTTACTATAAGCCCATCGTTGATGTTCGCATATCGCTTGCCCTCCTGTGGGCGAACGATGAACATATATGGGGATTTCATTTTAGAAGTTTATGTTGTACTCGATTGAAATTGGCATGTCTTTAAATTCCTTCCACAGCATTATCTCCTCCCCGTTTGATATCCAAATTCTAAATGAGTCTATCTCGTCATGGAACTTGATAAGGTGTATCTCATACTCACCGCCCATCACGGACTGCCCTACAATGTAGTGCATGGCCTCCTTGTAGTTAGCCCCTACTGAAATCTTACGTATATCCATTAGAATGGATTAATGTCAATTGCTACCCTTCCCCAAGTGTCTATAGTCGTACAAACATAAATGTATGAGGCATCAACGGCTATTGTCTGTGGAATCCCTGCTGAACTTGACGTTGCTGGAGCTGTCGCTGTTAGTCGAAAAGCTCCAATTACTTTTGTTGTGTTGGCAAAGGTTGAAACACCAGCGACATCTAGCGTTCCAGTTATATCTGCATCACCCCTTACATCTACACCACCAACAATAATATCTGTTGTTGTCAAACTGCCTTGGTCACAAACGTCCTGAAGTGTTAGCGTGTTAGCTCCCATCACAAACGATGCGATGTCAGACATCAGGAAGTTGTTAGTAACTCCCGAAGCTAAAGAACCGATTAAAATACTATCGCCAGATAGAGGGGCGGTTGCTTCTGGGTATGATGTGGTATTATTTATTTGCGCCATTTTACACTTTTTGAAGAGGTTGGTTATCCTTCTTAGTAACTTCACCATTTGTCATGTTGATTGTTGAGTCAGCGCCATACTTCTCAATAAGGGCGTCCTCAATAACCTTGAACTCAGCCTTGATTACGTCAATCTCACTAAGCACTACCTGCTTGTTAAGCTCAATGTCTCCAAGCATTATCTTTGCCTGATTAAACTTGTCTCTTGCAGACTGAATCTGCTCTAACTCTGTTGTTTCTAATTTCATTTGATTACAAATTTACGATATTTCTTCCGACTCGTATTCCAACGTAATGTTGACCGTTGAATCCATAGTCAGCGCTAAAGTACGTCTTTTTTACCGTAGCCTGTATGCCAACGCCCATTAAAGGCACATAGCTCGATTTAAAGTCTGATATAAGCCCCACATTCCCATGAATACCTAACGCCCACTTTAATGACGCTTTCTTTGGGGTGTAGGTGACCTTGAGCTTCTCAGACCTGTTCTGGTAGTTCTGCCAAGTTATCTGAATATCGTTCAAGGTCGTGTCGTACTTGGCTATCTCCGTCAGCCACGCCTCAACGATTTTAACGGTGTCAACTAAAAAGAGCGTGTCTAAGCGATTAACTATTATCTCTGACGTGATTGTATCCCTTACAGTAACAAACTCCTTAGAAACGAACCTAACGGTGTCTGTTCGCCATCTATCCACGTATTCGATGGTAGGAACTAACCTCTCAACGATTTTGGTTACGGGCTTGCCGCTTGTGTCTCCGCACCCCCTCCAAGCTATTATCACCCCAAGAAAGAATGCCAACAGGTAGGGTAGGTACGTCTTTATAAGATGCTTTGCTAAGTCGTTCAATTTTTATTGATGATGCAATTAGTATTAGACACATTAAGAATACGATAGCAAGCAATATCTTATGCCCACCGTCAAACCTCACTACTGCGTCCAGTATCCGTACTCAACAATAACAGGAGCGCCAGCTGCTATTACCTCACAACCTACAGCAGCCTTGATTGGGAAAAACGCCCACTCTCCTGCACTTAAATCAGCGTAGGCAACAGAAGCGCCAGTCCTAACCGTAACGACATGCGAGCCGTCAGTGTTTTTTATGTACAGATAAGTTATTGAAGCCTTTGAAGTGGGAACAATAACACTAGCCGCAACCGTGTCTACAGACTCACGACCTGTATTGATGACAGGGTTTGTTACCGTAATCGCATCTGTCTGCGATATAGCTAATGACTCAGACGTTGCGTCAGAGCTTGTGATGTTGAGAGTTGCCTGTATTGTTGCCATGCTACAAAGTTAGTTACTTTCTTTTAAACGCTTCTCCAATCTTTTCTATGAAGTATTTTACATCAAACCTGTTGTCTAACGCAACAATGTTCTCAAGTATTGATTTCCCCTCTACACCCATCAGGAACGAGTACGCCCCCGTAACTATCCATCCAAACATCTCGGTCTTGTCTCCACCTACCTCAAAGTTATCAAGTATGTGCATCACCACAAGGAAAGTTCCGTACTGAACAGCCTTTACAACCGTTCGCCTAAATCCGTATGATGTGATTGCCTGTTTGTTATGCCACGCCTTTGCTATGCCTGTAATAAGGTCAAGAATCATAAATAAGGCAAGCCACTTGAGAAACTGCCAATCTGCAAATAGGTACTTTTCCGTAAATGTCAATATAGGGGTCGCCACGAATGTAAACAACCATATTTTTATGTCGATAAAGCTCACTAAAAACTTCATAGCACAGTCTCTAAACGTCACGAAGTCTCCTATGGTGTGACTGGGTTTCATAACACTAGATTACCTTGTTCGTCAATTTCGGTAATAAATCTATTCGGCAAAACATCAACACATAAATCAATCTGTTCTTGCGTTAGTTCTGAAATATCGGTAATACATAAAGCCGTTTCCGTTTCAGTTGTTTCCGTTGCCCACATATTAGCACCTTCCCATTTCGCACCCTTATCGAATGCCGCTTGCTTGTTCAATTTATCAGCGTCTGCCGTTGGTAGAATTAAGTATTTCATTAGTATATATTGTATCTTGAATTTATATTCGACCTCATTGCTGATTTTTCGGATGTTCTATCTGCATTATCAAAAAGTATCAACTCTTGGAAATTCATCTTAGTGGCGTATGTAGTTCCTGATTGCCAATTTCCGACTACTATCAATGAGTCTGTTCCTATTTGATTTCCGACATTCCCAACATCCAAACCATCTAAACCATACCTAGCCACGCTTGACGCAACAAAATAATCAATCAATTGTCTATTTAAGGTTTGTGTATATGAGTATAGTATAGTTGGACTATTACCAGAGCCGCCAGCAAGACCTACTACTGAATTAGTATTGCTGCTAAAATTAAAGTAAATCTGTCTACCACCTCCATCACCAAGTCTCAACTGCATTCTTTTGCTAGTAGTTTCTAAACTTCTTGAAACCATCAAAGATGATACATTGGATTTGTTAATAGAATATCCAGCCGTGTTGCGAAACTCATCGTCTATACCATCAAACTCGATACACGGTTTACCACCGTCCAATAATATAACGCCAGCCTTTGCTATTAATGGTTGAGATGAAAGCGTTAATTGCTCTAAATTATAGTTGCCTAATTGCCCGTAAATCGTTTTCACTTGTGCGTTTTCAGCACCTACAAATGATAGAATAGCACCTTGGTCAATCGAATTACCATCAAGATAAATGTCTTGTGTTGCACTATCTGATGGTCTTACAATAGTTAAAATTGGGTCTGAATATCCAGCAACCAACCTATCTAAACTCCACCCTTCTTTGCCATTTGCAAACGTAGAAAAGAATGGAGTGAATGGTGCAGCACCGCCACCTAATTTATTAAAAGGTACACCTGCGCCTATTCCACTTCCTAAGCTCATAATACTAGGTTTCCTTGTTGGTTAATTTGCTTGTCGTAATATTTAAGACAAAGGAATGCTATCATCTTCAAATCTTTTTAAGTATTCAGCGCAATCTATATTTGCGTTTTCACCTTTAAATATTATCCAACCTTCTCCCGTTGGGTCGGGTTGCTCGTTGTATTCGAGAATTTTAAAATTGTTCATCTCTATATTAACGGGATAGTCTACTCCGTTTAACATTTCTTCGATAAACTGTTCTATCGGTATCAATGCGTATCTGCTCATGGCGTGTCTGCTACTATTCCGTTTGGTGCTACAAAATTCCTTAGTTCTGCATTTTGGCTGCCAATTACATCTACAATAGAACCTGTTGTAGTGCCTGCTGCTTCTGTAAATGGGTATCGCTGCACTTCGTGTCCAGATGTTACTCCCAATGTTTGCATGGATGTTATCTCCGCTGGCGTAAGAACAGAATCGTGAAGTGAAAAATCAGCGATATTGATATTACCGTATCGTCCAGTATCATAACCACTGGCTAATACTACCATGTCGAATAACCCAGTAAACGTGTCACTGAATGGCAATGTCAATTCTACTCCGTCCACGTATATTCTCATCACTTTAGGTGTTCCAGAGTCATATGTGAATGTAAAATGATGCCACAACATATCTCCTACCCAAGCAGTGTTTCTGTTGAAATTATAACCAGATGCACTTAAGTAGTAAATCGCATTGGAATTGTAATAGACTGTTAGCGGAATGATGCCTGCTGTGCTGTAATGCTTGAAAGAAAACAGCGGAGTGATCGCAGACGGGTTATTCATTTTAAACCAGAATGAAACCGAAAACGACTGAGTGTTTTGAATTTGCGAATGAGCTACGATATAATCATTAACACCATCAAAAAGGACTGAGTTGGTAATAACCAATGTTGAAGTAAAAGCAAAAGGTGTAGCGTTTGCCGTTGCACCACTTCCATCCGTAGCCCTTGCTGTAATTGACACCACACCAATGTTATCAATTGTCCAAGCATAAGTGTCTCCAGCTTGGCTTACTACTTTGTCGTTTGAACCATCAATTGAGAACGTGTAAGACGTTGGAACTATATCCGTTGGAGTTGCTTTTATGTAAACTATTGCACCATAGTTTCCGCTTGTTACGGGCGTAGTCAACCCGACATCTGAAAAGACACCAATCGTAAGTGTTCCGCCACCGCCAGAGCCTCCGCCTGAGCCAAGCATTCCTCCTATTCCAATTCCTAAGCTCATATTACCAGAGAGCTAAAATGTCTGTTGCTGCTGTTCCTGTTGCAAATACTTGAGTCACTTGGATTGGGTGATACCCAGCTGGTGCGGCTACTATGGTTACAATGTCCCCTCCTACCGTCTTTACTTTTAAGTCTCCAGCTACACCAACATATAGTACGCAGCCGTTACTTGGATTGTTTGCCTGAGAGTAGATAATGTACGATGCTCCAGTCGCAATAGCAGCCGAGGTTGTTAGCACGGTGTCACTGACCACGGCAAGCACGGTTGCAGCAACACTATTGCTTGAGTCGTATATGATGTCTCCGACAACTACCGAACTTGTAAATGTTGTTGCCGTTCCTACTAACTGCGCTCCAGTAGGAGCCGCTGCCGTCCCACTGCCAGCCGTAGCTGATGGGTTAGGTACGGGTATAGTGTCTGACGGGATTACCGCTAAAGCCTGACCAGCTTGAAGTTTTTGATACGCCATTTTTTTTGCTTTGCTTGCAAAGATAGCGTAATTACTTTTTATCGTATGGAAACGCTCTATTTAGGGCGTCTTTTCGTGCTTTGCACCCACAAGGCACGCCCGTTGCACTAGAAACCTTGTCAACAACCTTTTTTATGCCTGTTTTCTCGGTGAACCTCTCAATTGAGTCCCCAAGCCCATTGGGCTTTGAATTTTTTACGATTTTGTTCATCAGTATTTGCCTTTTTTTGATTTCGGTGAGCTTTTCTTTGAGCCGCCCTTCCCTGCCCATAGGTTCTTACAGGCCCAGTAGCGTGCTGTTAACTTATCTTTTGCCGTGTCGCACTTGTGTCGTGCCTTGAATGACTTACGTGCAGCAGCAGAGTAGTTGTGTCCGTAGCCCTTCGCTCCAAAGTGGATGAGCTTCTCCTTACCCCCTGAACACGCCTTGACCATCTTCTTCTTACCAGCTCGGTCACTTGACCGAACCGAGTTACACTTCATCTTGCTCTTGTCTGCCATCTTACGTTGCCTTTGCCTGTATAACTACCCATTCAACCCCGTCTGACCAAACAGCGCATCCGTTGTATGGTTTGTTTATATTATAAAAAGACGCCCCGTCAATTGTCTCACCGACAGGGGCTGTTATATGAACCTTATCAGAAGCGGTTATTGTTGAGTTATTTACAAATCGTATTTTCCTATACGGCATCGCTGTAGCTGAAGGCAATGTTAGGACATACGTGCCTGAACCACCAGTCCAGTCTATGTCAACGATGTTATTATGCTCTGTATATATCGAGCTTCCTCCAGCAGATGCTGTTAGAAAATAGGGTACAAGTCTTGTTGAGTGGTCGTTCTCTATGAGGATATCAATAGCAGCTGCAAGCTGCTCGATGGTATATACATCACGCAGTGCGTTCGCAGTAGCTGACCCCTTGTTGACGGTCTCTACTGATGGGTCTACCCCGTGGAACTTTGTGCCTGATGGTATGCTCATCGTTTAGTGTACTTCTTTGTTACCCTACTCTCTTGAGTGTTTGCTACAAACTGCTTCTTGCCTCCTGATGCCTTTTTCTTCCTTGCCGTCTTAGCTCTTTCTGCTTTGCTTAAACTCTTGGCCTTCTTTAGTGGGAGACACCTGTCTGGGTTCTTCTTGTTCTTACTCGTACCGCACTCGCCCTTTATAGAGCCGTCAGTCCCGATTCTAACCCACTTCTCGTCTCGCCACTTCTTGAGTTCACCCATTACTTGCTCTTCTTTGCGTAGTTAGGGTCTTTGCAATACTTACTCGCTGCCATATTAGCGTAGGCAGAAGGATACTTGTCGAAGGTTCGCTTCGCCCACGATATCCCAGCAGCGCATATCTTGTTCTTCTTTCGCTTGCTCGGCATTAGTATTTTTTCTTAACTACCTTTTTTCCAACTTTTTTTGCGTGCTTCTTAGCTGCTGCTTTCCCTTCAGCTGTATATGGGAATTTCTTCTTTCCTACTTGTGGCATATCTCGTATCTTTGATTGAAATACAAAGTTATGAAATCAAAAGTTAAGGGTGACGACTACCTCAAGTACTGGCGTGTCGTCCGAAAATGGGCATACGTGAAGTATGACCTGACAGTTCCAAAATTAGAGATGCTGCTCTTCCTCTACTCAGAGGGCAAGTTCTCCAGAACAGACTTCAACGAGTACAACCAAATATTTAGCTGGGATACAAAATGGTTCGAGAGACTACGTGAGGAGGGGCATATCGTCAAGTGGCGCAACCAGATGAACGGTCAGAAGGCACTATACTGCCTATCAGTGCAGACAATAGGCATCATCAAGTCAATATACCGCAAGCTTGACGGAACAGAGGCTATAAGTGAACACAGAACAGAGCTTTTCGGTGCAAGCCCCCGATATACGCAGAAGACGCTGCGTAACTACATCAAGAAGATTAATCAAGAACTACAACAACGTCCCTCTCAAGAATAATCGTATAAGGCTCGTCCTCGATGAGCATCGTGTGTCCTGCGCTCTTGTCGTAGTATATCAGGTCGCCATCAATGATAACGTCAACATTTGACCCCACCTTGACCACGTTCGCCTTGGCGTAACGGAAATTATTTGCGTCCTCCTGAGAGAGGAGGAGACCTGATTCGGTCTTCAACTCCTCCTCAAGCTTCTGGACAACTATGTATTTATTTATCGGTTTCATAGGAACTCAGGATTTAAAGTGTGTGACGAGTAATCTACAAAAAGCTCTTCGCCTTCCTTTATGTTTTCAACCGCCATAGCAATAATATTTTTGTTGTCAATGTATAAGAATTTTACGTTTGGGTTGTTTGCGTGATTAGTATATCTACCAATGGATGTCTTATATCTTCCATCAACAAAAGCAATCCCAACAAACTCTTCATCATGGATGTTTTTTTTGGCAAACATACCGTATCCATGAATATTAGACTCTTTTCTAACCACACTGGTAAAATCAATGTCCAACACCTCGCACTTGTTAGTCATCTCCCACATCTCATCTATCGTGATTTCCAACTTACCCAAGGCTATCTGTAGATTCGTGTCCCTCATTTCTCGTCATAACTACGGGCTAAGGTAACAATCGCATTCGTACTAAGTATCGTCCCTGCGACAGAAATCGCATTTGTTATCGCCTCCTTGGTGACCTTCGCTGGGTCAATCACACCCATCCTCAGCATGTCACCAACCTCGCCTGTCTTTACGTTCATACCAACACCATTTGGCGTGTTTGGAAGAGTACCGTAGTAGTTGTCGGCTGGTAGACCTGCATTCGTCATTATCTGACGCATAGGCGTAAGCATCGCCTCCTTAATGGCGTTCTGGGCTATAGACCCGTCACCCATCACAGTGGCAAGCCCTGCAAGCGTAACACCGCCTCCTGCAACAATGCCGTCAGCAAGAGCAGCCCGTACAGCGCACACCGCATCGTCAACCCTGTCAAATCGCTCCTTCTGCTCCATGTCAGTCGTTCCTCCAACGTGTATCACACCGATACCGCCTGAGAGTGACGCAATACGCTCAAGCACAAAGTCACGCTCGCCCTTGTTCTCCGTCTCGTCATGCTGCGCCCATAGCTCAGCAATACGACCCTCAATAGCCTCTACGTCCTGCTCACTGTTCTCACGCATCACAATGGTGGAGTTCTTTGACGCCACAAACTTGTCTGCATGACCCAAGTCACTCATCTCAATAATGCTCAGGTCGTCACCCGTCTTCTCACTGAAGTAGGTCGCACCGAACTTAAACGCAATGTCCTGCATCAGCTCATGCTGACGGTAGCCGAAGGATGGCGCGTCAACCACACACAGCCTCAAGCCGTTCTTGACAACATTAGCCGCCAACGTGTTCAGCACGTTCTTTGAGCATGGGGCAATAATCAATAGCTTCTTCTGCTGCTGGATGACTGGCTTAAGTATGCTCTCAAGCGTAAGTATGTTGGATATCTCTATGTCAGCCACAAGGACATGAACGTCCTCAAGCACACACTCGTCTCGCCTCTGGTCGTTGATGAACATCGGGGTAGAGTAGCCCCTGTCCATACGCATCCCGTCAATCACCTCGCTCCACGTCTCAGATGTCTGCGAGCGACCGACCGTGACGATACCGTTCTTTAGACCAACCTCGTTGTACGTGTCGGCAATCATACGGCCAAGACCCTTGTCGTTGTTAGCCGATATCGTAGCCACGTCAAGTAGGCGCCTACTGCTTACCTTCTTAGACAGCTTACTGATGGACTTCATGACACCCTCACCCAGCCTGTCTAACTCCCTAATCACCTCAACCATCGCAACTGGCTTAGATGACGCCTCAACCTGCCTTATGACAGACATGATTATAGCCTCGGTCAAAACAATGGCTGTAGTAGTCCCGTCACCTGCGTTGGTAGCCGTCCTGTCAGCAGCCTGCTTCATTATCCGAACAGCAAGGTTCTCAATAGGGTCTATCAGGTCAATTGACTTAGCCACAGTGACACCATCCTTGGTGACCGTCATGCCTGACGTGTGGCTCTGAGACTCTATTAGGACAGTGTTGCCGCTGGGGCCAAGGGTTGACTTGACCGCCTCTGATAGTTTACTGATGCCATCTATTAGCCGATGACGACCCTCGTCTCCGAAGGAAAGCTGTTTTGGTGTGTAGTCCATTTGATTGAATTATTTTGACACGAAGTTAGCATTGTTTTTCTTTCTCTGTAATCTCTTATTCATTCTATCCTGAAAAGAGTCCTCTACCTGTCGAACCTTCTGCTCATACCAATAAAGGTATCTCTCTATGCGGTTTTTGATTTTAACCTTCGACCTCTCAAACTCAGATTTAGACAGGTCAGACTCCCTCTCACTAATAAACTCTTGCATCCTATCCTCTAACTGACTTAGATGTAGCTCGTGAGATTCCAGCATCCTCTCAATTATCCCGTCTTCTTTCATTTATAAAAATACCCCCGAACAGAAGAAGGCTAACCCACCTGCTGCGAATGCAGCCCTTGGCATCTTCTGAACGAGGGATATTGTTTCTTGTGTCCATATCAGTGAGTTAGCGGAAGCAAATATATAAAAAATTTGTATATTACGCGCGCGCCTTACACGTACACACACCTATTATCTCTCTCTATTATATATAGACTCCTTTTTATTTTT
>OEFV01000006.1_pt1 | contig 25331 bp, 28 predicted proteins | sample 1498691 | NCBI WGS metagenome assembly OEFV01 (sample SAMEA3275497, study PRJEB22092) | marine metagenome | biome: ENVO:00000447 marine biome; feature: Sheltered location near shore and weather station; material: Particulate matter on a 0.22 Um pore size filter | collected 2014-06-21T08:00:00+00...
TTCAATTCTTTCCGAGACGACAGTGGCCTCACAAACTTTGCTAAGGACAAGTCTAGTCTGGCCGGTGTTTTGGCAGGGTGGGCGCAAAATTACATTGACACAAACTGGACTAAACCGTTCGCGCCCTTCCCACGTTACAACGATGCTCGGATAGCCGCACGTAGCCAGTTCAAAGCAACGGTCGAACTCATCCCAAGTCTCGACGCGGAGGGACGAAAAGAATTGGTTGAAGACTTTACGTTGTGGCTGAGACAATCTACCCAGTCTTCATTAACTGCTATGGAAGTAGGAAGGTATGCCAACTTCAATAACCCTTCGCGGGTTGAAGGCTTTGAGACCCCGAGGCCAAGCCAAGGCCTTCCATCCGGCGCACGAATTATCCAGCGGTAACTAACCGGGACGACAGCTAAAAGCGGGGCAGCGATACTCCGCGGAACAAATGGAGAAGCCTAATGTTCCGCAAGTCCTCGCTGTTGGGTTCGTCGACCCTTTCTTCCGCCCCACAGACCACCTACTCCGACATCCGAGGCGAGGACATCATGTCCGACCCGCGTGTCGTGGCGGACGTCCGTAAGGAATTTGAAGACCGAGGCATCTACATCGCAGACGACGATGAATTGATGCGGAAGTTCTACGACGATCAGACCTTCTCCAAGCTGAACGCCACCATTGGCCCCTTCAACGCCTACCAGCGCGCCGAGGCAGCCACGCCAGAAAGCCGCGCTCGGCAGGCTCGTCTCCGTGACGCCCACAACAAGATGCCAGCCTTCTTCCAGAAGGGCGGCGTGGGCGCCGGAACAGCGCTCCCCTCTTACGCCAAGGCAATGGTCCTTGACCCTATCAACCTTGTCGGTGGCTTCATCGGCGTGGGCGGCAAGGGTGTAGCTAAAGCCGCCCAGGTGGCTCGAGCAGCAGGCAAAAGCCCAACCATTGCAGCAGCCAAAGCTGGCGCTCTCCGTGGTGCGGCCTACGAAGGCGCCCTCGGCGCAGGCTTCGGCGGCGTCTACTCCGTTGGCAACCAGAACGTCGACATCAAGCTTGGCTTGCAAGACCAGTTCTCCCTTGGCCGGTTGGCAGCTGACGTCGCTGGCGAGGCCGCATTCAGTGCAGGTATCGGTGGCGCCTTGGGTGGCGCAGGTGGCGCGATCTTCCGTGGCGGTGCAGCACGATTGGACCCAGACGTCCCAGCCGAAGAGACCACCTCGGCAGCCGCCGTGCCAACACCTCCGGCATTTCCGTCAACACCCACGCCCGAACAGCACCAAGTCGCACTGTTGCAGGACGCGGCTACTGCCCGTGCCCAAGGCAAGTTGGATCTAGAAGAGGATCTGCTGGCCGAGTACACCGAGGCCATGTCCTATGACACCAGCGCCGTAACATTCGCGTCAGACGGCGAAAGCCCCGTCTCACTAGCTGGCGCCCCTGCTGAGGCTGCCACCGAGACGACTGAAGCCGTTGCTGAAGAGGCCGCGCCTGAAGCTGCTCCCGTTGCTGGCCCCGACATGAGTAAGCGGACTAACGGAAAAGTTTCTGTGAAGGCCCAGAAGGCCGCCGCTGAGAACAACATCGACGTGACGACAGACCCCAAAACGGGGTCGTTCAACGACCCAGAACTAGAACAGTTTGTCATCTCGCGTGCCATGAACGGCGACGCCCCCGGCAAAGTAACCAACAGTCTGCGCCTCGATGAAATCCGCGACTTCATCACGTCACGCGGCGCAGAGCCGGTTGCTGAAGCAACAGCAGAAACCCCGACATCTGTGGCCGCCAAGGTTGTCGCGGAGAAGCAGGCAGCAGAGACCAGAACGGGACAGAAAGGGACACCGGAGGACACGGCAGCCAACGCTGAGCGCGCCGCCGAAGAGGCTGGCGTTGACCCAGCTGAAGCAGCAGCAATAGCCGAAGCCATTGCGAACAACCCCTTCCCTGCTGAGTTCCTTGGCCGCTTTACTGCACTGGACGCAGCAAGCCAGCAGCAGGTCCACAACCGGGTTCAAGAACTCAAGACCTCGATGGACCTGACCAAAGCCGTCGAGAAGGCATTTGGCGAAGTTGACCGGGCAGCCAAGGCAGGAGACGGGCCTACCCCCGCCCGAATGGCCGACCGTACAGCCAAGTCCATGGAAGAATTGGCCACTGGCGACGAGCTGGCTGGCCGCAGTCTGGTCGAGAACGTCGACCCTGCCACCAAGCGAACCACTCGTATCGCTGACGGCCTGCAGAAGATCCTGCGCAAGTCGTTCAACCTTCCGACGTTCAACTCCGTCGAGCGCAACTACGCAGAGATGTTGGCACGAGAAAGCCTGACCAAAGATGGCCCCGTGTTTGGTCGCGACATCCTCGGCAAGAAGATGGAGGCCAGCAAGCGCAAGGTTGCTGACCTGACCGACGTCGAGAAGGAACGTCTGAAGACGCTCACTGAAGAGCTGAAGGCAGCAGGCAAGCCCGAGCCGCGCAAGAAAGCACTGGCTCAGATCAACCGTGAGTTCCGCAAGGGGATGGAAAGCACGAGCGAGTTGAACGCGGCTCAAGACGGCATGACCGAAACGCTGAGCGCTCAAGGTGGCTACGTGGTCTACAAGTCCAGTGGCAGCGTGAAGGCAGCGACCACTGAAAGCTTCGATGAGATGGCTCCTCGAGGCAGCATCGTTATCTACAGCGCTGATATGAACAAGTCTTTCGCTGGCGAGACTTTGGAAGAAGCACGCGAGGCTCTCAACCGAGTGCTGCAGAACCAAGAGATGACCCCAGTGGCCAAGCGCATGGCTAGGGAAGCAGACGACCGTGCGATTGCCACCTTCTTAGACAAGAACGGCGCGACACGCTTTGACTACGGTGCCACCAGCAGCGCCACCGACGACAAGATGCTGGCCACACCGATGGCTAAAGCCGACCAGTACCTTGTGGCCGTCTACACCGGGCCAAAGGAGACAGGCCCGTCTGTTCCAATTCGACAAGCAACGGCCAAGCAGGCAGCCAAGGGCGGGACATTCCGTGACTTGATTGGCCTACCTCGTCGTGGACAGGCGATGGCCGACAACTGGAACTCCGACCACTGGGAGCTGTACTTCGCCCCACTGGCCCCGCCAACCAGCAACAAACAAGCCGTGCTTGAAGAAGCTATCAAAGGGCAGACCCCATTCCGCACGGGCAAAGACGACATTCCGCTGCAGCGCAAGAGCTACGACGACAAGGTAGCAGGCGCTCCACTGTTCAGCGAGTTGGCAGAGCTAGATCTGCCTGTGCCCGAGACTGACGAAGAGCAGACGCTCTTCAAGATGTTTATCGATGGCAATCAGCCACTTCGCACATTCAAGGACTTACTTACCCGCGAGGCCGAGATGTGGCGTGTGGGTTTGAAAGACGGAAACACAGCCGCTCTGATCAGCAAGGCATCGCTGTTTTACGGCTACATGTCCCGTGTCCTGCCGCAGGGTATCACCTACCCGCAGGCCACTCGAGCTGCGGCCTACAGGGCGCTGGAGGGCATCTACCGCGATGCTGACACCGAGACCTTAGAGATGCTGAAGCGTCTGATGGCTGGCGTTAAATCCGATGGCGCCCCCAACATCGTCGGCGAGGCGATGCCCTTTGACCAAGCTGGCACGTACCGCCCTGCGGCTGTGCAAGTTGACGAAGTAGGCGTGCAACAGTTTGCGTTCAAGTCCTCTGGTGAAATTGCGCTCAATCCCGAAAGCGGTTTCCACCCGATGCACGCCATGCTGCATGAGCTTGGCCACTGGTCCACGGACTACGTGCTGACACCGCGCATCAAGGCTGACTGGTTCAAAGAGTTGGCCACCTACATCGACGACAGCGGCAACTTGCGCTTGGACAAGCTGGGCTTAGGCGACGCACCAGAGGGGCTAGACGTCGGTTCCAACTTCCAAGAGGTGTTTGCTAACCTGTTCACCAAATGGGGCAGCGACAAAGTATTCCGCAAGAGCCTGCAGGCCAGCGGCATGACGTTCTTTGAGAAGCTCGGCAAGATCTTTAACCAGCTGTTCGACTTCTTCATGTCAGGTGGCGTGCCAGAGAACTTCGACCCGATCTTCTCCAACATCCTGGGCGACACGGAGCGGTTGATTTACCGCGTTGACGACTTGGCCAATCCGCCAAAGGACAAGACGGCACGCGCAATCCAGTCACGTTATTCTGACTTACAGGATCTTAAAGGTGAATGGGCTGCGGCTGTCGAGCAAGGTGGCGCGCTGGAAGGCCTTGCCATCAAGACTATTGGCCTGCTGCATGGCCTGACGAACACCAAGGCCCAGAACGCTTATATTGCGCGCAAGTCCGGTGGGTCCACGCGAGGCAAAAACACGGGAACTTTCGAGCCGGTAAGGTCCATCACCTTCCCAGTTCGCAAGGCTATTGCCGACATCAACGAGCTGTTTGAGGTCATCGACACTTCCAAGAGCACGGGCCAATACGGTTATAACCCCGAGGCAGAAGCCCTGCCCTTCATCACGACAGAGTTTGACCCGGTGAAGTACGAGCGCATCGCACAAGCGTGGACTGGTGTTGCTGACCAACCGGGCGTGATCTCTCAAGCCTTGCAGCTAGTCGAAGACCAATTAGAAAACCGGTTCGACGCCTTCGCCGATGGCCAGCACGTAATGAAACTCTTCAAGGGCATCAAGGCTCAGAACGCAAAAGCCAGTATCGGCCCATCCAAAGCTGAGAAAACTGCTCTCAAGAAGGGCCGTTGGAAGGTTTTCGCAAACAGCGCATTCAGCCCAGACAACGTAAACAAAACGGAGGAAACCTTAGCTAAAGACGCTGCCAAGGTGTCGGTCCCAGTCGATGCGTCTGTCGAGGAATTGGCAGGCCTACTGGACTTCACGCCACGCACAGGCCCACTGGGCGGACAGGAGCGTGCTATCGCGCAACTCATCAAGCGCAAGCTCGATGCCGAGCCAGTCTATGATGGCCCCGCGCTCGACACGTCCCTCAGTGATCCTGCGGAGCTGTACTCCATGATGTTGGCCAGCTTCCACGAGAACGACATGGACGACTTCGCCAAGTACCGTGCTGCCTACCGCAGCGTGGGCGGCAAGGAGAACATGGCTCCACAAGATGGCATGGTCGACGCCTTGCGCTTGACTGAGATTTCCGAGAACGGTCTGAACCAAGACGGCGTGTCGCTCAACGCACGGCCACAGATCCAGCGTCTGCAAGAAAAGATGAACGTCCGCCGGGACGACGAGACAGCGTCCACGATGCGTCAGCTGTTCTTCCGCACAATGAACTTGGTCGGCGGCACAAAGGCTGGTGACGGCCCAGCGCGTGAAAGCGTGCTTGCCCCACTGTTCGGCTTACAGCCTGACCCCAGCGGCCCTGCCCTGACTGAAGACAGCCCACTGTATCGTAACTTGCGTACCCAGCTGCGCCAGATTGCGTTGGGCCTCAAGAACGGGGAAGACACTGTCCGCGACCTTGCCTTGTTGGCCATCCGTGGCAGCAACGACCTTGACCTCAACTCAATCAATGGCCGCCCAGCGGACGAGTTCATGGCGGACGCCGTAGTGCAGCTCCTCTCAGGCAAGACCACCTTTGACCGCGTGTTCCCAAACAGCCCAGACCGCTCCGTTTTCCTGCAGCGCGCTCGAAACTACATGGACCGCACCGGCTACCTCGCCAACGGACTTGTGGCCAGCAAATCTCTGCGGAAGAAGTACCCCGGCCTGACCGTTTATGGGGACATGTTCGCAACCAACAAGCGCCCAATCACTGCAATGCACGGCGTGGGCAATGCTGTGGCCCCCGAGGTCGCAGCAGATGCTTTCTCCGAGGTGTTGAAGCACGGTACGACCCAACTTCGTGCTGGCATCCAGCGCTTTACCAAGGGCGCGTTCAACGTGCTGCCGAACGGAATGCCTACTGCAATGTACATTCCAGTGCGTAGAGGTTCTCAGGTCGACAACCAAGGACGCGCTCAAACCAACGGCATGTTTGGCATGGCAACCTACATTTCCTCCGACCCCGTTGGCGCACTGCGCACCAAGAACGGTGACATCCCGGCTCGCACCGGCATGGAGGCACAAGCTCAAGATCTGATCGAGCGTGTGGCCAGCATCGACGAAGACCTCCTACGGTTGCGTGGCCAGCAGGCCATGGCAGAGACCAGCGCCGAAGCACTAGCGGCACGAGACCGCGTATCTACCCTGCTCGACCAGCGTGAAGGCTTACTCGAAAAGCTAGACAACACGGGCCACAGCTTTGATGACGTGGCCCCCGTTGTGACCCGCGCTCAGTCTATCGCCAACTTCCAAGAGACCGCCCAGTACGGCCCCAACAGCGAGATGACCAAGCTGCTGGCCAGCGCCATCACAGACGCAGATCAGCGCGCTGGGCTGCTCTTCGGCCAGACGCTCGAGGACGTGACGGACGGTGACGATTTGTTCATGCACGCGGTCGACGTGCTTGAGCGAGCTGGTCTTGGTTCTAGCCAAGCGCGTAACGTCATCATCCAGCGCCTTCGGTCAGCTGGCTATGACGGTATCGCAGGCACCATTAACGATGAGGGCGCAGCTCGCCCGGTCTACGCCATCTTCAACGGCGACGACATCCGCAGCCTTCGGGCGCCGGATCTCCCGATTGAGGCAGACGAGGACGCAGTGCTGGAATCGGGGGTTGGTGCATCGTTCTGGGAGCTGGTCGCTTCCGAGACTAAGCTGCCACCATCAGCAGCTGGTGCTGTTGAGGATCACCTTGGCCTGACCAAGAAAGTGCCTGAAGAAATGGCTAAGACTATCTCGGAGATGATCACGGGATCACGGGCTACAGTCGGCGTGCAAAAGGCGCTGCGTGCCCTCATTGACGGCGCAGAGCAACGGCTCCAGAAAGCCGGTATGGGCACGCTGTCGGCTAAGTTCAACGACTTCACCGCTGAGCACACCCGCAAGACCGGCCAGATCATTATGCCGATGCTCGAAGGCGACAAGAACAAGAAGCTCGTCGGCCTTAACAATCTTCCGGGTATGCCAGCGAACCTGCTCTCCAAGGTCAGCAACTACATGACCACGTCGTGGCAGGGCAACAAGGTGCTGTTCAAGAACTTCGACGAACCAGCTCCGTTGGGCCGGATCCGAGCGGCAATGATCGACCCAAAGAAGGTAGGGTCTTTGGCCAACGACAGCGAGCGCCAGATGTATAAGCACCTGCGCGGCGCCTTCCAAAAACAACTGGAACGCATGCAAACAGCAGGCATCCTCGTGGGCGATCTTGGCCCCGACTACTTCCCACAGGTCTGGAACCCCGAGTACATCCGCCGAGACGAGCAAGGCTTCAAGAGCCTGATGTTTGCTTATATCCAGCAAGAACGAAACAAGTCGGGCAGCCCAATCAGCAATGAAGACGCGCAAGCCTTCGCTGACAAGATCTACTCCAACATCACAAACAACGACACGGGCGTGGTCGACTTCGATCCTGACAGCCCGAAGGCCTTGATCGACAGTGCAGACTTCACTCGGTTGCTGAAGTTCCATCAGGTGGCCCCCGAGCTGCTGGAGAGCGCACAGAAGTATCAAGAGCAGTCGCTCATGGCGACCGTCGTCCGGTACTTCGATGAGACCGAGCGCGTGATCCAGCAGGCTGACTACTTTGGCGTCAATGGCCACGGGATTATGGACTACGCCAAGGCTGCACAAGAAGGTAAGAGCGGCATCATTGAGCTGCTGCAAAGCGAGAAGCGGTTCACGACTAACCGGCGCACTGTTGGCCCCGATGGCCTCAACCAAAAGACCGAGACAATCGGCATCAGCATGCTGCCCCCAGCACTCGCCAAAGAAACGGGCGAGAAGGCATTTGCAGAAGCTCAGCTCGGGAACTTCGAAGGCGCACGTAAGATCATGTACGACGCCTACCCCGCCAACTCGCGGCCTATCACTTACACGCGCCGTGTGGATGCGATCATCGACGCCCTCAAGGACTTCAAGGGCAAGGAAGCTCAGATCACACAGGACGACCTGATCGCGGTCAACGGCTACAGCCGATTGATCATGCGCAAGTCGGCGAGTAAGGACGCCAGCCAATCGATGCGTAACGTGTCGCGTTCGCTGCGTGCCTTCCAAAACGTGACGCTGCTGTCTTACGCGACCATCTCATCCTTCTCTGACCTTGCCATGCCAATCATCCGCAGCGGTGACTTCAAGGCAGCGTGGCAAGGCTGGTCCAAGTACATCGGCGACAAGGATTACCGCGACACAATCCGCCGCATCGGCATTGCGATGGACGGCATCACGCACGAGCGGATGGCCCAACTCGTTGGCGACGGCAGCAACATTGTTCAGTCCACCTTCTTCAAGATGACTGGCCTCACGCCATGGACCAACATGCAGCGTGCTGGCGCAGCGGCCATCGGTGAGCATGGCCTCCGTCACCATATGGAGGCGCTGAAGAAGATGGGGCCGGGGGCCAAAGGCACGCCAGCCTACAACCGTCACGCCCGTGAGCTGGTGAAGTTCGGCATGAGCTACGACCCAACTCAGCCCATACCAAAGCTGGGTGGCGGCACGCCTGCCGATGAGATGTTCGAGCGTGCGGTGATCCGGTTTACCGACGCAACGATCTTCTCCCCCAAGCCACACGACATGCCGCTGTTTGCCAACAGCCCATGGGGTGCGATGGTCTACCAGCTCAAATCGTTTGCCATCATGTACGGGCGCTTTGCCAAGGAGATGACAGTCGACGAAGCAGGCATGGCTTGGCAAGCCCTCGCCAAAGGTGATTACGGCACGGCGGCTCAGTACATGAAAAAGCCAGCCCTGCTGATGACACTGGGGCCAGCGGTTGCCGCAGGCTCGATTGCAGGCAAGGACTTGGTCATGGCTCGTGGCGGCGAAGAAGGCCAGAGCGTCGGCATCAACCAGACCACCAAGCTCAGCAACACGTTTGGCCCCGAGTGGTCCAACGAGCAGCTGGACGCCATGTCAGGCTGGTACTTCCAGTCGTTCATGCAGGCGGGTGGACTTGGTTTGCTTGGCGACATCTTCCGTACCACAGCAGAGCAGCAGGACAACGGGGCTTACGGACGGGAGCGCATCGCATCCACGATCCTTGGCCCGACGTTCGGCCTGTTCAACGACGCACTGAAGATCTCAGAGGGTGTGGGTGACGCTGTCGGTGAGGCCATGGGCGGCGAAGGCAGCCCCGGCAAGCAACGTCAGGCAATCCGCTCCGTGGTAGGTCGTGCCCCTCTGGTCGGTGGCAACCGGGCGCTGAAGGAGGCGCTGACTGATCTCAAGCCTGTCGAAGGCAAAACCAGCGGTGTCGGTGGTAGCACCTACAAGCGCACAACTTACGGGACGACAGACTTCTGATGAGCCTGATGTTGATCCAACAAATCGTGGCCGGGGGCGCAGCCGCAGTAGCGGCGGCCTTCGGTCTTTTCGTTTATCTGGCTGGCCGCCGAGACAGCAAGCGCCACCAAGACAGGCGAGCCAAACAAAAGCTGGAAGATATTAAGGGCCATGCGAAAGACATTGAGCGCAGCGTTCGTACTGCTTCTGACGCTGACATTGACAAGCGGCTGCGGGACGGAGGCTGGTTCCGTCAGTGACGCTTGCGAAGTCTACAGCTACATCTACCCAGCCGTAGGCGACACAATGGAAACAAAGCGACAGGTGCTAGAGCACAACCTCCTGCACCAGCAGCTGTGCGACTATTAGACGACCGCTTCGCCTTCAAGCTGGCGGATGCGCATCTCGCAATACCGCTTCGCTTTACGCCAGTCAGTAATCTCTGACTGCGTGGCGTCCATATTTTCATACAGCTTGAAGCCTGCACGGCTTGCGTATTTTGTGACGGCCCCACGGACGTAGTAGCCCTTGGGGTCGTTGGCCATAATGAACTCGATTGGCTCAATGCCGTTGTCGTCGTGGGCGTAGTGGTCAGGGTGGTCGATCAAGTCGTCACTCTTCTGTGGGCGTCCAAATTCTATAGTCATCACACAGCTCCTGCGCCGTCTCAGATTTAAGCTTGCAGTACCAGCGTCCGTCGTCTTGAGCGACGGAGTGAAGGCAGGTCGCGCAGTCTTTTTCTGGCTTCCTGCCTTCACGGCACGCACCCCGTTTAAAACAGAACCTACAACGCCAGTCGTCTGGGTTGTCTGTAACCCGTGGCGCTTGGCCACCCATGACCCGTTCCGCACGAGCCAACAGCGCGTGGTACTCGATCAGGTCAAACTCCACGACCTCGCAATGATACTCGGACGTGTCTTTGTTGTAGCCAAGGAGGACGGCTTTCTCGAAGCCGCCTAACCCCATGTAGGTCTGCATCTGCGAAATATATTGGGGGTGGCTCTCGGCCACCCCCTTCTTCACGAACGCACGCCACTTAGCGGCGTTCATGGTTTTGATCTCAAGCAAAGCAAGCTCGCCATCGGCCACCTCAATCTGGCCATCGGCGTTACCACGAATGTGGCCGCCGTATTTTTTGTACGCGAACTGCCAGTTGGTTTCGGGGTCACGGTCTATGACGGTGATCCCCGAGTGCTTGAGATCAGAGACGATGAGATCTTCGAGCGCATGGCCCAACGCAAAAACGCGCTGCGTCTTAGGGGGAGGCTCATCGTCTGGGAAGCCACGGAGAGAGAATGAGAGCGCGGCTTCGCATGGTCCGCCGATGTTAGACCCACCGATGTAGGCCCGTGGCTTCGACTTGCGACGTCCGACAAAGCCCTCATCGATCTTGGTGAGTATAGTCTCGGCGATTTCTGACATGACTAGAACGGGATCTCGTCATCAAAGGTGGCGGCAGCAGGTGCGGCTGCCATGATCCCGGCCATCGGCGCAGCCGCTGGTGCTGCACTTGGCACGTAGTCCACGTCGGCGTCAGGCTTGTAAACCGCCGTCACATTCTTGTAGTTGCCCGTGCTGCCATCATCACGCCGGAAAGACTTGCCCGGCTCGATTTTAATCTTACACCGCTTGCCCTTGAGCAAGTTGACGTCACCGGGCTTGTTCGGGTTGTCGTGGTCGATGGCCACGAGGTACTGCTTGAGCCGCTGCTGGCTGATACGTGCGCCAGCTTCGCTCTCGCTGTACACGCGCAGCACGTCCGTATAGGTCGCACCGTTTGAGTTCAGCTCCAGTTCCAAGACGGGGCGCTCGCCCTGATTGCGGGGGCCAAACTTTGCGTCGGTGATCGTAACGACGTGGACGCCAGCACCAAGGGCGCTGCTTTCGCTGACGCCCGACAGGTCAAGATCGGAAAAGGTTAAGCTCATTTTTTGTCTCCGTTTTGGATGCGTTTGATAATCTCGACAATGTTGCCTGTCTCCTCGACGGGCCGTGCTGCGCCGTAGGGGTCGCGCACCTTCCCATGCCACCCGTTAATCTCGTCGGTGTAGATCACCCGTTGGATTGTCGGTGGCCCATCGCTCGACTTAACTGGGGTCTTGGCCCCGCAAAATACGTTGTCGAAGATGGCCGGGATCTTCTTGCCCTGCTTACTTCCCTGCACTTGGGGCCAGTAATGGGTGGCCCCGTTGTTGTCACTTTCCTCCTTAGCGAGACAAGTCACGACAACGTGGTAATCGTTCTGGTCGCGGATCATCCGCAGCGTGCCTTCGACAGCCTTGCCGTAGTCCGCCCAGACTTTGAAGCCGTTGGCGTCCCCATACAGCTTGTCGTAATGGCGGAAGATGATGTCCGACAGCTCGGTCAAGCTGTCGAGCATGATCCACTTGTAGCCCGCCTTTTTGAACTCGGGGCCACGCATCATTTTCAGCAGGTCTTTGAACGCGACACCGTCGCCTTCTGCGTGCTCCCAGCCCGTAAAGGAGACGTAGTCAATCTCCACGTCTTGGAGGCTTTTCAGTCCAGCCTCGCCGCTGAAAATGATGCCCTTTCCATAGGCTTCGGCAAAGTATCGGGCGGTGTAAGTCTTGCCCCAGCCCTGATGAGCTACGAGGAGACTTTTCGAGGGGTCGTCGAGTGCAATGGTCGACGTGCTTCGTATTGGTAATGACATTTTCGCTTGCGTCCTCCTGCGGTCGGTGTCAAAAAACGCTACACTTTTTGCAGCAGAAAAAATAAGAAGGCAAGGAAAAAAGATGCTCGCATTCGATAAACTGGTCAAAGCAGTCGGGGGTATGCCCCAACTCGCAGCGCTGGCGGGACGCAGTAGGACGGCGACTTACCACTGGCGGAGATCACGCGACATGCGCATTGCGGACCTTGTGCGGATTTGCAGGGCTGCGGGGCTAGACCCCAAGGATTTCATTGTGGAGGACGACACGAATGGCGAGTTGGATTGACCTTGCGCTGGAGCTGCACGAGGAGGGACTGCAAGTCCTAGCTCTGAAGCAAGGGGAGAAAGTCCCGGCCCATCAGTGGCAATTTTTACAAACGGTACGCCAGACAGAAGACGATCTGCTGGACATGGACGACTACTTCCGCAGCCCCGAGCCGCCTGATTGGCTACGGGAAGACGGCGACCGTCACACTGGCCGCCCGTGGCTGCGTGCCAACGGGAAAGCCAGACGAGCTTGGCCCACGCCCGTGCCACTGGACATAGGTGTAGTCACTGGTGCGCTGTCGGGCATCATTGTTGTCGACTGTGACACGGAAGAGGCGCGTGAGTACGCGCAAAGCATTGGCCTGACCGACACCCCCATGGCAATCCAGACCACCAAAGGCTGGCACTACTGGTTCCGCCACACAGGCGAGGACGTCCGCAACTCAGCGAGCAAAGGCATCGCTGGGCTGGACATCAGAGGGGACGGCGGCCTCGCTCGCGTGCCGCCCAGTTCGGGGTTAAAATGGTTATCGCGATGCGACATAGACGATCTGCCCCCTTTTCCGGGCATCACGTCACCAAAACCAAAAAACGATGGGCCAAAGCTCGAAGATCTCGACCTGACTGACTACGCGGTGAAGGGCCAGACAGCCGAAGAGTGGCTGATGCAGGTGTGCCAAGGCCAAAAGATCACGAAGGGCCAGCGCAACGAGACGATGAAGCTTGTCGTTGGGCAGCTGATCCACGAGCGCCGGGACAAAGCGTGGGTGCTGGACGAAGCAAAACGTCTGGGTGCGATTTACTGGGACCACGAGAAGTACGCTGGCAAGCAGACTGAGATCATTGTCGACAGCCTGTGGCGAGCCGACGTGAAGAACCACCCGGACCTGCACGGTGGCCAACAGGAAGAGGAGCCGCCCAAGCCGCCACTGATTGGCTACTTGTCCGACGCAACGTCTCAGAAGTTTATTGATGCCCTGCCCCCGCGCAAGCCAGCCTTTGTGGAAACGATCCTCGAACCGGGCAAGGCGACGATGGTGGCCGGGTACTCAGGCAGTGGTAAGTCTGAGCTGCTGATGATGCTGCTCAAGGCAGCGTGTGACCCGACCAAGCTGGGCAGCTTTGTTGGCCCATGGCAGATCCAGAGCACGCCACGCGCCTTGGTGCTCGACCCGGAGAACAACCCACACCTCATAGCTGACCGCCTCAAGCGCTTCGGACTGATTGGCCAAAGCGGCGATAACCTGCGTGTCGTACCGGGCAGCGTGCCGGGGCCAGACGGGATGATGGACACGGCCTTGGACCTTGCGTCGAAGTCAGGCACAGGTCAGCTCACTGGCCTGCTGAAGCTACACAAACCAGACATAGTAGTCTTTGATACGGTTCGCTCGCACTTTCCCGGCTTAAAAGAGAACGAGGCGTCCGAGTGGACAGCCTACAACCTGCTGACCCAAGCGCTGACACGACGGGGTCTGTGTGTAGTATGGCTGCATCACAGCAACAAGCCCGGAGCGGATGGCCACAGCACGGAAGCTGGCAGTAGCCACGCCCTGACCAACATCAGCACCCAGATCTTTGTGAAGCCTGTTTATCAGGACGAAGCGATGGCCCAGCGCAAGCACGGCATCTTTGATCACGACGAAAAGTTTCAAATGAACGTAAGGGGTGTAGCCTGTACCCCCTATCAAGCGATTGGCTTGACGCACAACATTGCGGAGCCGCTAGACCGGGTCAGTCAGATTGCCTACGGCAAGGTGCGTGAGGCCAACCCCATCACGGAGCGCAGCTACTACTTGGGCCAAACGATTGAGGCTGGTGACTGGCGGCCAACCTTGCACAGCACGATGAGTGCCAAGCAGGCTGCTATGGCGATGGCCACTAACCCAAGGTACTCCGGCCTGTCTGACCCATTAGCGGCCATCAGCAAGGCTCTTCGGGTTCCTGTGCCGCTGCTTGTCGAGTGGGGTCTAACCGGCGGGGCCCAAGGTACACAACCTTAGCCGCGCCAAACAACTTCCTGATGTCATCAACATAGGCGGCGAGCTGCGGCTCCGCCGCACGGTTGCTCTCCCGCGCAGATACGTCGGAAATTGTCTCAAATTGTTTACGGAAATTCTGGTACATTTATCAGCAAGAACCAAGAGGCACGTAGATGAATTGGATAACTTAGAGCCACTGCTTTTGCGGACCCCAAGGGGAGCAAAAGCCTTGTAACCAGTCGACTAGAAGCAAACATAGCGAAGCGTATGTTTGTGTAACGAACGACTACCTACAAACCAGTTATCTATATAGGGGCACAGCTCAAAAAGTGTGTCAATAGTTTACACCGTTTCCCCCGTGTTATGAGGTTCAGTGTGCTGGACAAGCCACGAAAAAAAGGGGCACAGGTTGCGCAACTGGCGTGCTGTATATCTCAAAACAGCACTGGAGATAAACCCGACGATTGTCGAGCCGTTTGCTCCGCCAGACGCTCCCCCGGAGCGTCCAGCTCCTACTGTTACGCCAGACGCTCCCCCGGAGCGTCCAGCTTCTAGCGTGCGCGCTCCCCTCCCTTTGGGGGTCGGTACGCGATCCACAGTGTTTTTGCTTGCTTGTGTGAAAAAGTGTAAATAAAGTGTACACCAACAAGCAGGAACGAAGCTCTTGGCCAAGCGCGAACTTTCTGACGATGAAAAGGAGTGGCTACGTGTTCACGTTGCAGACCCATTACCGGAGCAAGCCAGCCACCTCGGCGTTTGCACAGACACGGTCAAGCGCCTGCACGTTGCCCTTGGCCTCCGTCAATATCCGGGTGCCAAATTCCAGCCACGCAAGCCAGCCTACTGGCAGCGCCCATGCATGGGTTGCGGCACAACCAAGCGCCGTCCACGCAACTACTACTTCTGCTCCAAGTGCAGGCAGTCGTTAGATGGCTGAGAGAAAAGAACCAGAAGCATGGGCGTCCATAGACTGGGACGAGGGCTTAGAACCCGGCGTTTACGAGATTAGTTCGCACGGACAGCTGCACAGCTACCGCAGGCAAGCTGGTGGTCGTCTGGCAAAACCTAGAATTTTGTCTGGCAATATCAGCGTTAGTGGCTACCTCCGTTACAAGCTAACGCTACGAGACGGCAGCAAGCGCATTTACACGGCGCACCGTCTCGTAGCCTTCGCCTTCCTTGGCCCCCCACCAACCGAGCAGCATCAAGTCGCACACGGCGATGGCGTTACAACCAACAACGTGGTCAAAAATTTAAGGTGGGCCACGCCGTCAGAAAACTTAGCTGACAGGTTCGACCACTGCACCATGACACTGGGCAAAAGGAACGGTCGGGCGAAGCTCAACGAGGCTCAAGTCCTAGAGATCCACGCGATGTTCAAGCGCGGCGCTACTTACCGGGAAGTAACCTCACGTTTCAATATTGGCTCGGGCACAGCAGGCAGCATCAAGTCAGGCAAGAACTGGGGGTGGCTCGATCATGCCTCTTAGTGGTGTCGACAGGAAGCGCAAAGGCTCGAAGTTCGAAAACGAACTAGCCGCCTACTTCAACGAGGTCTGCGGCATCAACTGCCACCGCACGCCCCTCTCCGGTGGCGGACGCGGCGAAGCACTGCCCGACCTGACCGGCACACCCGGCCTAGCCATTGAGGCCAAGCGCCACGAGCGCCTGTCGGTCGACACGTGGATGCAGCAAGCGCGCAAGAACTGCGGCCTCGACCGGCCCGTCGTCATAAACAGAAAAAGCCGCCAGCCCACGCACGACAGCTACGTCGTCCTCCACCTGCAAGACTTCGCGGACCTCTACCAAGGCTGGTTGGCCCACAACGGCTACGTCACGGGAGGCAACGATGAAGCTTAACGAAAAACTCGTCACCGAGTTACGCGCCACGCTGACAGAGATCGACGACCCTTTGGCCGTCGTTGTCTTCGTGATCAGTGAGACGGACGACGACACTGAAAGCCAAGTCAAAGTCATCGCCAACATCCCCACGGGCGCAGCAGCGGAAGTCCAGCAGCTCATCAACGGGGCGATGGACGAAGTCGTGGCCTCTCGCGATGAGCCGGAAGAAGAGCTGCCCTTCGATGATAAGTTGGCCCTCAGTCTTTGCGACACCTTTGTTGACGGCCTCAGCGACCACCAACAGGCGCTGTGGGATTTCAACGAGGATGCCATCGAACTTTGCGACGCCTTCGTCGACGCCAACTTATGCCGCAAAGAGCTGCACGATTGGTACGAGCCGTTCCGCTCGTTCCTAGACAGCGAACCTTTCGACGTCACGCCTGCTCTCACCCGATTAGCAGACCGTGGCCGCACCACCGAATCGCAAGAAGTTGCCTCGATGTGGACGGTTGCCGTGTGCTGCTTCACGCCCATAGACCACCGCGACCCACCAGCCGAAATCTCGGAGGGCATTGAGGAGATGGCCACCCACCACATCGCATGGTTCTTCAAGACCATCCGCGACAAGGCGGGGGCCCACTGATGCGCCTAGTCCTCACGGCCACCATCATCCTGCTTGGCACCCTATTCTTCGCCCAGCACGCCCGTTCCATGAACATCGCCACGCCGCGCGACAGTTTCCTGCACTCCATACAGGAGGCGCGCGGGCAACCAACTCACACGTTCTGGTTCTACATTGCGGGCATCGTCTCGGGCACCAACGCCAACAGCATCATCACCACCGGCAGCCCAGCCATCTGTGACGCCCACCCCTTCGAGCAGCACGACAAGACCGAAGAAGTCATCATGCGTTGGCTCCTCGTCCACGACCTGATGGACAACCCAGACATCATCCTAGAAGTCGTCGTGCCTCTCGCCTTCCGAGAAGCCTACCCCTGCAACGCCATCAACGCGTAGCGCCGCCGTCCTCCTAGATGCGCTACGCCAGCCCCCGGCCCCGACATCTCCTCCCTGTCAGCCGGGGGCGCCACACCAACACGGACGACCAGCGCACGGCATGCCACTACTGTGTCTTCGCCACAGATATTAAGAAGGCCAGCCAATGGTAGACGTTCCAATCCCCACAGCCCGTATCGGCCAGCTCTTTGCCAGCCCCAGCGCCGACAGCCGCATGTTTCCTGTCGCCTACAGCGAGGCAAAAGAAGCTAACACCCTTGGCCTCAAGTTCGCAGGCAACAACTCAGCCCCGCCAGCCAGCATTCGCCACTACAATCCGGGCGCTATCGGCAAGCGCTCCGACGATGGCCACAAGCTCCTTGGCGCCACGTCCATGGCTGACCTTCCCGGAAGCGACGGCAAGGCTCTCGCCACGCCAGCCTTCGACAGCCCCGAAGACGGCGTCGCGTATTACGGCTACTTCATCCAAGCCCGCGTCGGCGACCAGCCCACCATCGACAAGATTATGACGGCTTACGCCACCGGGCACCCAGAAAGCTACAAGAAGTACATCAAATCCGAGACGGGCATCGACACCACCCAAGTCTTAGACGATGACCAGCTAGCCTCAGTCGCCCGTGCCATGTTCAAGTGGGAGAGCGGCGGCACCAAGCCCTACTCCATGAACGACCAAGCTCTTACCCAGATGCTCGACAACGTCGACATCAAGGCCCAGATCAACCGTGGCCGTACAGCCTACAAGACGCAGGAAGATCCGGGCGCCTCATCGCCCGACCCAATCGCCGACATCATCGCTGCCAACGAGGCCGTCGTCGTCCCGGCCAGCCTCAACAACAACACGTCCGCCAACGACAGCATCGGGGCACAAATGGCGGCCATGGTCTCAAGTCAATACGCCGACACGGCCCCCAGCCAACCCGCTTTCAGCGACGTCATCGCACAAGCCGAGCAGATGATGCCCCTCACACTCGACATCGACACCTCACCCGAGACGACAGCCCAGCGCGTTGCCCAAGAAAAAAGGCGTCTGCTCGCTGAGCCGACGCCTGTCTATCGAGTGCGATATTAGTGTAGCCTTATTCGCCCCGGCGCAACTTCCCCACCAGCCACCTAGCAGCTTCAAGCTCGGGCATGGCCTCGTCGATAATATCAACGGCGGCCTCCAACGCGTCGTCCCTCATTGGCCCCGGCAGGTGCTCAAGTGCATCATGCAGCAGTGCTATGCCGGAACATAAATCGAACATCGCCGGGGAAACCCCGAATACGGTTGCGTCTTCTTTGGCATCGTCTTTAATCAAGTAGTCGTCCTCACTTTTAGTGCGGTCGTGACACCGAGCGTGTCGGGGCGGTTTTGCTGTGGTTGGTTGGCCGCCCCACCGACAACCGTCCATTTGTCGGTGATATATTTGAACAACACGCTTCCGCACTTTTCAACACCGTTTTTTAGCTACGATAGAACTCCACATTTTGGCCCCACTCCACAAGAAAACCCCACATTTTCCCAGCCAAAGTTACTAGCAATAAAGCGGGTCATGGTAGCACGCAGCCTAAAAAACCGTGCAACAACAACAATTTAACCAGATACCCACAGCTTTTCCGCTCCACATTGTTGACGACAACGACTCCACCAGCTAGGTGTAAAAAGTGTTGAACGAGTTAAACCTTTTCAACATTCCTACATTTAACCGGAGGAAATCGCATGCCAGCCAACCACCTAGAGCATGTCTACAAATCCAAGAACGGCACCTACACCGCCCGACTTCGCGTCCCGGCTGACGCCCAACCCGTTATCAAGAAGACCGAGCTGCATCAATCTCTACGCACCAAGAGCAAGACGGAAGCTGCAGCGCTGGCCCCCACCATCATCCGCCAGCTCCAGAATGAGATTGAGCTGGCCCGCAGCATTCCCAGTAAAACTGAAGGCGGCACCCCACTTCTCGACGCTGCCGACCATCTCCCCAACCCCCACTACCGGCTCGTCCTGCGCGACCTCGCCAACCACAGCGGCTGCGACCAGATCGAACAACTAACCTACGAGCGCTGGCAGCGATGGTGTTACCACCGAGAAGACTTGGTCCCCAAGCGCTCCGTGTACACGCTCCGCAACGAGATCACCCTCGTCCGCACAGCGATCCTCAAAACCATGGCCGCCCGACGCCTACCCTTCGACCAACAAATGCTCGCCCCACCCAAGTGGCGCCCACCAACCCGAGACGAACGCCGCGCTCGCCAGCAAGCCAACAGTCCCTACACCCTCGCACGCTGGCAGCAACTCTACGACGCAATGGACCGCAACACGCCCATCCAACGGGCATCCTGCGCCATCTTCGCGCTCGGCCTGTTCACCGGCGCCCGTATTTCAGAAATCTCCAACATGCAGCACGACCACATCACCGAAGGTCTATGGGCAATCCCCCGCTCCAAGAACCTAGCAGGCGAGCGCGTGATCCCACTCATCCCATTGGCCCAGCACATCATCGCCAGCCAGCCAGCCAGCATCGACGGCTACGTTTTTCCGCGCATCAACTTGGATTGGAACACGCAGGCCAACCGTTTCAGCGCCCGTGTAAACCACTACCTGACACGAGCCGGGGCTAAGCCCTACGAGACCATGCACTCGACCCGTGCCACGTTCCGCACGCTGGTTCCTCGCTGCGCTCAGTCACCCGAAGGCACAGTCGACATGTTGATGGGCCACTCGCCCAGCCGCCACGTCAGCGCCGCCTACTACCGAGCCACGCTCGAAGACTGCGTCCAGCTTATGAGCCACTACCGGCCCGAAGTGCGTGTTGATTGACAAGCCTGCCACGTTTTTTGGCCCACTGCATAACATCATCGGGGGCGAACATATGTTTGCCCTTGATCCTCCGGCTCGGCAGTCCCTGCTCCAGCCGCATCTTGGCCACCGTCCTAATGTTCTGCACGCCCAGCGCAGCACAGACATCCCGCGACGTCATTAGCCCACCCTCGGCTTCCACGACCGGGTCCACTAGCTTCAGCTCGTCTGCCAGCTCCAACGTCCCACCCGACATCAAGTAAGCATACCGCAGATCCGCCAGCTCCACCTTCCGGCGCCGCTCGTCCGGTGTCATATGTTCCCAGAGCACGCTCACTTCAGCGCCCCCCTAACAACCTCCGACCGTACACCCAGCGCCTGCGCCAGCTCAGTCAGCTCGCTCTCGCTCGCCGACCTCAACCCGTCAGCGACCCGACGCTTCAGCTCATCGGCACGCCTGTCTCGGCCCACCTCCACGTACAAGCTACGCCCGTCCAACAGCGCAGACACACGTTCCAGTGTCACCCGAACCGTTGGCCCCAAGGCTTCATCACTCTCAAGAAGTTCACGCAGCATATTGGCTGCCACAAGATTAGTTTGCATAGCAAAACACCCCTGCAAGTTGTCCTGCAAGGGTGTCAAAAAAATGTACACGCGTCAAGCCAACTACTCGGCCACAACCAGCCCCGGCTTCACGGGTGCAATCAGCATCCGCAGTTCGTCGTCAACATTGGGGTCCGTCTCGATCATATACGTGCGGCCAAAGCCGCCCGTAGCTGCTAGATACTCAGCGTCAGTACCCTGCGCCAAAAACTTTTGGCCCATGACACGCATCTCACCACGCTTGGTGACGCCCATCTTTTTGCCGACTTGCCGCAGGTGGGTCTTCACGGTCTCCGCCGATATGCCCCCCATGATTTTTGCTGTGGTGTCAGCATCCAAGCCGTACACCAAGCTCTGCAACGCCGCATGCTGTCTCGCAGTCAGCGCAGTCAGCTCGGGCACTTCTGCCCCAGCCAAACCGCCCCGACCCTTAGCCTCCATCCGCAAGACAACTTGCGTCAGCCCTTCGACAGCTACACGGAGACTTTGCAGTTCGCGAACAACGTCCTCGTTATCCATATGCATCTCCTATGCTCGTGCCACACTACACCGGCACGCAATTACAGCATGTCAAAAAACTTTACAACCCGCAAGTTCTTAACATGTGAATAAGCTCACAACCTCAACACAGCTGCCCTGCTGTCGTCGGTGGCCACATGACTATACCGCATGACCATGGCCAACGAACTATGGCCCAGCATGTCCGCAATCACGCGCAAGCTCACGCCCTGCCTCACCAGCTCACTAGCAAACGTGTGTCTGGTATCGTGCGGCTTGAAGTCGGTCATGCCCAGCCCCACCACAACGGGCCACCAACGCTTGCCAAACGAGACGGTGCTCCACTCCCGACCAGACGGCGCGGGAAAGACCCGCTGCTGATCCTCGGTGCCCTCGACATGCTCCCACACCCGGTCGTGCAAGGGCACAATCCTGTGCCTCATGCCCCGGCCACCCTTCAAGGTGCCCAAGTTAAACGTTCGTCCGTCATAGTCGACCTGCCCCGGCTTCAAGCCAATCAGCTCGCCCTTCCGTGCCCCCGTATAAAACAGGGCCGTGACAATCGGCTTGATGTCGGGCGGGCACGCTTCGATGAACTCGTCCCTTTCCTTGGCCAACAGCCACCGCTGCCGACCCGACCCCTCACGAGGCCGGTCGAGATAGATCGGTTGCTCCCCGTGCATCTTCCGATAGTAGTTAACGATGCCTTTCACGGTGTTGATCTCCCTGCGCTGACCAGCAGCGCCCTGCCCCCGGTCAACGTAGCCAGCGATGTCAGCACCCGACAACTCCATCACCTTGGCGCTGCCCATCTTGTCGCGAAACCGCTCAGCAAAGTACACGGTCGTCCTGCCGATTGGCCCATACCGCAGCTTGGCCCGCATCCAAAACTCCACGGCCTCTGCCACAGTCGGCTTTCTTGGTCTACCCACGCGCCTGCTCCCTTCTTTGCATGTCCCGCACCCACGGCCAGCTCGCCAACAGGTACTCCCCGTACCCCTGCTCGACCTCACCAATCAACTCGGCCATCCGCTCTGGCTGGCGCATGGTCACGCGCCGTTGCTTGGCCAGCATGCCAACCTGCACCCAGAAACAATCCGGCCACCACCTCTCAGTCAGGCGATACCAACTCGACCGAACCACCACAGAAGGCTTCTTCTTCTTCGCTTTGAAAAACATCACGCGGCCTCCTCTTCTTCGTGTGTCAACAGATCCAGCAGCACCTCCATCACGCCAGCCTGACGCGCTGCCCGCATGGCTTGGTCCGTCCGGCCCTCCGACAGATGCCTGTTGCTCTCCTTGCGCAAGCTCTCAGCCCCACGCCTGACACCCTCGATCAGCTCCGGCACCTCATGCGGCATCATGTGCAGCGTGACATGCTGGGTCTTGGCCACCTCTTTGAACTCGTGCGGTACGTGGCGCAGTGCCAACAGGTCTTCAACCAGCAGCTTTATATCGACAGTCATTGTCATCCTCCTTCTGAACGTGGCGTTCCCATGCCGCCACAGCGCCCTCACCGACGCCCGTTATGAAATCTTCCGAGACGTCCTCGTTCTGCTTGAGAACAAGGTCCATCGTCTGCCGCACAAACTTGGTGTAGCCATCGCCATCCAAGTGAGGGGTAGGCTCGAAGCCCACCCCCTGTGCTGCCAGCTGCGCGCGCCGCCAGCCAACGCCGTAGTCGGTCGTCATCCTTGGTGGTCCTCCCAAGCATCGACCCCACGCTCTGCCACCAACGCCTTGGCCCATGGCAACGCGCTCATCCGGCCCAGCACGTAATCAAAACTGCCGTGGGTCAGGTAGCACTTGCCACTGAGGACGTAGTGAATCTCCGCGAACGTCGTGCCGCTCTCCGTGATGAACAGCTTGGCCTCCGCCTCGCTGCCATTGGGTGATTGGCCCTCAGCACTGCCAAGCCACCAGCCCTTGATCCGCAGCTTTGGGGCATCCACCCGGCGCAGGAAGTAATGCTCCGGGCTGGCACTGGGCCACCACTCGGGGTGATCGGCCACGGGCACGGGCACGGGCAACTGCTCGTCGCCCAGCTCCATGAACTCCATTATCTTGAGCCAGTTCTTTTCCCACGGCACAGCCTTGCCCGTCTCCCAGTGGCCTATGGCCGGGGTGCTCAGCTCAAACCAGTCGGCTGCCCTCTTCTGCGTCCAGCCCAAGCTCCTGCGCTTGGCCTTGAACACTTGAGGATCAAAAATCATCGGCGCGTGGCCGTTGCGTTGTGCTTGCTCGTTGTTCAACATTTTGTTTCGTCCTTATGGTTGGTTGGTTCGTCGTCTTGCTACTGCCAAGACAGCAGGCTGCGCAGGGCATCGATGCCCTCCAACAGCTCTACCTGTGTCGCTCGGAAGTAGACTTGATCCTCCATCGTGGCGTCCTCGACCGTGTGCTCGATGGTGTCATCAACGAAGGCTTCAAGTTTCGTCAGCGCGTCCTGCGCTTGGTTCAGTGAAGGTGTCATGCTGCCAGCACCTCACGGTCAGCTGCCACGGCATCCTTCAGGTAGCCCACGGCCTTACCCGCCTGACTGGCCGCCTTACGCAGCATGCTCCGGTCATTCTTCAGCCCTTGCAGCCAGCTCTCGATGTAGGCAGCGTGGCTCTCGGTCTCGACCGGCACAGCGCCCAAGTCCTGCATCAGGAAGGCCGAGCCAAGCTCAGCCACCAGCTCCTCGAACGCATACTCGCCCAGCTTCTTGCTGGTCGTCAGCGTCCGATCCAATCGATGCTTGGCCCCCGTCCAATGCACGTGCTCGTGCGCCATCGTCGAGTAGTAGCTGGCCACACTGCGGAACCGCCCAATCGGCGGCATCACAATCCGGTCCTGACTTGGCACGTAGTAGCACCGGCCCTCGTCGACCGTGTTCACCACGCTGCCCGTCGCCGTGAAGAAATCCTCCAGCGGCTCAACCGGCGGGTTGTCCAACAGCTCGTTGCTCAGCACGTACCGCTCGGGCAGCCCCTCGATCTGGTCGCTGTTCCAGACGGTGTACACTTTACTGTAGGGGATGAAGGCCTGTGACCCGTCGGCCTGCTCCTTGGCCACACTCCCATAATAGAAGACGGGTGTTCCCTTGCCCTTGCTGTCCTCCACCAGACGGCCACCCAGTGCAGCCATCTGCTTGAAGGTGAACCACTGCTGACCAGTCCACCCATGCTCCATGGCCCCCATCCAACAGGCCAAGATGTTCATGCCCTGATACGGCTCACCAGTGGCCCGAAGCGGCAGGCCACCGGCCTGATTAACGACGGGGTTCTGCCAAGGTGAGGTGCCCTGCTCCAGCATGTTGATGATCCGGTCGACGATCTTGTTGTAGGCTTCTGTTGCCTTTGTCATAGCGTTCTCCTGTTGCTATAAAGGTGTAACTATTTTTGACACTTTCCCCACCGCTGTCAATAGGGAACAAAAAAGGCCCGCCGAAGCGAGCCTTGTTGGTTGTCTTTAGTTTCGTGCTGTTGCTATTCGTCGTCCTCTTCCTCTTCTTCAATCGGCTCGACGCTGTCGATCTCAACGAGGTCTTCCTGCACCTCCCCGATGTCGGTGTTGTCGATGGTAATCTCCGACCCGTGACGACCGACGTGGCTCACGCCCGACATGTCGCCGACATCCTCGGGCACGCACTCAGCAAAGATCTTCCGGGCCTCGGCTTCATCGTCAGCCTCGATCTCCATGATGATCTCGAGGTCGACAGTCGCACTGCAATTCGTGCGGATGGTGTACTTGGCTGCCATTAGTTGGTCTCCTGTGGTTGGTTACTCGACGTCTTCGACTGGCTCTATGCCAGCGAGCCAGTAGAGTTGCATTGCCTCCGCCGTGAACCCAAAGAACTCGTAAACCTGCTCGACCTCTTCGCAGACCTTTGCGCCATGAAAGTCGGGGTCCATCGTCCGGGTCTCGTGATGCGATACGGCGACCCACTTGCCTCCTGCCGTGCGGTACAGGGACAGGGTCAGATAGTCGTCTCGTCCGTCGTCGTAGCCGTGGTCCGATACGTCGAACAGGAACTCGCCCGTGAAGCGCAGACTTGGCTTTCCAGTGCGGTGGATGATGTGTTGAGTTGCAGTCATAATCGGTACTCCTGTGGTTGGTTAGTAAAGGTCCAGCTCGCCACGCTCGTCGGCAGCAGCGAGGCGCTGCTCCGCCTTGAACCTGTCGAAGTTGAAGCCGCTGTTACGTGCAGCAGCCACGGCCTCGATGGCGTGGTCAACGTCTTGGCCAGCCTCGTAGCGGTCGTAATGGTCGTCGTTCATGGCAACGATCTCCACCTCGAACACCGCTTGGTGGTCTGACCCATGGTCAGCGTAAGCCCAGATCGTGGCCTCATGCTCGTGGTCAAAGCGCTCCCGCTTGATAAGCACTCG
>OEFV01000007.1_pt1 | contig 24987 bp, 30 predicted proteins | sample 1498691 | NCBI WGS metagenome assembly OEFV01 (sample SAMEA3275497, study PRJEB22092) | marine metagenome | biome: ENVO:00000447 marine biome; feature: Sheltered location near shore and weather station; material: Particulate matter on a 0.22 Um pore size filter | collected 2014-06-21T08:00:00+00...
TGGAGGTGGCGTGATGCCTTTTACATTTGAAAGGGGCGGTGACATTTATCAATCTTCACCCCATGCCACCGATAGCGAGGGCAAGTACTATCGGATGGACTTTGAGACTGCCACCGAAATAATGGACACACTGGTTAACTTTTGCTGCCAAATTGAGAGCCAGATCGACCAATACACCAAGTCAGAGATTCAAGCCGCATGGGAACTGATTTACACCGACCTAGTGGAGGATTACTAATGAATAAATGGAAGTGTGGAAGCTGCCCGTTTTTTGGAGACTATGACGAGCTGCGTATCTCAGAAGAAATAGACCGCGAACCCTATGGCGACCAGATCGTTGACAGGGTCAGCGTTTACTACCACTGCCCTGACTGTGACAGCGACGAGGTTACAGAATACGCGGAGGTGAACTGGTGAGACATTATCTCTTGGCGACTCAACTCACCCTGCTGTTTAGCTTTATAGCCATCATTTCTTATATGCACATTTACGCTGTACATAATTAGTAATTTTTGAACCCATTTGTGTACTTAGAAGTTTCCCCCAACTTGTGCTGGGCTTCAGCACCGATTCGACGCTATGGACGGCGTCTATTTTTTGTCAGTTTCTGCGACGCGATCTGCGGGTAGCGTGGCATGAACTAACCAAAGAGAGGAAGACCTATGTTCTTATTTGAACAGAAACTAAAACAAGCTGGCATTGCTGACACCCGTACCGAGCATATAGCCAAAGCCCTAAGCGATCTGCACTCAGCCATATCATCCTGCGATATAAGTACCCGCAGAGTGTTTGCCGAAATCCACCCATACGCCGTTCGCGCAGCAGTCGAGTACGCCAAGGTCGAAGACCTGAATACCGATCTCTGGGGCGTAACCCACAACCATGAGTGGCTGGCTGACTACATGGAGTACGAAACTGAATGCCGCATCAGACCCCTGACTGACAATGTCGTTGATATGGGGGATTTCCGATGATTTATTTAGAATGGGCAATCGCAATAATCGCTCTTACAATATTTGCCGCAGCATTTGGCGGCGCCATGCTCCACGTAAAAGATAGACAGGAATACTATGAAAATCGAAGAGAACAGAATGGAAGCAAACGAAGAGCTGACTAGGCTGATGAAAGAGCATGACCTCAGCGTTCAGCAAATAGCCGACGTGCTTCAGGTCAAGTATGACGGGGTGATTAACTGGCTGAGAACTGGCAGCCGTAAACAGCCGATGCCTAAGGTTGCCCTGATAGCACTGCGTTTGAGTATCGAATTAAAACGCATTTAGGAATAAGAAAGACCCACTTTGGATGCCGGTCTGTAGTACCAGTAAAGCAGACCGGCTCCAACCCTTCACTCAGGATGCATTCAAGTATCCCCTGCCTGCTAAACCAATACTCCCCATTGCCTGTAACAATCACCCAGTAGTCTGCAATAGAAACACTAAATGCCGATGGCTTGTTGTGGTAGTACTCAATCACAATGTTGCCGGTCTTCTGGCTCATCGGATCGTATTTAACCTCAACAGTTTTACCCAGCTCAGGAATCTCTATGTCCCACTGAGGGTGCAGCCCCTCTGCTCGCTTGGCGTTTGGGAAGATGGTACGCAGCCGTCGAAGCAGATCATCCTCAACAGCCACGCCTCGCCTTAGATCATCTTGAAATCCCATTGCGCTCCTTCTGCCACAACGTCTTAACGCCATGCTCTACCAGCTGCCTAGTGTGGCTGGGTGTTGCGTCATGCGGAATGCTTTCTATCGCCGCCTTTCTCTCCTCCCTGCTGGGCAGGTCAAGGATGTTACTTGGCAGGTAGTAGACCAGTGTTGCCTTTGCCAGATCATGAAACTCTGGGGTTAGGTTGTCCTCTATGTATTTAAGGCACTGGGGGTAGTAAGTTTTTTTCGCCGCTAATTTAATTTCGGCGTTGAACTGTGCTGGCTTCATCGGGAACCTCTAATAACTCTCGCATCAGCAAGATGCCTGTCTCCCAATCGACCGTGATTGTCTCGACAGTTTTAAATGAGTATTCCTTGAATGTCCGTAACGGAAATACCATGCGTATGGGTTGGCGGTCATACTTGTATATCAGCACTGGTATAAACTGATCCCCTGCCGAGGTCTTAGCCTGCTCCCACCACTCAGGCTTGTACCAGTGCCCACTGGCGTACCGCTTGGCTTCGATCATGAGGTTGTGAAACTCAATGTCAGCCTTGCCGCAGGTCTGGTACTGGTCGAGGTTCCGCTTCAGGTGTGACGCGCAATCACCGAACTCATCATGAAATTTCTTGATAAGCTCCCGCTCAAACGCGTGACCCTTAGCTCGACCGTTGATCAACTCTCAGCCTCGATCAGCCATTGCAAATACACTTTGGCTTTCTCCAGACTCTGTACTTTCCCATTTGGATGAACTTCGTAGCGCCAGACGTACTTCTGGACGTTACCCTTCAGATAGCCCTTCCATTGGTCACTATCCATCGAGCTTTTGATTGCATCGATACACTCGATGGCTTCCTCACTCTTCTTGTAGTGCTTAGGCTTGTTCACTGCGTCCCACTGCGCGGGTGTTGCCATGTTGATGCTCATTTTCTCTTACTCCTTCCACAATATTTACAGGGCTTGGTCCAATCTGTCGTCGCTAAGCAATCGCCCAGACGCATAAGCGTCGGCTTCACTGGCTCTGGGTCAAAGTGGTAATGCCCCTTGGGTTGTCGCTGCCTTTTGGGGGTCAGCTGTAGCTTGTCAAACTCCGTGAATTTCATTGATCCTCCATTGTGTCCACTCAAGCAGTTCTAGCTGCGTGCCATACCTGCTCTCGAACTTTCTTTTAAAAGGGTGGCGACTGGTATAGCTGGCATTGTCTTCACCCCCTCGGTGATGGTTGTAACAAAGGGGTATCGACTTAAGGTGCGCCCCCTCTTTGGTCTTACCGTCGATGTGATGCACCTCAGCTGGCGAGAACACGTTGAACTGACGGTGGCAGACACAGCAGCCGAGCTGGGTGATGTCGTCCATCCATTTCTTGTCAATCGCATTCGCGCCGCGTCCCTTCATGTACCGTAAACTCTCCGCTCTGCACGCTCACTGGCGAGCATGGATTGCCAGACCTTGAACTCGACTTCAGCCGCTAGCATCTCTGACTTGGCAGCAGCCAGCATTCCCTTGGCTCTACCCCTAGACAGACGAGCCTCGTACACATTGCAGTCTTCGTCGGAAGCTCTTAGCTGCGCGGCATTTGTCTTGGCGCCCTGCGCCTCAGCCACGACCATGGTCTGCGCGACGATCCTCTTCTCATCAGCATCGGCTTTCGATAACTCGTACTCAGCCTTGCCAACAGCGATGCCCGCTTCCCTAATCTTTTGTGCAAATTGTTCCTGATCCATTTAATTTTCCTTTGAATAGTTAATGTAGTAACGAGCCTTGCCGTTCTTTCTATCTCTGTACTGACAGCTCTTGCTGTCGAACTCAAAGCCAACCTTGCCTTCATACATTCCGTTGCGGTTCTTCAATACCTCGAGGTAGGTATCCCACTGCTTGGTGTACATCTCGTCGGGCTCCTCGCCCAGCATCTCTGCCTGCTCGATCTGTTCAGCTTTCTTTTTGTTTTTCCAGACACTAAGGAAGCCGTCAGCAAGATCGGTGATAGAGCCGGAACCCTTAACGTCATACTTGTTGGGAGCCGCATACTCTGACTCACCCTTCCTGACGTGGGTCACGATGAAGATGGTCACAGGGAATGCCAGCTTGAAGTTGACCAGCTTCTCGATGAAGCGTTGCTGCCCCTCGTAATCATCCTGCCTGACCATGTTGGTCAAGCTATCGACCACAAAGACATTGATACCGTAACGTCGATACGCATATTCAAAGCAAGACATTAGGTCTTCAGGCTTGGGTGTCAGCTTGTCAACGAACAGCCATAGGTTGGGGCACATCCACTCAAGCAGCTTCTTTCGGTATGGCTGAGGTGGTTGTTCTGACCCAGCAGCCTGCCTAACCATTCGCCCCATGGTTGCCTTGGGCGTCATCTCCATCGATGCAATGAGCACCTTTTGATCCTGCTCTACAGCATTGAGTGACAGCTGGTTGAGCCACATGCTTTTACCGTGACCGTTGATCCCGCAAACACCCCATAGCTCATTGGGTCTGAACTTGATGTCCTCTTCGTCTAGCTTCGCCCAGCCAGAGCCGAAGCCCTGTGTGTCATCCATCTTGTTCTCAAAGAAGTCATCGATGTCCGCTTCAAAGTCCAGTACAGAACGCAAGGTCTCTGGGTCTTTCCAGCGTGCCTCTTGATAGGCGCACTCCAGCATCCAGCGTGCCTGCTCGTAGCCTTCCTTTTGCAGCAGCTCGTTGATGTCCTTGGTCGGGAGGTTCACCCTGTAACAGCGGTCACCAAGCCTCGACATAATTTCTGCGGCGGCAAGCTCACCCTGCTCGTCCATGTCAGTAGCAATTAATATCTCTTCGAAGCGTGCGAGGTTCTCGTATTCATGGGCGATCCACTTGGTCTGCTTAGCGCCCTTACCCCCACCCATTGGCACCGATAAGGCTGGGAACCCTAACTCACCACAAGCGATGGCATCCCACTCGCCCTCAGTAATCCAGACCTTTCGCGCATCGTCGGGCATGGCTTGCCAGCCGAACAGGATTGGCTTGAGGTCTTTCTGGGTAGAGGGGTTACCGTCATGGTTGATCGGTTTGGTCTTAAGGAATGTCTCTCTGCCCTCAGTGTCGAAGAAGGGGAACACGACATCTTGACCACCCCTTGCATCGGTCTCGTATATCTTCCAGCGGAAGCATACCTCCCCTACATCTTTGAACCCTCTCTTCTCCATGTACCCGTGGAGATTAGAGCTTTCATTGCGAGCTGGGGGTTGAGGTTTGGTGTAGTTCTTTTTTTCCGCCGGAGCAACTTTTTTGGCTGGGGTGTTGTCTCGGATACCGTAGCGCTTCTTCGCCCAGTCCATTGCGTTGACTAGGGTAAGACCTTGGCTGTACATGATGAGGTCAAGCAGGTCGCCGCCCTCGCCAGTACTGAAGTCCATCCACTTGCCGCATTGATCGCCGTTGAGATAGACGGACATGCTCCTGCCTTTCTCGCCCTGAATTGATCCGATCTTGTAGCATCCTGATTCCACGCGACCGTCAGGGTATAGTTCGTGACAGATACCCGCAGCATGCGGGGCTAGATGCTGGGCTAGCGTTTTAACGTCCATCATTTGACAGCTCCCAACAGATCATTCTTTCTTTCGTGACCTTTAAAACACTTGAGTGCTGCCCAGTCAGGGCTGCCGATTCTTTCCCAGCCTCGGCTGATCGCAAAATCCACAACACCTGCAATATCGAAACCTTGGCGCTTCATAACCTTGAAGTCCTCAGCCTGAGAGCTGAGCATCTTTGCCGCAGGCTTTCTGCCTTTACGTTTCTCCAGCTTGTACTCCCACCACTTGACCCATGGCTTGGCAGCAACCCCCTCTGGATGACCGTTAAGGAGATCAGACCGCCAGCATGTTTGTTCTTTCTGATGTTCGTTAGTAATAATATTTGTTCTTTGGGTCTGATTACCTTGATCTGGGTTTACTTGATCTGGGTTTTGATGATCTGGTGGAAACTCACCCCTAACATCAGTGACCAGCCAATCCCACCTAACGACATGACCACTTTCATTGCGGATAATTTCTCTGCGGATGTACCCAGCATCCTCCAGCTCATCAGTGATTCGAGTCATCTTTACATTGCCGACGCCGAAGACGGTGCAGAGTTGATTGTTGGTGATCTGCCAGTCATCGACATGACTGAGAAGGTAGACGAGAACACCTAGAGATTCTGGGCTCAGCCCGTCATTTCTGTATTCACTGGCGGAGATCCCGCCTCGAAGGAGTAAGTTTGGTATTCGGGTGTAACGATCTTGCTTTAAGTTGGCAGGACGAAAAATCATTCGTGAGACGGCTCCATGTAATATTCATTTGAGCAGGGATAATAATCTGCAAGTATTGTTTTGGCAAATTTATTTACTCTTGCGTCTTGTTTCATGATTTAAAATATGGAAGATCGGTGGTGAGGAGAAACAACATGGACGATAAAACTAAAAAACAGAAACGTGAGGATATATTTAAAACAGCTCTAGACAAGGCAGGGGTGCCCCTCTGGGGTAGAGGGGCTGCGATAGTTAAAGATACAGGTTGCAGCCCTGCATCCGCGCAAGCGTGGATAAGGGGTAGCCTGCCATCGGACGGGGAGCGTATAGTTGAACTGTGCGACCTTTACCACATTGACTTATATCTTTGGGTAACTTTAGAGTCGAGAGCTGAACCACGGGCGTCAGAAACTATGGCTGAAGCCATCATTTACGTAAAACAATTCGACGAAAAAACAGCTTTTACCATTACACCAGAGCAGTTTGCTCATATGTGCTTGATTTATCTGGACACTGAAAAGCGCGAAGGGCTGGCAAGTATGGTGGAAGTGTTAAGTAAAAAAACCGGTGCGCCTGCTGTTACAAAATGATAATTTGCAACTATTGGCTTACACTAACAAGGAGAGTTGAGTGGATAAAGTTGTACCTGACAGTGAGAGAATAAGCTGCGAGGAATTAGAGGCGTATATGCTAAGTATCCCAGAAGTACGTTGCCGCTTTGAGAATAGCGAGAAAAAGCATAGCGAAGCAATCAGAACGATTGTCTTCGCTAAGAAGAAACTTAAAAATGCAATAAATAATCTATAGGTATTGAAATAAATCTGAGTGGTGTGTAATATGTTCCGTGAACTAACGGAGACATTACATGGACACGCTGACACGCGCTCATATCTGGGCGACCTTATCTGATATAGACGTAGCACCATTCTGCACCGAGACAGAGGTACTGGGCGATCAAGTCCTAACCTATCTGCCTTGGATGAAAGCCCATGAAATAATGATGGGCACCTTCCCCGAGTATCACTGGGAATTCACCGAAGACCCAGAAGGCAGAGAATGTCATTACTTTAATGACGGCTCTGCTGAGGTACGTTGTCGCATGACAATTGGTGGTCAGACCAACATTACCTACCTTCCTGTTCATAGATCAGGCAAAGCAATTGACTCCCCCTCTGCTACAGACATCAATACTGCTAAACAGCGGTGTCGTGTTAAGGCTATGGGTGAGTTTGGTCTGGGCTACACCATGTGGCTTAGCTCTCAGGTAAGAGATATTGAAGAAAGTGTTTCTAACACTGAGCAAAGTACACCTTTAGAAACAAATGATGCTGATGCAGAGCTTGAAAAAGTAATAGCCATCTGGGATCACCTGAAGTTTGGTGAAGCTAAGACCCTGAGTGAAGCCACAAAGCTTTACGACAAGTTTAAACGTGGTCTAACTAATCGAGGCTTAACAGATACCACTGGTAACTGGGAAAAGCTCTGTAAGGACAAAGGGTGGAGGGCTAGCAAATGAGTTTAGCTGCTCAAGGATCACCCGAATGGCACGCGGCACGAGCCGGTAAGATCAAGGCATCTGTCTGCGCTGCACTAGAAGGCAAGCACCCATACATGAAGCCAGCCGACTTGGTTCGCCAAGAGGTTAGAGCACTGGCTGGTGCTGAGTCAGAATTTAAAATGGTTCCTGCCGTTGCCCACGGGCAGATGATGGAAGACCACGCTCGAATCTTTTTGGAAGATCTGCAAGGCTACACTGTCGAAGAGACGGGTCTTGTGATTCACCCTAAGTACGACTTCATCGCTGCAAGCCCCGACGGGCTCGTGGGTTTGGAGGGGTGCGTAGAGATCAAGTGCCCCTTCCCTCAGTACACTAAGACGCCTTACTCTATCTTTTCCCCCAAGCGCAGCATGTACCTGATGCAGGTCTACATGCAGATGGAAGTGCTGGATGCAGATTGGTGTGATTTTATTTGTTACTTGGCGAAGAACGAAACAGCCGAGCCACAGTACACCCTAGAAAGAGTCCACCGTAAAGAAGACTTCCTGACTGAACTGCTGAGCCGCAAGTATTTGCCGCAGCCTGAGAAGGGAACTATCTCCCGTCTTGATCTGTACCGATGCTGGTACAACTGGATTCAAGAGCAGCACAGGGATGAAGTTGCCCGCGCTGATCACGTTAAAACAATTGAGGTTGACGCTCCCGAGATTATTAAGACCGATGAGGAACTGAACCGGCTGACTGCAATGCAGAACAGGATTGCAGTCATCAGGTCACGTATTGGTGACGACCTAGAAACCTTGGACGTGCTGGGCAAGACCAGCGAGTCCCTGAAAAAAGATATTGCCGAGCGGTACAAGTCATCTGTCAGCAATGGCAAGACTACCGTCAAGGTAATTATGAAGAACCCACCCATCGACTACCGCAAAGCGTTTGAATTTCTCGGCGGTGAAGATGAGGTGTTAAGCAAAGACGAGTCTCTTGATTCTTTCAGAAGAACAACAGGCGCAATGCAAGTACAAATCCATCATGGAGAGCAATAATGAACAAGACACCAACCGCATTTGAATCCCTTAAAGCAGGCAAAGGGCGTCTGTACCCGATGCCTAAAGAAAAGCGCATTGAAGAGTGGAACCGCCTCAAGCAGTACGAATGGGCTACCAAGGCTAACGTCCCAAAGTTTGACGGCTTCATTAAGATCAGCAAAGAACTGGTACACGACCTTCAGGCTGCCCTAGACATTAATAATGGCAATGACTTCCGATACAACATCAAGGTCTGTGAGCAGATGGGCGATGACGGAAACCTTCAGCAGTTGAATGTTGACTACTGGATTCCAAAGCCGAACCCCCATGCTAATAACTCGCCATCGCAAGGCGCCAAGCCACCAGCTGACGACTTCCTTCTGGAAGACGATGACCTACCTTTTTAGGACTCAATCATGCCTCTAAGAATATCCCGATCAGCTGGAACCGTTTTTTATGGCGGTGAAAGCCTTGACCCAGAAGACCTCGAAGGAACTTTTGACCATCGAGTGTTTGTTCGCGGGGTAGTTGACTTGGAAGGCAGGCACGAAACACACCTGAACGTACACACCAAACGATCAGGACATCAGGAGCATGTTCTCACAGCTGGGGGTCAAGGTCTCCAGCTTACTGATGCAGTGTTTGTCGAGATGACAGGAGTTCAACCCTACTTTACTAAACCAAAACTGAAATGCCCCGAGTGTGGCAGAAGCGGGTCACCATCTGAAAGTTCGATGATGTTCCCTCAAGCCAAGCTGCTCATCGGTGGACCAAGAAATTATCAAATAGTGCGTGATGACGCGAGGAAAAAGAAATGAGCGACCAACCCCAACTAATCAATATCGATAACACCCCTTACTTGATTGATGACCTGAGCGATACCTGTAAAGAGAAGCTGGGCTCATCTCAACAGACAAACCAAGCCATCGGCTTGCTGAGCGCATTGATTAGTGCTGCTCAGAAAGGCGCCGAGCTGGACTTTAAAGAAGCGCTAAAACTTTTGCCCGATCCTTATGTTGAAGGTGACGAGCCCACTCTTGAAGGTGATCTGGCAAGCAAGTCTCACTAGTTTCCTCCTAGAGGGTATGGCGTCTCCTCCTCACGCCTATTTAAGCAGGCTTGGTCTACCTGTCCCTCGCAACAGACCTTTTTCTCAGGGCATGCTGGTGTTAACCTGACATCGCGGCATGTCTCTGTTTCACGGAGACGGATATGAACTTAACATTTAAAGAAGTAACTGAGCGTTATTTGGCACAGCCAAGCGCACACAATGAAGAGAAGCAGAGGACCACGGTCATAGTAGCTAACAACCTTGTTAAGGTGTTTGGCTCTAAGCCGATAAAGGAATTCGAGAAGATCGCTCTTTTCGATGACTTTATAGAGAACCTGCGGGTACAACCATCCAAGAGGAGAATTGGTCAGCGAGTCAGCAACAGCTGGGTCAATAAGCACATCATAACTTTCCGGTCTATCCTTAACTACGCTCACTCCAAAGAGCACGTTAATCGAGTCCCTAAGTTGTCTGTGTACCCTGAGACGAAGAGCAAGCTCTTCTTGAAGCCTGAGCAGGTTCGAAGTCTGATTAATACCTTGGATGATTTGAGAGCGGACATGGTTAGGTTTGCAGTCTCAACAGGACTGCGATCATCTAACGTGAGGCTTCTGAAGTGGGATCAAATAGAGCCAGACTTTTCTGCTCTAAATGTTTCCGGTGAGGATGCCAAGATGGGCGAAGACATTCTTATACCTCTGAACAGAGATGCTCAGAAAGTACTGGAACGTCGTAAGGCTCTGAATGACGCTCTCGTTAAAAAGCACATGTATCTCAATAACGGGATAGATCATGTGTTTGTTCAGCAGGTAGGTGGTGGCAGCAAGGTAGGCAAGGTGTTGAGTGAGATCAACAACAAAACCTACAAGAAGGCTTGCCGTGAAGCTGGATTACCAGCAGGGGTAACCTTCCACACAATGCGTCATACATTTGCTAGCTGGCACATTCAGCGGGGGACGAGCGAGATGGTTCTTATGGAGCTGGGAGGATGGAAAGATCGCAAATCACTACAGAGATACGCCCATCTAAACCAAGCTCAAAGACAGATGGCATCGTCAAATATTGAAGGGATAATTTAACCAAAAAGATAATTTATTACAATCAAAACGATAACTAATCAGCTGTAACCTATTGATAAATAAGGAAATGGTGCCGGAAAGAGGACTTGAACCTCCGACCAATTGCTTACGAAGCAACTGCTCTAATATATTTTTTTATTCAATTAAATCAATAACTTACAGATTCATGCCGCAAGGTTATGGCTGGTGATATTGAGGACAAAACAATGCACAGCATTAAGGATAAAATTAAACAAGCTAACCATTTTGCCGATGAAGCAATCAAGGAAGCTGAGAGAGATCTGAAAGAGATTGGCGGGACCATGAGCACTTGGCTCAATGCAGGCAGCTATCACCTAACCAATGTTCATGTTGTCACTTGGCTAGGTATCACCGTACTGCTCTGCATCATCTTCTAGCACCGGAGGAGCGTGATGAAAATTAAGATGTACCCGTTGATAGCGGCTATAGTCGAGGAAGGCGTAAGGGCTGGATACAGCAGGGCGCACAAGCATACCGATACGCCTGATCCTGAGACAATAAAGCAGTGCGTGGAGGAATACATCATGAGCGGCTTTGACGATTACTTTACGTTTGATTTAGAAGAATGACTTAGCCAATACAGTTTTTAGGCTCGTTAAAAGTCGTTGCGAGCCTTACCCCCACCCCTCAGACCGATTTGTACTTGGCTGGGGGGTTTTTTATATACCATTTGTGATATGCCCTGAATGCTAAACGAGCATTTCCGATCACAAAAGATCACAACTACAATGGCGCCTCATTTTAATTAAGACTATAAGGCGCTTGTAATGTTGGTTGTTTGTATCTGTGTACTGTTAGGTTTGTGTGTCGTAGCAAAGGATGATTTGTTTATCCGCTAAATACCCAGAAAATAATACGAGCCAGCAAAGATAGCCAGAACTGCTATTGTTGCGCCGATGTTCTTCGCCACATCACCAATCTGACGCTGCTTCTTGAGCCTCGCCAACCTAGCCTTCTCCAGCTTGTGCTTGTGATCGAGTAAAGACTTGTTCTGAATCATGAGCATGTCACGCCAGACGTGCTTCGGCGTTATCTTCTTAAGCTCCTTCTCATGCTGCCGTATAGCATCCTTAGCCCATGCCAATTCCAGCGCCTCTTCCTGAGTGAGGACATGGTCTCCAGCCTTCGTGGCTTCCTCAATGCTCTCAACCGCAGTCTTGCTCTCAGTCAGGCTAGAGAACAGTCCTGTCAAACCATGCAGGTGATCGCCTGATTCCTTAACGGTTTTGATCCCGTCATTCAGGGCTTTGAGTACTCCAACAACTGCACTGATCTCAGCTATCATCTCTCTACTCCAGCTTCTTCGTCCAGCAGCTGCTGAATTAAAGACCATCTGTCCTTGAACTCTTGGCTCTTCTGCTGCCCAAACAAGACATCTGACTTTGCAATCGAGTTCTTTAGGGTACTGTCCGACATAGTCCAAGCCGATGCCCCACCCTGAATAAGAGCCCTAGAATCCTTCTTGGTAACGCCGTTAGATCGGAGAATTGTCATCGCCTGCGTTGCGCTCAAACCAGAGCTCATTGCGGCGTTAACTAGAGCCGCCATGTCTTCAAAGGTCTCGCGCCTAGCTATAGATGCTCTGCCAAAAGCTTCTCGTATATCGCTATCCGATACATCGTTAGGGTCTCTGAACACAGAGGTCAGCAGTCTAGTTGACTGACGTTTACCTTCTGAGAACTCATAAGCCTTGAAGTGCAGTGCAGTCTTAGGGTCGAAGGTGGTCTTACGGAAACCCACTAACGCTGCCATTTCATCATCAACATCGTAAGCCTTGCCGCTCTTAGATATCTCCCCGCCCATCGCTCTAGACATGCGGCGGACGTTCTGTGCAACACTTGGTCCCATACCTCTCTCAAAGTGCAAGTAGGTATCGCCGACTTGATTTATGAAGGTGTCAGCCTCGTTGTAAACCTGACCGCCTGACGACTTCTCGTTAGAGATAAACTCTAATATTGTGTTTGTCGATATATCCCAGCCCAAGAATGGCTTAAGTATTTCGGCGCTAGCATCTATCAACGCATCATCGATAGGCTGATCTCTCATCAATGCATTCAAAGGACGCTTCATCAGAGCATATGGGTCAAGGTGAGTAAGGTCTAAGTACTCTAAGCGACCCTGATCATCTCTACCTGTTACTAATATGTTTGAGTTCTTAGCCCAAGGAGCAGCCATCAACTTAATAGCCTCTTCCTCTTCTTCCGAAACACCGAATGCGGACATAGCCATTGCTTGAGCTGCATATACTCCCGCACTCATCATAGCCATACCAGCAATTCTCTTAAGAGCTGCCGGTCTCATATCTGGATCGGCTAGGTCTTCACGCAGGTACTTGATCATGTTGGCTTGTGTCCGAACAATTTCTGCGGGGAAAGAAACAAACGTACCGACAAGAGGGAACCTACGTAACTGCTGAGGAATCTTTCCTATCAGCGAGTACGTTGGATATGTATCTCGTATTCTCTTCGCAGCTAAAGGCTCTGCTTCTTCACGAGACATGCCCTTGTTTCCCATGAAGCTCATCACCTCATTCTCGAAGCCAACGATCTTCCAGAAGTCATCCCCAAACTGATATGCCTTAGTGAAGAACTGGGCTGCACTCTTGCCCGCCGTAAGGGCGCTATCTTTGACATCTAAAATTGCTGACGGGTCTCGCTGATCTAGGAGACCTTGGGCATTTGCGTCCTGTAGATAAGCGATCATCTCTCCAGCGTATGGGCTGTCATGTACTACACCTAGCTTCTTAAGATTCTTAAGGTATTCAACGCCGTCACCTATCCCAGAGAAGTAACTTCCCGCTACCTCTGCCGACTTGGAGAGCTTTGACCAGTTGAAGTGACCGTTAGCTACAGTGAACATGGAAGCTGACATGAAGTTACGGAACATTGTGGTAGGGGCGATTACTGTCTTACCATACTTAACCAAACCATTAACCTTGATAATAGTTCGGTACAGGTCTCCCATCTCTTCCTTGCCTAGAGCATCTCTAAATGCCTGCTCTACCTCTGGGTATGTGTACATCCCGTTGAGGGGGGACATGGTTTTTGACCCGACTTCCGCAATTTTCTTCGTTGCATCTGCGGGAGCTGACTCCTGATCGAAAAGGAATACACCATTGCCACTCTCCAGAACCTCTTTAAGGAATCTGTCGTTGTATATGAGGCGAGACATCTTGCTTGCTGAGTTCGCAAAGTTTACCCGAGGGTCTTTGAACTCGCCGAGCAATGCTCTGATTTCTGGTGCAATCTGCTTTCTTTGAGTGAGAATCGCTAGGTCTTTGGCTCCCAACTTGCTCTCAGATATGAAGGACGCCATGTCATCGTAAGCCGTACCTTCTTTTAGTATGGTGTTTACAACTTGATCTGGATTCGCTGTACCTTGCTCTACAAGAAAATTCCTTGCGGCGAGAACCACTTCATCAGGCACTTCTTTGTTCCAGTCTTTATTGTTGAAAGCCTGATAGCTGCGGTTTGCATAGGTGCCCATATTGTTAACGACTATGCCCAGCAGCTCACTCTTAGCCAGAGCTTGCTCGTCACCCTGCGCTTTTAGGGTGTTAATGTCGTCATTAAGAACCTGTGCATATTGAGCTGACAAGCTATCGATATAGCCTCGCATCGCAATGAGTGAGTCCTTGATATCTCTAGGCAGAGAAGTCTTTTCAATCTCAGACGCAGGTCGCTTCATAGCGTCGTCTAGAACCTCTCGCTGCTGACCATCGATCTTGCCGAAGTTCTCGACCACTGCGTTATCGTAGATGCCCACCATCTGCCGGATGTCCAGCTCAACAGCTCCGAACTCTCCGTCTCTCTGAATCATGGAATCAAAAGCAGTCTCAGGCAGTAAGCCTCTTGACGAGAAGTTCTTCTGTAACCACTTCTTAATGCCCCCGCTGGGGATTCCAGACCCTCCACCACTGGTGGTGCCAGCACGAACAGATGCAACCAATTCTTCATCAGACATGATCTCGACCGCCGATCTGGTCGGAGAGTACAGGAAGTCATCAGACACGCCGCTCTCAGCGTTCTTAGCCAGAACAAGCGGACCAACTTGAATTACCTCATCGGCATTTAGGATCGGCTGACCAGTCTTGCGGTCATAGAAGTAAGAGTGGCGACGAGGATCAAAACCAACCTGAGTCCAGTCTGGGTCGTTGATAGCTTCCTTGGCAAGTGCAAGATTCTCTGCGTCAGTGCGCTTAACGTAACTGCCGTTCATCTTGGCATAAGATGATTTGTTGTGACGATCCTTTAATTTCTTAGCTTTTTTCGCATCGATCAGCCCGTCAGCTAACTGCTTATCTATTGCCGCTTTACCCTCTTCAGCCTCCATAATTAGCTGTGAAGTTTTTTGAGATGCACCAAAGGTAACGTCTGTCAGGCTTCCGGTTGCCTGATAGCTCGACATTGACACACCATCTTTCTTGAAATGAAGCGCCGGAACCCAAGCAGAGTTCTCTTTATTCATATATGCCGGTATATCAAGGCGCATACCGACGAGTTCTCCGTCTTCTATCTCAAGATTAATCTTCGGCTTTTTGTCTGACGTTAAAGCGTTGTTCATCTCCTCGAATGTCGCAGGATCTGGAACGTAAGCATACTCAGATATGGTAGAAAGGACTGTGTTGTCAAAGGTCTCTCGATCTATTTCACCGGCTTTAAACTGCTTGTAAGCTCGGGCTACTTTAGGAATGACCTTCGTTAAATCGGCAGGCTCTTGCGAGTCTCTGCTTGGGGGTGAGTCTAGCTGGTCGTCAACTTGCGGGGAAACTCTGAGGGTCTTAGAGTTTTTCTGAATAAAGAGCTTTAACTTAGTGTCGCGAGCTTCGGCTAGTCCTTTTGCGATTCCTTCAGCTTGCTGGAAATCACTAAGGCGCTGCTCGATAGTCCCATGCGCTCGTTGAATTCTCGCGTTTCCTTGCCCCGCAAGATCTTCGCTTTTATTCTTTTGCTTGAGTTCTGCAACGATTTGCTTTTCGGTGAGGTCTCTGACCTTTCCATTTTGCTTCCTCTGAATTTTGCCAATTAATTTTTGAGCCTGCTCAGTATACAAAGATTCTTTGAAAGACGCAAAAACATCGTCATAGTTTCCTATTTCGGAATAGCCAGCAGGCTGCCATTGAGCATCTTTAACATGCAAGTTTGTTATGCTGCCGCCAGTCTGGTCCTGCATAGCTTCTGCGGCTGCTGCAATTTCGTTCATGTCTGGGGTTATAGGATCAAACGTCTCTTGATCAAAAGCCAAAACATTAAATTCGTAACCATTCGGGTATCGGGTAAAGTTAACCTCAACACCTTCGGGTAATGCGCTAGCAAAGGCTTCTATTTGATCTCTTGAGAGAACGCCTAAAGTTTCCACAAACACCTGACTGGTCTCCGTGTAACCCTCTCTAAGTCCGTCAGCGATATCGATAATGTGTGACGCAGGAACTGCATCCTGATCCCACTGCTTAGACAGTGAAGTCATGAGAACATTTAATTGATCACTTGTTATAGAAGAAGGAACTGGAACCCTAACATTGGGAGACACGTCGCCCTCATATGTTCCACCCACAGCAAGAGGAACGCCTCCTGTTGGGGTGGAAACTCTTGTGGGCTTGGCATCAACCTTAGACAGACCCAGAGCCTTAAAGTACGCTGTGAATGGATTGGTTGCGCCCTGAGAAGACTTATTTAAAAGCGTGGCAAAAATAGAGTGGTACTCATCGGCAATTTTTTGGTCGCTCTGCTCAATTGCGGCATCAAATACTGCTCTGGCGTCCTTACCTATATCATTACGAAGGCTGTTAATTTCAGCGGTAATAGTTCTTTTTTCTCGGAAAGTAGCCGTTGTAGGGCTTAGTGCCGCAGGAACTCTTGGGTCAAGCAGTATTTCTTTAGTAATTTTGTCGTCAGGAACCGCTATACCAGCTTCCTTTAATATCTGTATTACACCTTTTCTGTCTCTTCGACCAGATGAGTCTTTTCGTAAGAGCGACATACTGTAGTCATCAACATCATTTACTCCGCCAGAGATATCTTCAGGAGAGGCTGACTGATAGGCTGCTAAAGCAGCCTTTTCTGACATGCCGTCTGCCTGCTTATCTTTAACGAATTCATTTTTGTAGCGCTGCTCAACCCAGCCGAGAGCTTGTAGCTGCCAAGTCTCATAAGGCTGCGCTCCATCAGGAAGATTGGCGTTTAGTTTGTCTCTTAGCCCCATGTAAAAACGCGACATCACCTCATAAAGCTCTGGGTTTTTGCCGATAGCTTCGCCGTCGGTGTTAAACGTTGCCGCCACCTGTCTGTCATTTGTAGACAGGGTGGGCTTCGCCATACCTAAAACCAACTGCATTGTTCCGCCAAACGAACCGGTCTTAAGACCCTCTAAGTCTGCTGTTTTTAAAGCGTCTGTAACACCTTTTGGAATGACAAGGTCGTTGTCTATCGCTTTACCTTGCAGGTGGTTTGAAAAGCTTGCCATAGCTCGATGCATATTAACGAAGGGGTTAGCGACCGGTGACGTTGCGGCGACAACAGAGATGAACTGTCTAATTTCACTCGGCGACAGATCGGGCATTACATCACGCATTGCTTCGGCAGATACTTCGTACCAGTATCGTGCATTGTCAGATAGCTTGAGAGCACGATTCCAAAACTCAACTGTGTTGGCATTAATTTCCAAGCGCTCTACAGTCTTCTTGGCTAAGTCGCCGACCTGTCCTTCCGCGTTAGTGTCTGTTAGGCGAACGGCTTCTCGCAGAATTGAATCAAGATCAGCTTGAGATATATTAAGACCATCGCCGCGATTAGCTAAATCGAGGTCCGAAAATTTCCCACCAGCGACTGGCGTTAAAGGCTGCCCTTCAACATAGTCGCCAGCGATTCTGTCATTTAAAGGTATTCTTACTTGAAGTTGAGATAGTGAGCGAACTTTCGCCTGATTGTAACTAGGGTCAACCGCCTGAAGCCGCTCAATGTTTGATGGCGCATACAAGGCATCATCATCAAAGCTAGCCAGATCATCCATCGGATCATAGTCGTCATCGATATCGCCTAGCTCTTGCTGAACAGCTTCTGCTTCAGCTTTCTCTAGCCGTTCACTGTGTGCCTTATTAAGCCACTGCAAGGCTTCTTTTCGGTTGCCACCGATGCCCCCGATTCTTTCGATGGCGTTAGAGTCCAGCTCTAAAATGTCATAGTACTCTTGAGACAAGTGCCACATTGGATCGGCGAACTGCATTGTGTCTCGATAGATTAAGTATTCAGTGCCATCCTGATAAGTGACGTTATAGTTGCCCGTATTGCCGAAGTCTTCAGCTCTTTTTACTGTGGGCTCTAGCTGTACAGCTCGTCCAGCCCCGTCCCCGTCTGCACGTTGGGTCGGTTCTGCCACTCTTTGATTGGCTTGTTCCGCATCAAGGCTACTTCCGCCATCTCCTCCAGCTCCGCCTTGCTCCTGAACTTCATCGCCTCTGCGCTCGGCAGGTGCCCGAACCTCTCCCTGTACGTCTTGAGGTATCCCGTCAGTTTCATTGGACCGAATGTCAGCTTCGCCATCTTGGTTGATCTCCGTTGGTTGCGCTCTAAGCAGCTGTTCTAGATGCTTATACGTTGTTGGTGCTTGCTCCTGAAGTAACTCAGGGCTCGAATGAAATATGGCAAACGCCTGCGCGAATGCCTCTTTTTTGATACGGTCTACTTGAGCAACCATCGCCTCAGGCTGTGAATTAGCTATCCATTCAAACGCACCGCCGAATGGGTATGCTAACTCCTGACCTAGATCTGTACCACTCAAATAGTTCTGTCCCAGCTCATGGATGACTGGTCCCATCTCGTAAGTAGCTGAGTTCATTCCTAGCCCGTCCACTTCGAGTGAGAAGTCTGGAGAGCTGTTTGTGTGCCCCGTACCCACATCAAAGGCATGCCCGATCTCGTGAGCCAGATTGAATCGTAGATTAATTGCAGAGTCGCCAGAATTATCTTTGTCAGCAATCAGCTCGTTAACTCTTGCGCCGTTCATGGTGATGATCTGAGAGCTTTTCAGATATGAGCCGTCCACTTCCTTTTCCATCTGGGCAGGAGCGTGTACGTATAAACCCTTAAAGTGCTTCATGACCCGCTTAGGCATTCCTGAGCCCAGCAAATCAACAAGCGCCGACTTGATCTCGTCAGCCTGAACACCTTCAGCTGTGGTAACTCTCTCACCATTCATCATGGTGACCTCAGGAGCATCAAACAACCCGTCTATGCGACCCTGATCAATCGGCGTTCTATTAGCTCCTTGAGTACTGTTGATATCAGCAATCGCTTCAGCCAGCGGCTTCATGTTTGGGCGAACCACATTCTCGGTATATGGAACGGCAGGCATAGTCCCAGCAGTCCCTTTAGGGATTGTTAGGTTTTGCGTTGCAACCTCACGAATACCCTCAACCACAGATTCAGCGTTAGGTAGTGACTGAGCTATCTCTATAGCCTGAGAAGCCGGAACACTCTCTGGAATGCTGTCTGCGTCCGACTGCTGTATTATCTGCTTCTGTATGCTCGCGGGAAGGTCGTCTAACTCTACGATGATCTGACTAAAGTCAGGGACAGGAGTCTTTTGGTTATTGATCCTAGCGACTACTTCAGGGGTTCTGATAGTTTTCTTGGCGCCCTTCTCATCCCTTACTGCTAATGACAGTGGATTACCGTCAGCGTCTCGGATAATGCGGGCGAGTGAATATTTTTTCCCGCGCAATTCAAATTTGTTGTTGTCATCGATTTGAACGTCTTGCTCAAAGACCAGATTACCGCCAGTAGGCACGACGCCCAACTGCTCTGGAGACTGGAACTCGCCACTTTCAATAAGAACGTCACCGTTGTCCTGCGTAGCAACATAGAAACCATCGTCCTTCTTGATTACTGGTCCCTTGTTGCCGTTGTAGTCAACGTCCTGACCTACAAGCTCTTCCATTCTTGGAGTGATTGACTCCGGCAGGTTGCCGCCAAACACTGGAGCCTCTTCAGCTACAGGCTCTGGCTCTTTGTCTTTAGGTATTCTTGTTGTCTCACCTAAAGTGCCCAGCTCCATCTGATAGATTTCTTTGACCTTTTCCCGAACGGCAGGAAGCCCATCGATCTGCGCCCTTGCTTTGTCTCTAGCTTCTGCTTGCCTTGCTTCAGGGTCAGATGCTTCACGCTGTTCCGGCAAAGCATCAAGCTCAGCTCTTACTTCCTCTAGAGTCTTCGGAGCTATAGTGGTTCTAGCTGTGGGCAAACCTAAGCCTTTAGCCCTTGCAGCCTGAACCTTTTCTCCACCCCTGTCGGTGGCTTCTGGGCTTGGTTGATCATCTTGAGCTTGCTCTTGTTCCGAAGCAGACTCTGGCGCATCACCTTCAGGCTCACCTCTCAAGGCGTCTTCATCTAGGTTTTGCTTTAACTCTGGGTCTTTAGTTACTGCACCAGTAACGCCGCCAATTGCTCCACCACCAATGGCTCCAGCTACAAACGCGTTAAGGTATTGAGATCGATTCTCTTCATCGAACAATCGCTCAAGGAATGCTTCTTCTATAGCAGGGTCTTGCTGACCGCGTACAAACTCTAAGGCAGAGTTCTGTACAACTTCCTGCATCATCTCCGTTACGCCTTCAGTGCCGGATGCTTTGGCTGCCTCTTTAAATGCGCGACCAATCACTGATTGTTTTTTGCTTACGTTTTCAGCTATCTCTTGAGTAGCTTTGCCATACAGGTTTTGAGGTAGGACACGCTTCAAGACTCGCATTGGAGTCATTGCGTCTAAGGCACCAGACGCCAGACCCGTAACAAGCGCAAGACCAGCGGCTTCTTCACCCGTCTCATCAAGGATTCGAGTGAATGATTCGCCTGCGCCCATCGCGGTTCCGAATGCAGTTGCGCCTACCATTTGACCCTTTAGACCGGTCTTGCCTAAAGTCTCTCTACCGATAGCAGACTGTGCGTATTGCCTTGACGCAGCACTCTTCGCCATGCCCTCTGCATTCTTTTTAACCAGAGCTTTAGCACCCTGATTAATAGCTAACTTCTTAGCAGCAGCGCCGCCAATCGCACCAACACCACCGCCACCAATGAGGCTAGGTATGATGTTGCCCACGATAAATGCAGAGTAATTTGCTAAGTCTCCAATACCCTCAATGTCTTCAAGCCTTCCTACATCAGCCGCATTCTCAGCTGCCTCTGCCATCTGCTCGTCGAAGTACTCCATGCCCTCATAGAACCAGTCATCGTTACCGACAGCCGATCCAACTAACGCCTTTGCGCCACCTGCTAGAGCCTGAAGCTGATCTACGCCTGCGCCAAAGCCCTTACCGAATTCGTTGAGAACTCCAGTATCTTCTTGCGCGTAGCTTATTTCTTCGTCGTCGTAGGGGTTGCTGTTGACAAATAAAGCCATACATCAAATCTCAGTAAATTTTATAGTCCGCGTAAACCGCCCTGATCAAACTTGTCTTGCACTAAAGCCATTCCTGTGCGGCGAGGCACCAGCTCTTCATCTTTTGCTAGCTCTCGTTGGAACGCTTCCCACGCTTTCCTATCCTCTCTCTTGACGCCAATTGATTTCTTTTTCGAGCCTTTGTCTTCAATCGCAGAGAAGTAGTGAGACGCTCTGAGAAGCTCGCTTCGAGATAAGTTTCGACCTAAATTATCAGCAAGCTCTTGCACTTGGGGTATCTTTGAAACCCTCTGCAACATGGATTCTGCTGCGGGCGTTGCTTTCGGGATATTCTTAGCCGGATCAAGAACAGCATGCGTCATGTACTGCTCTAGTCTTATCGGGTCCACAGCAAGCTCGGCGTTGGTCATCCCTTTAACAAAGCTCATCTCTTGTCCGCGAGTTCCAGCACCCATCGTTGTTTGGAAATTGCTAATCCTTTCTTTGACATCTTTAGCGAACGATCCGGCGCCATTTTGAGCGTTATAAAGACGAACAGCCGAGTCAGTTATTTCTTCTCTAAACTGTCCCGCATACTGCGCGTACTTGAAATATCCCGCAGCTGAATTTATTAGATCGTCTACGGCTATTGGCTGGGCAGGAGCCTTCTTTGGCTTTCCGGTCTTGTCATCGAGAACTGTCTCACCGCTTTCGTCAAGCATAACCCCTGCTCTTTTAGTGCTTAGGGGTGCGTTGTAGACGGCGGTGTCACCAGCTGCGTTCTGCACAGTAACATCTACCGTTCCTAGAATCTGACCATTAGCAAGATTCCAATCAGGAGCAACTTCTTTGCTGACAATTTTCCAGCCCTTGCCGTTGAGGTGACCCGCATGAGGTGTATTTTCCTCAGTAAGCTCTGTACCTACCCGTCTTTCGTTACTAGACCCGATGAAAGTATTTAGGATGGGCGCGATTGAATCCCTGTCAATCTCGCCACCGCTCTGCGCGGCTTCAAGAACCTCCCTAAACGCGACCATGTTTTCTTGATTTGCAGGATTTATCGCCTTAAAAGGGTTCGTTAAGCCGCCATATGAATCTTCGAACAGTCTGTCGGCATCTGCATACCAATCTTCATCTCGACCAGCAGCCGTGCGACCAACTTCTAGGTGATCTAGGAACGCTTGGGCATTAACTGCAAATTTTGTCTCTCTTTCTATATTAGATAGTCGGTCAATTTCACCTTTATTTTTCAGGTCTACGCTTGTCGCCTGAGCAGATTTATAGGCTGCATCGGCGTCAGCCTGTGTCTTCTGGTTGGCTACCTGTCCCAGCTGGATGTCTCTCAGCTTTGACTCGTTTTCCGCTTTTAACTGTTGGGTTCCTGCGGCTTGTTCGTCAATAGAATTTCGCTTTCGACCAATCTCTAGCTGACCTTCTCGATACTCACCAAGTGATTTTCGGTCCAAGTCACCTTGACGAGCCTGCTCATCCAGCCGGTCTCGCTGCAAAGCTCTATCCTGAACATCACCAATCAAGCCGAAGCCGCTTCTAAAACCGTCTGCAAAACTCATGATAAGTACCTAGTCAAATAATTTGTTAAGTAGAAAAGCAACGCCCAAGCCTATAGCTACTGGAGCGGCTAATGTGGACAGGGTTGCCATGGCTCCACTCCCACCTGCTCCGGCTGCTCCTGCTGCTGTAGTTGTTGACCCCGCAGCTTGGCTAAGAACTACTTTGCTGCCTTCTTGAACAGCCAGCTCTTTTGCACCACCCGCAACCAAGCCTTCTGCGGTGAGAGTTGCTCCTGTTGTGCCAACTGGAGAAGCCAGTGCGCCTGCACTGGGGTTTAATGCGAGTTGAGCTGCGGTGGGGGCAGCGGGAGATTGATTTATAAACAACTTGCCACCCTGCATTACTGCATCACCTGTTGCTGCGGCGGTTTTTCCAACCTTTGAGGCTGCTGCAAGTTTGTTTGCACCAACCATCCCTCCAATACCAGCACCAGTGCCCATAGTCTGAGCCTCTGCCGCAGTCTTCTGAGCCTCAATAGCCATGCGCTGCTGCTCTTCAACAGACTCTGCTCTGGCTACTGCCGCCATACCTCTATTGGCAATGCCTCTTAAGCCTTGCCCTACCGCAATCATTGTCATTGACCTGTACTCCTTGCCTTCTGCGAGATGCCTGACAGAGAGCCTGAAAGGATTGACTGGCGACGATCTGCGTCACGCAATCTAGTATCGTTAAGACCACCAACTAGACCGCCGACAGCAGTCGTTGAATTAGCTATATTGCTGTTGCCTTGAAGACCCATTCGAGCCATGTCTCTGTTCTGTTGACCCTGAACATTGGTCACGGCACTTCCCATATTTGAGCGAGTGCGATCTAGATCTGCGCCCAAAGATTTAGTCCCTGTTGCGGTGATTTGTCCCGCCATAAAGTTTTCTATCGGGGCAAAGCGCTGGTTGTAGTCTTGGGTCTGTGCCCTGATGAGGTCTGCATAGAGCTGATCGCCGGGCTGATCTTTAGCATCCATATAGCTGTACTTGTATGGATTGATCTGCGCGTAAGGGTTGTCTGGGCTATAACCATAAAAGTTACCCACGATGCCGGAAATCTCTGGGTCCAATTGGGCTAGATAATTTGTAAATGCATTGCTTCGACCCATCAGCCTCCACCTCCTAATCCGTAACCTGCTGCCATACCGGCACCTGTGCCTGCAATAGAGGCGATACTTTGTGAGCTAGCGAAATCTCTTTTCGCCGCAGCTCCAGCCCTATCCAGACTGTTCTGCATGCGGTCAATGTTTCCTGAGACAGCCTGCGTCTGTAAGCCCTGACCCATAGCGATGACGTTGCCTAAGTTCTGATAGGCTGCATCGGTATAGCCAAGACCAGCGTCTGAACCTGCCAACCCCATACCTCTCGCCTGTGCAGCTCTTAGCGCATTGGATTCACCTGTAGCTCTGCCTGAGCTAGGGTCTAAGCCCATCTGAAACTGTGCGCCCCGCATGTCTCCAAAGCCTTGCTCATAGATAGCAGAGGTTTGGTTCTGTGCAGCAGCCATAGCATCATCGGATGCGCCCTCATAAAACATCGACTTAGTGTCATTGATGTACATATTTTCAAGCGGGACAAAAACCTCGCCATAGCGCTGCAAAGCATTGGCTGCTTGTTCCGCTAAAGCCTGCTTGCTCTCTAATTCTTTTGGATCGCTTCCGCCACCACCGCCCATATATCACCTATAGCTTTTTGTTTAAGACTGCCCATTGAAGTTGATAGCCACCGGCTTTAGCCAACGACCATAGCCCCTCGTGAGGGGACAAAAATTCGATTTGTTTATGCCCTGTGTTTAGGGCAAGGGTTTCTAGCTCATCACAGTAGGTAGCCAGACTATGTTCAACTGGGTCATACGCGATCCAGATGAGTAGTTTTGCGGCTGATTGGAATGGAATCCTAACCGACTGAAGAATCACAAAACCCGTAGCCGTCCTTGCAGGGTCCATAAGGATGTGAGCCTCTCCGCGTACACACTCGGCGTACACATCTTCAAGCCTCCAGTCGGGAGAGGTATCTTTAGATACGTGTTCTAGTCCGACCTTAACGGTGTCCCAGACTTCTCTTATATCGACAAAATCTAACGACACTCGCTACTCCTATCATACTTGAAAATCAAGTAAAATACTAAAATTATGCCCATTAAATCTTGGGGTTAGAATCTTTTACGCCTTTTATGAACGAGTAAAAAGTGCCCGATCTATCTAGGGTGCCTGCATCGATGTCATGCCATAACCTATCAAGTTGATCTTCTATACCCCCGTACCCGCTCTGCCTTGCTTGGCTCCAAGTCAGGTCAGGCGAGCCCTCAGCCACACCCATGACCATCTCAAGTTCTTCAACGTAAATGTACCTTCTGGTCTGAGTGCGGGGATTTACAATTTCTCCGCTGTCTGTGTACTCGTACCAATTGTCGCCTTCGCCCTTGAGTCCTTGAGGACCAAACACAACATCCTCATTTTCGTGATCCCACTGAACATACATCT
>OEFV01000008.1_pt1 | contig 24361 bp, 38 predicted proteins | sample 1498691 | NCBI WGS metagenome assembly OEFV01 (sample SAMEA3275497, study PRJEB22092) | marine metagenome | biome: ENVO:00000447 marine biome; feature: Sheltered location near shore and weather station; material: Particulate matter on a 0.22 Um pore size filter | collected 2014-06-21T08:00:00+00...
TGTCTGGGGCGATGTCTGGGGCAACGTCGAGGGTAATGTCAGGGGCGATGTCTGGGGCGATGTCTGGGGCAACGTCGAGGGTAATGTCAGGGGCGATGTCTGGTTCGATGTCTGGGGCAACGTCGAGGGTAATGTCAGGGGCGATGTCAGGGGCAACGTCAGGGGCAACGTCGAGGGTAATGTCAGGGGTGGCAAGTAAAAACCCTTGCAAACTGAGAAAGCAAGTAAGAATGCTTGCAAAGGAGAGAAGACGATGAGTGACATGATGATAACCATAGACCTGAAAACATTCGAGGAGATGTCAGACAAGATCATTGACATGGAGGATACTATCAGACAGTTGTTTGCCTTGCTTGAGATTACAGAGGAGACAGATGATGGTCATACCTTTCACCCTAATACAATACAATCTTGTCGCACATTAGATGCGGAAAAGTTGGATCAAGTCTTGTGTAAACTGAAGAAGTGGGTGTAAGTGTGGGCGAAGGTCGGCAACGAATATCGGCAAAGGTTTATCCTAAACGGTAATACCTTCCATATATGCGGAGATTAGCTTCCGTATTTACCGCAAAAGGTAAGGAGAATGTACGCTTCGTGCTACATATCTCTGGATTATGACTTACACACACGAGAAGGACGGAGTGACGTGGATATAACACTAGACACTGATGAACCAGGCATCTGGCTCATAGAAGATGCAGAAGATGGGCCTAAGCAGCTAGGGCATATCTCTTGGAGAGAAGTTGCGAGAGGTGTACAACAAGCTATGCTGCAAGAGAAGTTCCTGATTGCTTTGATTAACCTAGACCAAGAGGAAGGACTACTATGACACCGGAACAGAAAGCAGCACACCTCGACAGCATCATCTACAGTGATGGGTTCGATGAGTTGGTAGCATACCGCTTGGAGATGAGCCTTGAGTGCGCCATGGAAGACCTTGAGAAGTCGTCGAAGGTAAACCTAGAGGCTGACTACAGGTTTCAGGACTATATAGACAATCTAAAATACTGTCGCTCTCTCGTAACTGTCCTTGAGGCTTTCACTCTGGATGATCACACTGATACGATAGTGCAACTAAACAAGTACTCAGTGGCAGCGGAGGAGATGTTCTAATGACTGACGAACCAAGTTACATCGCAGTATCTGAAGGTATTGAGCACGAGGATGGATCAGCTACCTACAAACTGGATATGGATGACAAGTCAAGGGATGATCTGTGTGAACTGGGGTTGAAGCTGATCTTGTATTGTGCTGCGTATCAAGTGGATCTGGGAGACGTGTATGACTGGATCGAATCTCAAGGGAAATCGGAGGACTGATGAACATCTACTACATGGGCGAGAACATCGTGATTAAGTGGCGAGAACTGGACGAGGAGACTAAGGATTGAAATTGACTGATGCTGAGATCCTGAAGATGTGCCAAACACTGGCGCGAAAGTACAAACGCAGTGAAGACTTTGAGGATCTCGTGTCCGAGGGACTTGTCGCTTGCTACGAAGTCAAGGCCGAAGGTAAGTCGCACAAGAAGGACTACGTAGGAGCCGCCAGACGGGCTATGAACGACTACATGAACATCGGGAAGAAGGCTATGAGTATTCCCAATACGTGGGCCGCTAGGACCGTCTCACACGCTCTGGCGACAGGGGAAGACCTCGATAAACTTGAGGGCGTCAAGAGTGGGACCCTGCGTAGTCTGATGGATGCTATGTCCAACGACAGTACACCAATCGAAGAACTGGAGGTTGCTGTCCATGATCATGCCATCAAATACGAGGAGGATGAGTACGAAGCCTACGTTATGACTGTTGCAGTAACAACACTAAACCGAGATGAGTTGCGAGTTCTTAAGGGTAGGTTTTTTGACAGCATGTCCCTAGAACAACTAAGTGTTGAGTTGGGAGTGTCGGGGGCTACGATATCTAGGTGGGAGACCGCTATGCTCGACAAACTCCGTAACAATTTGTGATGTAAGAAACTGGGGAAAATGAACTTATATAATAGTACCCCCTGAGAGAAACTCTTAAGTGTTAATCATAAGTGTTAATCATAAGAGTTGACATGAGTATGATTAATCACTAAGTAGATCATACTAAAGATTAACACTTAAGAATCAAAGTAAGGAAGGAAAGAGAAATGAAGAATATCTTGTTGGTCGTGGCAATGGCAGGTTCCTGTGTAGCAGCACCTGTGGTCGCAGAAGAGAAGCACGTCTGTGAGGTGGCAGGGGACCTTGCAGGGACTATTATGGAGGGTCGTCAAACTGGAGGCACTCTGTCGCAGATTGCTTGCTATAACTGATAACTCACTTGCTCAAGAGATGGTCTTGAGTGCGTTCAAGGAGCCTCGGTATAGCTCTAAGGAATACCAGCAGGGAGCTGTCGTTGATTTCCGCAACACGTGGGAACTGGCATGTTATGAGGCGATGGAGTCCACGTAAACAACGTAAACTAGGAGACCCGACAATGAATGAAGATACTTTGGTAGACTTTGATGATGTAGTTGAGCGTAAGAACTCGACTGAATATGACAAGTGGGTAGAGGAGGGGCTGTCGCTTAACAAGGACTACTCAGACTACAAGTGGCGTTTGGGTGACTGGTGGAACAAAGGTCATGCTTATGGTGAACGCGCAAAGCTAATCTCTGAGGATACTTGGGACGGGCCTTCACGAAGCACATTGGACTCAACGGGTTCAGTATGTTCTGCATTTGAAATCTGCCGACGTCGGCAGAAGTTGTCTTTTGGACACCACATGGAAGTTCAAGCCCTGCCCATTGAGGAGCAAGACAAACTACTGGACGAGTGCGAGAGTGAAGGTCATTCTGTCATGCGTCTCCGTCAGCGTGTCAAGGAGGTTAAATCTTTCTTGTCGCAAGGCTGGACGCAAAGCCAGATGGATCGTCGCCGCAAGATCGAAAAGGGTGGCGTTGCACTTGCTAACCTAAGTAAAGGTGACGATGGGCTACCTGTTGACAATGCTTTGTTGTGTTGGGCTGAAGCTGAGGGTCGTGACCAAAAGATTACCCGTGGCACTGACTGGGGCAACCCTTTCGTTATCGGTGAGGATGGTGACCGTGAGACTGTCATTGAGAAGTACAGCAAGTACCTTGAGATGAAGGATGGACTGCTACACCGCCTGAAGTCTGGTGAGTTGTCTGGTAAGTTGCTTGTGTGTTGGTGTTGTCCTGATGGCTGTCATGGTGATATCTTGATGAAGAAAACAAAGGAGGCAAACAAATGATCTTGGAAGACTTTGTGATGTTGGGCAAGACAGCGCCCGAAACAGATCGTCAGGGTCGTGTGACGGTGTGTAGTGCTGGGTGGTCGCCAGAGCTAAGGCAACTGATCCGCATTTACCCCCTAGCTGAAAAGAACTGCCCCCCTGATTTTTCTGTATCTCGTGTAAGACTTGAGAGAAATCACAAGGACAGTCGTGGGGAGAGTTGGAAAATTGCAGGGGATCGTAGTGTTGATGTACATGAGCGCATAAACTCAAGGTTTGACGTACTGGGTATTCTTAATAACCGCAAAGGTGTTCTTGATGACATACCAGCAGTTAGTAGTATTAAGGAAGCAAACTCACGTAGGTTATCTCTCGCAGTAATTCAACCAGAGTTACCACCGAAATTCTACCTTGAGTTCAACAAGAAACGTAAGAGTGGTGTGGGTACGAAGTCTTATGAGTACGTTCCAAGAGTAAAATTCTCCCTTGGCCCCAGTACTCATAGATTGAAGTACCTTAACCAAAGTGTGTATCAGTACTTAGGGAAGAATATGAGCAATCTAGGTTTGTTGCAAATAAAAGAGAGTTTCAAAACAAACCCTAAACTGCTTATCGGTAATATGTTTGCGTACAGAAACAACTGGTTGGTGATATCAAAACTATGACTGAAACAGCACATCTCAAGTGTCCTTATGTCGAGTGTGGCTCTTCTGACGGTTTCTCGTTTAACAGCGAGGGTTTCGGGAAGTGTCACTCTTGCAACCGGGGATACCCTAGTCGTGAGAACACATTTGACTGGGCCGCAGAAGAGTACCCGACAAAGGGTTTCACACCCAAACAGATCATAGAGGAACTGCCAATGTTTGATAGTACGACAGTAAAGAGTCCCGGCAGGTTTGTCGCTAGTCGGGGTATCACGGAACGGACGATGGAGTTCTATGGCGTCAAGACTTACGAGGATCGCCAAGAGTACCCATACCCTAGTGGGGGAATTAAGGTCCGCAAACTACCAAAGGAGTTCTTCGCCAAGAATGGTTTCAAGGGTCACGAACTGTTTGGCATGAACCTATTCCCCGCTGGTTGCTCCAAGATGGTGACAGTGACTGAGGGTGAGTTGGATGCCATGAGTGCCTTCCAGATGCTCTCTGATGGTCAGTACAAGAATCCTGTCGTCAGCCTACCATCAGCGACCCCAAGTGGTAAATTGTGGGAACGGTGTCGTGCTTGGTTGGACAGCTTTGAACAGATCATCCTGTCGGTAGATAACGACGAACCCGGTCGTGCAGTTGCTGAGACTATGTTCGACCTGTTTCCGGGTAAAGTCTATACGATGAGCCACGGCACCTTCAAAGATGCTAATGATTTTCTACAAGCTGGTAAAGGTCGTGAGTTTAAGTCTGCATGGTGGTCCAAGAAGAAGTACTCTCCAGAAGGCTTCACAAGCGGCTCTGAGGACTGGTTGAAGGCTGTCAGGGAGGAGACCCCCTACGAGTACACTCCTACGCCTGTAGGCGCTCTGAACAAGGTTATGAGGGGTTGGATCAAAGGTGGTATCACTGTGGTCAAGGCACCTCCGGGCGTCGGCAAGACTAGCCTGTTCCGGTATGTGCAACACGATCTAGTGACGAAGCATGGTAAGGTTGTCGCTAACTTGGCTATGGAGGAAATGAAGTCCACCACTGCACGAGGAATGGCTACTTACGAAATGGAAGTCAATGTAAACACAGAAGAGGACCAGAAGAATAACGGCATTGAGGATCAAGACTTTGAGGATGCACTCCTACGTGTGGTAGCAGATGATCGCTTTGTGTCGTTTGACATTGACCCACATGATCCACTGGAGAGTACGCTCAAGCAGTGCAAACATGCCATCACGATCTATGGTGCGGACTATATCTTCATCGACCACCTACAACGTCTGGCTTACCTGAGTGGCGTCGATGGTGCTACCAGTGCCCTGACAGAACTAGGGGTTAAGTTGGTGGAGCTGTCCAAGAGGCGTAATGTAGGGATCATCTGTATCTCTCACGTTAATAACGACGGCCATACGAAATACGCCAAGTCTGTAGAGGAAGAGGCTATTGTGTTGCTGGAACTGCAACGTGACAAACTGGCAGAGGATCAGGACGAGAAGAACACGACACACTTGACCGTGACCAAGAACCGTCCGTTCGCTACCACTGGTCCTGCTGGTATGCTTCGTTATGATGTTGACACTACAATGGTTGCTGAGTATACAGGACCAGAAGAACCAAAGACGTCAAGCAGAGAGGACATACCGTTTTGAGAATCTTAGTACTAGACAGTGAAAGTGATGGCCTTGCATATGACTGCACAAAGCTACACGTCCTAAGCTACACAACAGATGGGGAGACCTACCACAGCACAGGTGACTACGATGACATGAGGGCAGTCCTAGACAGTGCAGACTTGATCGTGGCTCATAATTCTATCCGACATGATATGGTAGTCTTTAGTAGGCTTCTTGGTGTTCCAATGAACTACAAGCGTTGGATAGATACTCTGGCCTTGTCGTGGTATCTGTTCCCTGAGCGTCAACGCCATGGTCTGGCTGATTGGGGTGTGGATCTTGGGATAGCAAAGCCAAAGGTGGACGACTGGCAGAACCTGTCCTACGATGAATACAAGCACCGCTGTGAGGAAGACTGCAAGATCAACTGGCTGCTGTGGAAGAAACTGGAACGGGGGTTGAAAGAGATATATGAATGAGTCCCAAGACCTGAACGAGAACACTCTACGGTTTATCCGATACCTGAGTTTCAAGCTCGATTGTCTTCGTGAGCAAGAGGCTAACCCACTAACACTTGATGTAGCTAAGTGCGAACAACACCTAAGTGAACTGGAGGCCATGAAGGAGGAAAAGGTAGAGGCTTTAACCAAGGCTATGCCGAAGAACCCCATCCTGAAGAAGAAGGATCGCCCCAAGGTCTTGTACAAGAAAGATGGTAGCCTCAGTTCTCACGGAGAGAAATGGTTTGAAACACTTCGTGAACTCAAGATGCCTGATGATGTGCAGACAGTGACGTATGTGGACAGTTACGAGGATGGAAACCCGAATAGCAATGAACAGGTCAAGTCTTGGCTCTTTAGCCTTGGGTGGAAACCCCGGACGTGGAAATATGTACGTAACAAGGCGACAGGGGAAGAGCGTAAGATCGAGCAAGTCCGCAAGGGTGGTCACTTGTGTCCCTCAGTTCTTGATCTTGTGACTAAGGATAAGGCTATCGAACTGCTTGATGGTCTGACAGTCATTAGCCACCGCATAGGCGTCCTCAAGGGCTTCCTGAATGCCCATAAGGATGGCAAGGTAGTGTCCAGTGCTGGGGGCTTCACAAACACACTCAGGCTCCAGCACAGAGCGCCTGTGGTTAATCTGCCCGGTGTAGAGGCATTATATGGAGAGTGGTGTCGTGGTGTCCTTATTAGTCCTGATAGTGATCATGTTCTTTGTGGTGCTGATGTTAGCAGTTTGGAGGACATGACCAAGCGTCACTACATCAAACCATTGGACCCTCAGTTTGTTGAGATGCAAAGTGCGCCCGGATACGATGCTCACGTTGAGTTGGCTACAATATCGGGGATGATGACAGGGGACGAACATGAGTTCTACAAGTGGTACAAGGGAAACAAGGTATGATAAGGAAGAACCACAACCCAATGCAAGCGGAGTTCACAGCAAACCCTAGCAAATACCCGCAGAAAAACTTTAAGCCTAAACCTTGTCGATGGTGTGGCGACACCTTCACCCCCGTTGGCCCCAGTCATATGTACTGTTCGGACCAATGCCGCAAGGAAGTTTACTCTGACAAGCACTATCGGAGAACCTATGGCGTTGGTGCAGGTTGGGTTAAAGAGCAACTTGAGGCGCAGGACTGGAAATGTTCTGTCTGCAAGACTTCTGGTTTTAAAATGAGGGAGGACCATGTGTCAGGCATGAACTTAGACCATTGTCACAAAACAGGTAAGGTGAGGGCCTTACTTTGCCACAACTGCAACCGAGGTTTAGGTCTCATGCAAGATGACCCTGAAATCCTGAGAGAAGCTGCTAACTACGTGGAGAGACATCGTGACGTTTGAAGAAATGAAAGCCCTTCCGCCGGAAGAGCAAGAAAAGATATTCTCTCGACTAACCTCAATCCGTAAGAAAGCAAAAGTTGTGACATACAGCGCAGTATACGGCGTAGGAGCGCCTAAGCTGGCTCGTGAGACTGGCATGTCAGAGAAAGAAGCCAAGGCTCTGATTGACGCATACTGGGGCCGTAACTGGTCCGTGAAGAAAGTGGCAAAGAACCAGTATGTGAAGACACTATCTGATGGTACTATGTGGCTCAAGAACGAGGTGAGTGGGTTCTATCACAATCTGCGATATGACAAGGATCGTTGGTCTACGACAAACCAATCAACTGGCGTCTTTGTCTTTGATATGTGGGTTATGTATTGTCGTCTGGCTGGTCTTAAGATCAGTATGCAATACCATGACGAGATCCTGCTGACTGCCGCTAAAGGTGATGAGGCTCGTGTGAGTGGTATCATCCATGAGGCTATGGCTAATGTGAACGAGAGGCTAAAGCTGAATGTGACAATCGAAGTCGAAGAGCAGTATGGTGACAGCTACGCATCGGTACACTGAGTCTTCTGTGCAACACACCCAAATTTGTCTGGTTATCTATGCAAGAAACTGGGAAAAATGAACTTATATATATATACAAGGCAAGAGAGTTCACAAGGTTCCTGAGCAAGACACTAAACTGCTCTAGAGACTAACCCGAGAAAGGAACTAAAAATATGCCTAAATACACGATGGAGATGGTTCTGGAGTACGCTAAGGTGTTCCCTGAGAATGCCGACATGGGAGACCCCAATGGTCCCCGCGCTGCTCAAGCCATTCACGATAAGGGCGGCCAATACGCTGTCAACGCCTACTTCACCTCTGAGGATCAAATCCAACAGTTGCTTGGTGATGGCCTTGACCCCCAGCCTATGAACAACGACCGTATCAAAGAGGGTCGAGAGGAGTTTGGTATCGGTAAGTTTATGGGCCTCAAGCGTCCGGTCCCTGATAACATCAAGATCTTCGAGAACAAGGGCAGCACCACTGAGGTAAACTATGGTGGTGCGCCGGGTGTTGTCGACCTTCGTGATCCTGAGAATAAACGTTGGTGGTCTCTTGAAAATGATGGCCCATTGGGGAATGGAACACGGGCTATGGTCCAGTTTGAGACCTACAGCAATGGTGCTGGTGTTCGACTGAAGAATATCGGTGTTCTGGAACTTGTCGAGTATGAGATCCGAGAAGACTCCGACGACGAACTGTTTAAGGTAGCCTGATGAAAATCTCAGTAATTTGTGAAAGCACCATGAATGAAGACGGTATCGACTGTAAAGTTGAGTACCAGCAGAGTGGTGTAGAGTGTTTGTCGGATCTGGCACACGTCTTTGCAGAAGCTGCGCGGTCTATCGGGTTTCCATATGTCACAGAGGTCTCTATCAAGACAGAGAATGGCATGGAGTTCTGAGATGGCAGGAAAGGTACTGATCGACGGTGATATTGTTGCTTACAGAGCATCGTTCTCCGCGCAAGATAAGTCAGAGCGGGAGGCATGGAATGTAGTAGATCAGCTTATCGCACATATCTTCGATAAAACCATCGACATGCCTTTCCCCTCCGAAGATGACTTCCACGTTTATCTCACTGGCTCTAATAACTTCCGATATGAGATCGCCAAGGCGGCTCCTTACAAAGGGAACCGCAAGGGTGAGAAGCCGATACACCTCTACTCCGTAAGGGAACACATCAAAGCAAAGTATCCGACGACGGTTGCAGAGGGTGAGGAGGCTGATGATCTCATGGCTATTGAGGCCACTAAGTTGGGTCCAGAGACTATTCTGGCGTCTATCGACAAAGACTTCAAGCAAGTCCCATGCAAGCACTACAACTTTCTGCATGACACTTGGGATGAGGCTGACGAGTGGACAGGTCTCAAGTTCTTCTACGAGCAAGTCCTGACTGGTGATGCTGTCGATAATATCATTGGTCTTCATCGTGTCGGACCCAAGACAGCACGGAAGATGCTGAAAGAGTGTGAGACGGAGAAAGACTTGTGGGAAACCTGTGTAAAGGCTTACGGTGATGACGTTGATCGTGTTGTCGAGAATGCTAGGCTTCTTTGGTTGCGTAGGTATGAGGGTCAAATGTGGGAGCCACCAGCATGAAACCCGCCTCTGCTAAAGCCAAAGGCCGGAACCTTCAGCAACTCGTAAGGGATAAGCTGTTGAGCCTGTCAGACACCTTCAGGGAGGGCGACATAGAAAGCACGGGTATGGGGCAATCTGGAGAAGATGTTCAGCTTAGTCCCCATGCTCGTGACCTTCTGCCAATCTCTGTAGAGTGTAAGCACCATGCCAAGATGGCGGTCTATGGTATCATCGACCAGTGCAAGGCTAATACTCCTGATGGGTGTCAGCCTGTCGTTGTTCTCAAGGCCAACTACAAAAAACCAGTTGCAGTGATCGACCTAGACTACTATGTGTATCTGGAGAGAATCCGAATAGAGAGGGAAGCCTAATGCTAGTCTGGAAGGTCGAAGAAGGCCCCTTTAGTCTGGATGAAGATGTCCCAGAGGAAATGGCTCAAATGTTCGAGGGGTCACCATTCAGATGGTTTCTTGTAGTTATGGCGACAGATAGCCAATATGGTGAACCATATGACGAGGAGATCTGGTTCGAAACATTCAACGATGCCTACGAGTTCAAGGAAGCGGTCAGGACATCAATGGAACCCCTAGAGGTGAATTACGATGAGCAAGACAGTAGTAGTATTTAGTTGCGCACATGCGGACCCCGGAGTGGAAAATGAGCGTTTTGATTGGTTAGGGTCTTTCCTGTATAATCTCCGTCCCGACATGGTTATCGACCTTGGGGATGGCGCTGACATGAAAAGCCTGAATACTTACGACACTCGCTACCCGCAGGCAATCGTAAACCAGTCTTATGAAAAAGACATCGAAGTCTACAACGACAGTCAAGATCGTCTACGTCATAAGTTCCGGTTCATGAAGAGGAAGCGTCCTTTCTGGGTAGGATTTGAGGGCAACCATGAACATCGAATCAAAAAAGCTATCCAACACGACCCAAGACTTGAGGGATCAAAGTACGGGGTATCCTTCAGCCATCTTCAGACGAAAGTATGGTTCGACGAATACCACGAATACGCTAATTCCGGCCCCGCCCTCGTTGACTACGATGGTATTGTCTACGGCCATTATGTGTCTAGTGGGAATTTTGGCACTGCTATGTCAACTAAGCATCATGGCTATTCTCTTGTTGAAAAGTTGGCCTCTTCTGCAACTGTCGGTCATAGCCACAAATTCAGCTATTTCTTTAAAGGTGATGCACGTCCTAATCCGTTGCACGGGCTGGTGGTGGGCTGCTACAAGGGAAAGGAAGAGACTTGGGCGGGTCAGGCTAATGGAGAGTGGCGACACGGAGTGGTAGTCAAGCGTGAGGTTGAGAATGGGTCTTATGACCTTGAGTGGGTCAGTATGAGTAGGCTAGAGAGGGAATATGGGTAAAAGGAGCAACTTCGAGAAAATACCTCGGGACTTTTATGGTACGACAGACCCAAAGGCTATCCCTGAGAAGTTCATGCGGCTTGTCAGGGGTAAGACCTTCGCGGAGCCTTGCTGTGGTGCTGGAGACCTGACGGAACTACTAGTAGATATTGCTACCTGCAAGTGGGAGTCAGATATTGAGGATCGGGGCGCTGGTAAGGTTCGTGACGCTATGTCGTTGACCAAGGAAGACCTACGGCAGTGTGACGTGATAATCACAAACCCTCCGTTCACCAAATCTGTGCTTCTTCCCATGATCGACCACTTCATGAGCATCAAACCTACGTGGTTGCTCCTACCAGCCGACATGATGCACAACGTCTACTTCAAAGAATATGTTGACAAGTGTACGCGGATCGTGTCAGTTGGACGCCTGAAGTGGTTTAAGGACAGCGCCCACAGCAGCACTGATAACTATGCTTGGTACTTCTGGCCCATGCACGGGGGACGAAACTACCAGACAGTATTTTACGGGAGAAGCTGATGACTGATGATTGTTGGAAAAGTCCAATGCCTGCTTGGCCTACCGCGCAGGATTACGTAGAACACTTCTACGAATTACTTGGCGATAAGCCTGAGCCTACGATGGCAGCAAAGTTGATGTGGGAAGAGTGGACGGAGTGGACTAACGAGGTATCCCCTGAGAAGGAGTTAAAGGAACTGGCTGATCTAGTTTATGTGATCTATGGTTATGCTCTTTCTCGTGGTTGGGATTTGGATCATGCGCTTTTCCGCGTACACTGCAACAATATTGGTCGTATGACACAACTTGATGGTACTATCAAACGACGAGAGGATGGCAAGGTAATCAAGAACCCTGACTATCCCAAGGTAAATCTGGAGGATCTGGTATGACCATGGTCAAGGTGACCAACACAAAAACTGGGCAGACCCTGCTACTGTCTCAAGAGCAGTACGATAGGTTCTTCGACAACCGAAATCCTTTGGAGTGGAAGGTAGAAAATTGACTTGGTTCTGGAGATATGTGAACTATCTTGCGACTTGGCGTGAGCATCGCCTTGTTGTAAAAGAACTGAACGCCTTGAGTGACAAGGAACTTAGGGATATTGGTATCAATCGGGGGGACATTGACCGTCTTGTTTGGTTGGAAGCTGACAAAAATGCACGTGGAGGTGCTGAATGAAATACAAATCTAACCTGAACCCCATGTTCCGAAGCAAGTTCTCGGAAGACATCTTTAATCAAAAGTACAAGCACGAAGGTGCAGAGACATGGAGTGCCCTCGCTAAAACCCTTGTGGATGATGTTTGTGGTGCAGCGGGCGACCAAGGTATGTCTAAGGAAGATAAAGACCAGTTGACCACCTACATCCGAGAGATGAAGTTTATTCCCGGTGGCCGCTACCTTTACTATGCGGGACGCTCTAACAAGTTCTTCAACAACTGCTACCTGCTCAAAGCAGAGGAAGATACTCGTGAGGACTGGGCTAACCTGAGCTGGAAAGCAGAGTCTTGCTTGATGACAGGCGGCGGCATTGGGGTTGACTACTCAGTGTACCGGGCAGAAGGTGAGCCTATTCAACGTACAGGCGGTCAGGCATCCGGCCCTATCCCCAAGATGAATATGATCAACGAGATTGGTCGCCGGGTCATGCAGGGGGGTTCACGACGAAGTGCTATCTATGCAAGCCTTAATTGGAAGCATGGGGACATCTTCAAGTTCCTGAAGGCCAAGGACTGGGCAGACATGCCTGTGGGCAGTACAGGTCAGACACTGTGGGACATCAAGCAGGAGGACTTTAACTTCCCTGCACCTCTGGATATGACTAACGTCTCTGTGAACTATGACACTGAGTGGCTGCTCAACTATTGGAAAACTGGTGACTACGGCCCTGTGTTCCAAGAGAACGTCCGACAAGCCCTCAAGACAGCAGAGCCGGGTTTTGCCTTCAACTTCTTCGACAAGGAAGATGAGACCTTGAGGAATGCCTGCACAGAGGTTACTTCTGCTGATGACTCTGATGTGTGCAACTTGGGCAGTTTGAACTTTGGTCGCATCAAGGACATTGATGAGCTTAAAGAGGTTGTCCGTCTTGGCACCATGTTCCTCATCTGTGGCACCCTGAAAGCTGACTTGCCCTACGCTAAGGTTGGTCTCACACGAGCTAAGAACCGTCGCCTTGGTTTGGGCATCATGGGGATGCACGAGTGGCTTATCAAGAAGGGTTATCGGTATGAGGTGACGCCAGAACTTCACCAGTGGCTGGGAGTGTACAAAGGTGTTAGTGATACTGTATCTCGGGACTTTGCTGATCGTCTTAGTATCTCACGTCCTGTCGCTAACCGTGCTATCGCCCCGACGGGGACCATTGGTATCCTTGCTGGCACAAGCACTGGCATTGAGCCTATCTTTGCTGTTGCTTATAAGCGCCGTTATCTTAAAGGCTCTAGCCGTTGGCATTACCAGTATGTGGTAGACAGTGCTGCACAAGAGTTGATTGACTTGTACGGATCTGACCCCAATACCATCGAAAGCGCCCTTGACCTGAGTGAAGACTTTGAGCGCCGTATCAAGTTCCAAGCTGATGTTCAAGACTACGTGGATATGGCCATCAGTTCTACAATTAACCTGCCAGCATGGGGGAGTAAGGCCAACAATGAAGGCACTGTTGATAAGTTTGCCGGTACACTTGCTAAGTATGCCCACCGACTACGTGGCTTTACTTGCTACCCAGATGGTTCTCGTGGTGGGCAACCCCTGACCTCTGTGCCTTATGACGAGGCTGTAGAGAAACTTGGTGAGGAGTTCGAGGAGCATATTGAGAGCCACGACATCTGCGACATCTCAGGTTCTGGTGGTTCCTGTGGCATCTAAATGAAAACACCTTGTGTCAAAGTCTGCAAGGTCTCTGACGGTAAGTGCCTTGGCTGTGGTCGTACTCTCGAACAGATACGTCTATGGTCAAGGTACACTACCTCTGAAAGAGAGAGACTGATGAAAGAACTAGGGGAGTAGTTAATATGCAGCAGAAGCCTAAACCAAAGACACGGCGAGTTACGACGAAACATGATGCACACAAACACTCTTTAGAGTTGGTACCCAAGAACGACAACCAAGCCCTCTACATCAAAGCACTGAACGAGGGTGATCAGGTCGTAGTCTTTGGCCCCTCCGGTTGTGGTAAGACTTACGTTGTGGCAACCTACGCAGCAAATGCGTACAATATGAAGAACATTCTCCGCATCGTAATCACACGACCCCATGTCGCTGTTGGTAAGGACATCGGCCACTTACCGGGAACCCTAGAGGAGAAATGTGCGCCTTGGGCCTTGCCCGTTGTGGATGTCCTAGAGAGGCACTTGGGAAAAGGTGTCGTTGAAACTGCGTTCAAGAATGGTAATATTGAGACAGCCCCCCTAGCACTCATCCGTGGTCGATCTTTTGACAACACTCTTGTGATCGTAGATGAGGCTCAGAACCTAACTGTTGATGAGTTGAAGGCTCTTGTTACCCGCGTGGGAATGGGTTCTAAACTGGTTATCAACGGTGACATACAACAGAGTGACTTGAAGGGTGGTGAGGGTCTCAGTAAGATCGTACATCTGGTGAAAAAGTACCAGTTGCCTATCCCAATCATTGAATTTGGGGTTGACGACATCATCAGGTCTGATATTACTAAGACTTGGGTAAAGACATTCATGTCGGAGGGAATCTAGTGGCAAAACGGCCAACTCCGATGTACACTTGGGTAGACCCAGACAATGGAAAGGATACCACAATGGGAGCCATCATGCCAGAACCAAAGGTTGACCTAAGCCACCAACTCACAGGTGGTCCTGCGAAATACTATGATCTTCCTTACAAAAAGTGGGAAACAACTAATGATATGGGGGAGTACCTTGCCAAAGAGCGATGGGGGCCTTACAGCCTCCACTTCAAAGATATGTTGAAGGCACTTGTAAGGTTTGGTGCTAAAGATGGCACTTCAATGCGGTACGATATCGAAAAGATGATCTACTCAGGGTGCCGCACTATGATTATGTTGTCAGGTAAAAAGTCTTTACGAGAATACCTCCAGAGGCTGCTTGATGACCCACAGTTTAAGGAGAATACTAATGACTAAGATCAAAGTCGCAGTACTAGCCTTTATCATCACGATAATTGCACTGGTCACAGCAGATCAAGCCCTCTCTGGAGAGCCGGAGGAGTGTCAGAAGTTCTTCAATGACTATATCGGGCCTGTGGTTAACGCGAGAGACTCTGGTATGAACCCTATGATTATCGTCCAGCAATTGACCATGGTTGGACTTGCCCAAAAAGCAGCTTTGGGTATCGTAGGAATGGTCTACCAAGTTCATCAAGACAAAGATAAGACTTTTATTGAGGCGGACTACATGAAATGGTGTGCAGGAGAGGTGACTTGACCACACTTGAGATTGTACTCTCGCTTACTGTAATCCTTGTGACTGTTGTGGACTACATCGCCTATCGACAAATCAAAGGCCACGTAGAAGGGCTTGAAACGATTGTGCTATGGCAAGCAATATTCCTAGATGATAAGTTCGAGGACTATGGTCCTGACGATTAGACAAAAGAAAACCCCCGGCGTCCACTCAAGGATACCGGGGGTTCTTTTATTTGCGGAACAGTCCTACGAAACCTCTGACCATCTCACCGGGGCTTGGGAGTAGCCAACCAAGGATAAGCAGGAGGATTACCCACGGAGGAATTTCGTTAACTGTGATGCTATCTACTCGGTCAGTCTTGACCCTCGTTGTATCTTGGGTCTGGTTGATAGTCCTAGCTTGGGGTCTTACTAGTTTTTGGTCGCCATTAACGGTCGATGGGCCAATAGTCTGGGTGTTCGTCTTTCCCACCTGAGTGTTGGCCGCTACGTTCGGACCTCCCCCCAACAGGGGTATCTTTCCGCATCCCGCCAGACTTACCCCACCAGTCAACACCAAAAGCAAGAGCCATGTACGTGAAGACAGGCCAGACCAGCGCCCCAATGATTTCAGCATCTTTAGTCTCCACAACATAGGCTAACCACACAACAAGGACTACAGCAAGTTCCCTTTTGTATGTCTTTGGACTCATGGGTGTCTTGCCATCTTCTCAATAATGTCTCGGATAGCCTTGATGTTCTCGTCCATACGAGCGACCATGACAGATTGATCCTGCACCATACCAGAGAGGTCTTTAGTCCTAGTCTCCAATTGGACAATCTTCATTTGGTTATCATCCACATCATTACGGAGGGTAGCGACAAACCAGATCAAAGCCACTGTCTGGCAGGCAATCGCAAAGATCAGAGACAGGGGTACGCTACGGGAGAGGTGCCATTCTTGTCCACTCATGGGTAAGTCCTTCTGCTAAGTTGGAAGTGTGGGCCATCGGGGAAGGACTTCCAGTCGCCTCCCCACTCAACGTCTACGTCAAGTTCTTTTGCTGCGGCCTTCATAGCATCAGCAATAGGATAGAAGTATTCCCAGTCCCACGACACAGGATAGGGAACCAAGTCAACAGCGTGTCCTGTGAGGTGTCGAGAGTTCATCGTGGTAGACTTACCCTCTTTTACCAACTTACGTTGACGTTCAATACCACGGATACCTTCAAGAACACTGAAGTCCTGTTCGGTGATTTCAATTGCACGTTTAACTACAGCCACAAGGTCTGGGTGTACACCCGAAAGCCTTTGACGACTACGAAATGAAAGAGAGTAAGCCATATCAGTTTCCTATTACCAAGGCGTCCCAATGGCGCTGACAGGGTTCTTGTCCGCATCAATTCTAGCAGCCAGTGCAGCCTCGGTCTGGATTTTGTCAACCTGAGTCCATACCCAGACGATCACTTCATTTTCAGTCACCTGATCATAAGGCTTGAAGTTGGGGTCCGAGGCGTCGGGGTTGAACCCACAGGAGCCATACGCCCGCGCAGTGTAGTCACCATCAACAGCGATGCACTCCCAGTGCGCCACGGTGATGCCGCCAGTTGCCACCTCATGTTCGCAGGTGACGATGTTCCAATTGTATGGGATAGCCATTATTCAGTTTCCTTTTGGGCTGCGGCCTCAAGTTCAGCGATCTTCGCTTTGGCTTGTTGCAGTTCAAGCATCAGTTGCAGTCGTTCTGCTGCATAGTGCGCGATGATGTCGTTCGGGTTCATGTTGTTTTCTTTATACGATTTTGAGGGTGCCGCTGTCGTTCCAGATGTCGCCAGCGGAAAGACCAGAGGCTGATGTGGGAAGCCCCACGATGGACAGCTTGGAGCCGGGGCTTGTAGTACCGATTCCTACGTTCCCACCCGAGGTAATCCGCATCCGCTCAGAACCGCCAGTGTACCAGAGGTGAGCATCAAGTGCGCGCTGATAGTTATAAGTGGTCGTTGTACCGTCTCGCATCAAAAACCCACGGTTTCCCGCAGTGTGGTCTGGGCCTGATAGCGCGATGTTTAGTCCGCTGTTGATAGCGTTGGTGCCACCTGCAAGGCCCAGCACATTGTCAGTAACCTGTACGCAGATACCACCACTCGCGAAGTCGCTTCGATTGAATCGCAGAGTGCCGCCATTCGTAAAGTCCGCCACCTCAGACCCATCCACCAAGATGTTCACAGCAGACGCTGCTGCGGTGTTGTCGTTGTCCGCAGAAATACTGAGGTTTCCACCATCGGTGTAGATTTTGTTGCCTGCACCAACGCGGACATCACCAGTGAACTTCTTGAGTTCAGCATATGTGATTGCCTTAGTCTCATTCGCAGAAGTGTCAACGACAACAAACTCATCGGTGTCTTGGAGGTTAGCGCCAGTGATGTTCGTTAGTTCTGAGATTTTCTTGTCAGTCATTATCTCTACCCTTAATTCTTACGATGGCCACGGACAATCACTCGCCCTTGTGACCTGAAATTTGGCTCTCCTTCCCAGAGAAACCTAATCGTGTTGTATGGCCCCGAGTCCACCAAACGACCAAAGTCCGAGCTGCGGCTCATGGCACCACTACTGGTATCATCATAGATTAGATCACCTTTAACCTGAACCCTTTGTGATGAAGAGTCATAATCATAGATGTTCACCTCTCCACAGACGCCATAACTTGAGTCGTTAGACGAGCTTCCGGTGAGACCAATCGCTTTCGCTAAACCTAGACTCCCCAACACATTACTACCAGAATAGTCATCAGCAGCCTCCTTAAAGGTCGAACCACCGTCCGTGGAGAACCTTATCCCGAGGGCGCGACCACCACTGCCAGAGTGTACAACATTGTGAAACTCAATCGTCACAGAACTAAACTTAGTGGTATCTGGGAGCGTAATGTCGAGGAATGAACCTGATGAGGGAACGATTGTTTGAACAAACTCAGTGCCAAATGACAGGTCAGACTCGCTAATCCCAAGTGCATCAATAGCAGCTTTGATCTTCGCAGGACTTACGAGGCTTTCTGTCGTACCTGTTCCAGTTTCCCAAGTTGCTTGAGTTTGATCCCCGAGGAGACCTGTCTGTGTTCCACTGGTGTTTGTCACCTGAGTGTTGTCTAGGATTCGGAAGTTGTTTCCAGATTGGTCCATGTAGGAGATGCTTATCCAAGCGTCATCTGCCTCAGACCTCATCTTCAGGATGTTAGTCCCCGTGTCATACCAAAGCATGTTAGCATAGGTAGTCGAGGGCGCACTTGAACCAGACGACAAACTCGCCAAAGCACTCAGAGCATTGTTTATGTCTGCCCTAGCGTTAGATGCCGTCTGGTTTGCAATGTTAAAGTCATGCTGGCTCATATGTGATCCTTAGTATTCTACAGTTGCGCTCAATGCGCTGATTGCGGGTGTGTAGTTTGTATTGGTACTACTAAAAACTGCTTTAAACCTAAATGCCCTACCTTGTACGAAACTCCCGTTTGCAAGGGTATAACTCCCCCAAGTTGGAGACCCTGCTGGATCATCATCCGTGGCAGAAACATATACAGCGACAGAGACATCCCCAAAGTTAGCAGTTTCGTTTGTCCAAGTGTCCCAATTGTCAGGCCAAGTATCCCACAGTTGAGGGATGTCGTCCCACAGTAGGGTGCCACCATCGAAGGCGCGAGTGAATGTACGGAAACCCGTAACCCTAGCATTTCGAGCAGAGCCAGTGTCGATGTAGTTGGAGAATAGGTATTCCCCGGTTGGACTTGCTGCGGTTGTGTCGTCAATCTGGAGTGTGGTAGAAACGACAGCAGTATTAGTCTTAGAACCGCTGAAGGTTGGGTCTTCAGTTTGAGTATCAGTCTGACCAAGTTGGGGCAGCTCTGAGGGTTGGATTACAAGAGTTGTTGGGTTCTCGCTGAAGTTGCCTTCTTTGTCGTAAGCCTTGATCAAGAAGGTGCCAGAACGTGCTGGTAGGGTTGCACTTGTTCCCGGCCTTGCGACCCTTTCAACGACAGTACTGGAGTTGCCCCAAGTAGCCCCTGTTGTGTTAGAGTTATGTTTGATGCGGTAATGGCTAAGGTCGGCGTCTGGAAGAGGTGTCCACGACAGGAAGAGGCTCCCGCCAGAGAGTTCTTTATCAAAGCCCGTCACATCGGAGGGGTCTCCGATAAAGGCATCGATCTCTACATCAGTCAGATTTTCGTAGTCACCTTTGACCCCGAAAGTATTGACTGGCCTTGCCCTAAAATCATAGATTCCAGTCTCTAAGTCTCTTACTCGGAACTTTCCTAGAGGGCCTTGCCCAAAGACTGAAAACTCGGGAAGAGGGTCTGGCTCTGGATCAGAGACTAGGGTTCGGTTGAACCGATACTCTACCTCAACATAATCAATACTCTCGGGAGTACCTGATGAGATCGTAGCTACAGCAAGATTGGACACTTTCTCATTTGAAACGAACAATTCAGCCGAGACATTAACCCCAATCGGTGGTACATCAAATGGCGACAAGAGGGTTGTATTGTCAGCCTCGTATATGGCAGCATTTGAAATATCATCAAAAATGCTTTCTGCGGTTTCTCTCAAGGTCATTTGAACTTGAATATCACCGCCATCCGCCAAACCAAAGGTCCACGAGACTACTTCAAACTCTTTATTAGCCCAACCAAAACGCGCGTTGGTAAGCCGTATATTGTCGCCCACTTGGACCTGAAATGCCCTCATACCAAAGGATGCAGATACCGTAAGCTGTTGACGATTACGCTCAAGAGACACTAGGGCAATCTGTTGGGCAATATCAGGATCAGAGGTAAACGGCAAGTTTAGGTCAATAACTGACTCTTGGCCCCCATCCGCAGCGACAAACACGGAGTTGGTCACTTGGGGGTAGTCTGTTACCTGCCAATTGCTGACTTCACCACGGAATGTACCTTTGACCACATTGAAGTTATCCCTGCGGGAATGTCTTGTTTGTACGCTAACCGAAGAGCGGAAGTCATCCAGAGTGAGATCTAGGACAGGATCAGTCCAATAGGCAGGCTTTATGCGCCATTTACCTTGAGAGTACCACAACAGCCCTCCCATAGAAGTCAACAAGTCATTCAGGATGTCGTAAGGTGTGACAGAGGTAATGAAAGCACCGTTGCAAGTATATCGAGCGTCACCAGTCAGAGTGGGATAATTGAAGTATTCGCAGACGTTAGCTGCTTCGATAACACGACTATCATCAATGTTGGCTTCCTCTTCACCAAGACCATAGCCAGTCTCTGTCAGATAGTCTCTCAAGCAGAGTGCAGGGTTGTCGCTCCAAACGGTTGTCTGAGTGCGAGGGTCATAAACCTTCTTACCCTTAACAACAGCAGTGATTGTTGGAAGGCCATTAGGGTACTTGTCTGCATTAAAACTAAAACGGGCATAGATGTAAGCAATACCACGAAGCCTGTGTTCGTTAGTCCAATCGGGAACTTCATTCACAAGGTCGGTATCTGCGGCTTGGTCTGAGGTGCCAGTCTTGAGTTTGAGCCGAAGGACGTTGTTATAGCGGCTGCTAAGGTCTCCGTTAGGCAACTGCACTTGAGCGACATTACCATCAGGATCAAGCTGAGTGACCTTGGCGTCGTTGATGTAGATTTCTTCGAAGGATTCAACCTCATGCCCAGCGACAGCAAGAACCCTGTGAAAGAACTTGTTGTTAGAGCCTGTGGTGCCATCGAATACGATAACCCCACCTACGCGCATCTTACCGTAAATAACCTGATGGTCCAAATTAGAACCGCGACTGTTAACAGTGTAGCCCCTGTTCTGATCCTGTATCTTAGGCTTAGGCGTAAGCGCATAGAGAGCATAACCAAGAGCAGCTTGAGCAGCGAAACCTACGGCAACAGTTGTAAAGGTAACAGTGGCAGCAGACAGACCCAAGATGGTAGAGCCAAGGGCTGCGGCGGAGGTAAATGCAGGCATTACGTCAAATCCTTGTAGTACTGGGTTTCTGCTTTAACATAGCCCATTCGAGTTAATAGACGATCTAACGGATACGCTTCTGTGGAAGCCACGACAAGCCCCCTGTGACCATCCTCAAGCAGGCAGCTTTCTACGAATTTGAACAACTTAATCCCTACGAAGCCTTTACGAAAGTCTTTGTGGACATAGAGGGCATCACCAACAGCTTGTACAGAACCTTTGTTGTGCAACACTGCCGAGAGAATGACACTAAAGTATCCTACCAGTTTCCCATCGTCTCGGGCAGTGAACACTTTAAGGATTCCCATAGACTCCAATTGAAGATAAGTTTCCCAGTCGATCTCAAACTTGTCACCCTTAGCGGGGCTGTTGATCTCTTCCCAATCTGCTTTCATTAGGGCCTCTGCTTCCTCTCGGTCTGCTGTAGCCATGAACTCTTGCTGATAGGTGATCATGCCTTCCCCCAGACGATTTCCTTATCCTGAAGGCTTTCAACAAAATCCAATCCCTTGTCTCCGGGATACACAGACTTCTGGTAACTACTCGTAAATCGAGCAACCCTAGACCGCTCAAGATCAACTAGCTTGTTTTCCACAAGCAGTTCAATGGTGCTAGTCTCGGGGCCTTCCTCAATGTTCATCTGATCCATGTAACTAGAGAAGATGCTCGTCAGGCTAGTTTTACCATCATCCAGAATTATCTTGGAGCCGTCTTGCAGGAGGATATAGGAGGAACTTTCTTGGAGCAGTTTACCACGGACAAACATCCCAAAATAGACGTTGCACACACGCCCCTGATAAGGCTCACTGAGGGCCAGAGAGAGTGCGCTGGTGTCTACCCCACTCAGAGTGATAGTTGCACCTTTAGCGGCGATCTCCGTGGTCTCCTCAACACTGTCGATGTTCAAGAGTGTTCCGGCACCAGTCCAGTTATTACCCTCGAACACCAGAGTGCCAAGCCCAGTCCACATACGGAGAACTTGGTCCCCATCAAAAAGCAACTCAATTGCGTAAAAGGGGTAGATAACCTCATCTTCAAGACTGGCTATTACCGCACCTGAAAGTTCTCGGGACATACTCTCACCTTACACTATAGCTTCTACTGCATCGAATGAAATACCGTAGACGCTGGAGTTATTGATTGCCCAAGAGGTCACATTGCTCGAAAGCCTGAATACGCCCTTAGGATTATTGAATGTGACAGTGGCACTCGTGTAGTCAGCCCTAAGTGCGGGCCAAATCTCTAGGTTGCCACTGCCAGTTTGATCAACAAGAATTTGGTGCAACTTTGAATTAGAGCCTGAGCCAAGTTGAATATAATCGCCAGCTAGAAGTGATCCAGTCATAGTGACAGAGACAGTTTCATCTCCAGCACTCCCAGTTAAGGTGCAGGAACTAACAGTCCCCCTCGGTGTCGCATAGTCAGGATCACCAAGGAGGAATGTTCCTACCGGACCTTTAAGTGCCGTTAGAAAGGCTTTCCACTCAGCAGCTAAGTCTCGACGAACAGGTGGGATATTCACAGAGGCTTCCCACTTCTGTCCACCAAAATCTACGATCTGTTGCTTGTAGGTGAATGGGGACTCAGAGATTGCGACAGTGTTCTTAGCACGGATCTCAACACTCTCAATTCCAATTGTGGTAGGTGTCGATAGTGGGTATGAAATAGCCATCTAGTTTATCCAAATGTAGCTTTCATGGTGCCGCCACGACGACGACTATCCAAGATTTGCTTTTGTGTCAGGTTAGCGATTTTTGGTGCAGCTTCTGCGATGATCCGCTTAACACTTTCGTCGCCATTTGCGGCAAAGTTGAAAGTCTGCTGGACTGTGACATTACTACCACCCTCAACTCCGAGTTTACCATTAGGTCCACGCTTAAGGGGCATGATGGCTTCTGGACCAGCTTCACCCATTAGGCCAGTTCGACCTCCAGACATTGGGAAGAGGGTAGGGCTACCAACGACACCACCATTAGCAAAGGGAACCACGTTACCTCTCGAAAGAACAGCCCCATCAGCTGCAAAGAAACTGGCGATGCCTTTTGCAATAGGAGTGGCAACTTGTTGACGGAAGATCTCCAGCAGGATATTCCTAAGCATAGTTTTGAAGGCATCCTCTACAGACGCAGTACCTTCAACAAGAGACATCAGGGCGTCTTCAATGTTGCTAGTGATAGACTGTTGGATCTTTTCACGTCTCTGCTCAGCTTCTGTCGCTTTCCTAAGAGCCTCCTCAGACTTCAGGATAGCATCAATACGAGACTGTTCGGCATCTGTTAGAGCGCGGTTGTCTTGCTCTAGGGTCTCAAGATATTGTTTCTTGATCTCCATGCCACGCTGTTCTTGCTCGGACAGTCCTACAAGCTGGAGTTTGAACTCAGCCTCTTTCTTGAGCTTCTCAAGGTATTCAGCAGCGGATTGGGCTGGGTCTTTACCCCCACCGCCCCCGCCTTTGCCACGAGAAGGGCTGCTAGGTTTCCTAGCTTCTCTCCTCCGGTTTTCCAGTATTCTTTGGTACGCCTTGTCTGCATCTGTTTGAGGTAAGTCTTGTAAGGCATGAGGAGGGATAGCCCCAGACTCCACCCCTATCCTAACTGCTCTGGCTGCTATCCCAGCAGGGAGGGACGCTGCAAAAGACAACTCATCGCCCAATCTAGCAGCAGCATCAGCTAACCGTTCCATTACAGCTTCAGCAACCCCTGCCTCTCTAGCTAGTTCAATAAGTTGATCCAAAGCGTCTTGGGCAACTGGTCCACCGAACTTCTCTAACTCTTCTTTTGCCTTAGCGATTGCATCAATGAGGTCTTCGGTAGACCTTGCTTTACCAATCTCATCAAGAGCTTTCTGAACCTCCTCTACAGATATTGCCAAAGACAAGTTTTCGGACACAAGGTTTTGAGCATTATCATAGAGGGCTTGCTGAACCCTGTCGAGAGTTTCTCCTTGGTCTATCAACTTTCTAAAACCTACCAGAGTGTCTAGGGCGATGTCGACCCTATCTACTCCAATCGAAAGGTCATCTAAGCTGTCTTTTATTGGTGCCATCGCAGCTTTAAAATCTAGCTCATTTATACGTGAGAGCAAATCCCCAACTGCGTCAGCAGAGTCCTTAAAAGCTACCTCTAAATTACTCTTGATGTTATGGGAAACTCGCCTTTGAATAGCATCAAACTGATCTAAAGATTGTGATAAG
>OEFV01000009.1_pt1 | contig 23552 bp, 29 predicted proteins | sample 1498691 | NCBI WGS metagenome assembly OEFV01 (sample SAMEA3275497, study PRJEB22092) | marine metagenome | biome: ENVO:00000447 marine biome; feature: Sheltered location near shore and weather station; material: Particulate matter on a 0.22 Um pore size filter | collected 2014-06-21T08:00:00+00...
TCAAGATTAACTCTGCTGATGTTGGTGTCGATGGCCCAACTAGCCGTATGATCTCCCTGTCCTTTGTTGCTCTCTATGATGCGACAGAAGGCACTAACCTTAAGATCACACGCCCAGCATAACGAATACCTAGCTAGGTACGTGGAGGCTCCTGAGTCGGGTCGGGGGTCTCCACACTTAAACATTAACCCGACACTAATTTACGCTATGGCGTACAAATCATAAACTTACGTTATGGCGTAAAGATCATAAACCCCGATAAGGAACCCCGATAATGGATTTGATGAACCTCAAGCCTACAAGCGACACAGTAGAAGTTAAACTGGTACACCCCAACACTGGAGACGCCCTGAAGAATGATGACAAGACTGAGATGACTATCACTGTCTACGCAAGTCATTCTAAAGAGCATAAAGCTGCAATGCACGAACAGACGAACAAGCGTCTAAAGGCAATGCAAGGTAACAAGAAGATTGACTTTAAGTCAGAGGAAATTGAAGAGGCAACTCTAACCCTACTCTCCAAAGTCACTGCCGATTGGAATGTTACCTATGGTGGCGAGAAGCCCAAACTTACTGTTGCTAAGGCTAAAGAACTTTATGGCGAGGTGTTCTGGATTAAGGATCAGATTGAGGAGGCGCTTGCTGACTCTCTGGATTTTACGAAAGCCTAACTTCTCAGTTGTGTGATTGGGCTGAACACCAGTTCAAACTCAACCGCCCTGACAAGAATGGCACAACAGAACGTGAACACCTCGAACAAGTAGAAAGGCAGATCGGACGTAGACCTGAAGCACTGGAACCCCCGACAGTATTTCCTCAGCTTTTGTCTCATGTCTGGTCTGCCTTTTGTGTTTTGAGTAATAGTAGAACTGCTGGATTCTCTGGCCCTAACCCGATAACATACGAACAAATTAAAGCATGGAAGGAACTGACTGAGACACCTATTGCTCCTTGGGAAGTAGAAGCAATTAAACGTCTTGATGCAGTTTATATGGGGATAGCGAATGGCTGATCTTAAGATCATTGTGGACTCTAGTGACGTGACTAAGGCGTCAAAGAACGTAAATAGTTTAGACAGGTCCGTGTCCAATCTTGGGAAAACAAGTCAGATTTCTGGTGAGAGTACCAACTCTGCGGTTCGTGGTATGAACCAGTTTGGTGCGGTTGCTCAAAATGGCGGTAAAAAACTAAACACCTTTAATATGCAGATTCAGCAAGGTGGATACCAACTACAAGACTTCGTAGTCCAACTTCAAAGTGGGACCAGCTTCTTTACCGCCTTTGGTCAGCAAGGTTCTCAGTTCGCAGGGGTTTTTGGCCCTCAAGGTGCTGTAATTGGTGCTGTCATTGCCATCGGTTCCGCTGTAGGTGGGATGGCCTACAAGATGTTACTTGCTAGTGAAGATGTAAGGACACTAGAAGAAAAGATGAAGGACTTAGAGTCCACCAGTAACGATTACGCTGACGCCCTGTCTGGTTTAGTTACCCCTGTAGATGCTTTTGGTGATGTGATAGGCCAAGTGGCAGGCAAGGTTAGTTCTTTATCTTCTGCCATGTTAGAAATAAAGAAGATTAAGTTTGAAGAAACTCTTCAAGCTGTGACTAAACTTCTCCCCGCTATGGAAAGCTCACCTCTGGGCAGAAAACTGACTGGGATGGAAACAAAAAATATCCTTGATCTGTTCCCCGAAATCAAACAGCGGAATAGTGCGGGTGATGCAGGTAGGGTAGCCGCTGATTTTGCCACTGCTGTTGGACGAACGGTGGAGGCTAAGGGTTTAGAGGCTCAGAGCGAAGCGTTTGAAAACCTCAGACTTAAGGTGTTAGAGCTGGCTGGTCCTTTTAAGGTTATGAATGGTGAACAAAGGGAGTTCTACGAGACAGTAGTAACCGCTCAAGAGAAAATCAAAAATGTAACAGAGGCTAATGCTGAGGCTAACGCTAAGATTGCGGAAGAACAACAAAAGAAAACAGAAAAGTTAAACAAGGCTAGGTTTGATCACCTCGTATCGTCAATGGCTGCGGCTAGAAAGCTAAGGGAAAAAGAAGAGAGGGATGCGGGAAAACTAAAGGAAGCAGCAGATAGGCAAAGAGCCGCTGATGATAAAGTCCTCCTTACTGCGCAGGCTCAAGCTGAAAAAGACTTGTTCGACACCAACCTTAAATACCAAAAGGAACAAAGGGCTAAAGACATTGCAGAGGCTGAGAAAAACCTAGATATTCTTTTCCGTAGCCGAACTGTCTCGTTCTCCATCCGTTTTGCTGGCGAAGAGTCTGTCATGGCTCAGAATTTTGATGGGCCAACTAAGACTAAAATGACCTATGCGGAACTCAAGGCGGCGGGGGTAGCGGAAGCTAACATACTGGGTATGGGCGTAAAGAAACCTAGCGGTGGCGGTGGCGGTGGCAAGTCCCCAGCCGAAGAGTTCGCTGAATACCTTGACGGTCTCAAGCAACAAGCTGAACTCGAAAAACAACTCGTAGGTCTTTTTGATGAAAAACGGGCTGAGGAAGAAGCGGTCATCAAGGCACGTCAGAAGTACGGCAAAGAGACTGTGGCAAAACAAGAGGCTGAACTCCGTGGCACTCTACGTCAGATTGAAGCTGAGAAGGAACGTCAGCGTGTTTTTGACGAAGCTAAAGCGCAACAAGAAGAGGTCGCTAGTGTCATTGCGGATAACTTCGGTAATGCCTTCATGTCTATTGTTGATGGGACTAAGTCTGCTAAAGAAGCCTTTAAGGATATGGCGAGGTCTATCATCAAGCAACTGTTTCAAATCCTTGTCGTTGAGAAAATGGTAAAGTCTATTAAGAGTTTCATTAGCCCTTCTATAAGTGCAGCCGAAGCTAACGGTGGTGCATGGCAGGGTGGCTCTAAAATCCAAGCCTATGCTGACGGTGGTGTCGTTGGTGGACCTACCTACTTCCCTATGGCTGGCGGTAAGACTGGCCTCATGGGTGAAGCTGGACCTGAAGCTATCATGCCACTAAAGCGTGGTGCTAATGGTAAGCTGGGTGTTCAGATGGAGGGTAGTGCTGGTGGTGATGTAGTGATTAACCAGTCGTTTAACTTCCAAGCCAATGGTGACGACAGCGTAAAGCGTATCATACAACAACAAATACCTCGTATTACTGAAGCCACCAAAGCTGCTGTGGTCGATAGTAAGAGACGTGGTGGTTCTTTCGGAAGGGCTTTCTAAGTGGCGATAACATACCCAATACAAACACCTAGTTCAATAGGTATTGCTAACATAGAGTTTACTGCGAGTAACGCTGTGGCAATTAGTAGATCGCCCTTCACCTTCAGCCAACAGGTGTACACTTACGCTGGTCAGATGTGGTCCGCCTCTGTTAGTATTCCCCCAGTCAGGAAAGACCTTGCAGAACCTTGGGTGGCCTTCTTGCTTGCTCTAAGGGGTCAGACCGGTACTTTCCTCTTGGGTGATCCTAACAACACCTCAATTCGAGGTACAGCCACTTCAGCCACTGCCACAGGCACTGCTGGTAGCTCTAGTATTACGGTGGCTATGACAGGCACCTTGTTAGCGGGAGACTACATCCAGTTAGGCCAAGGCGCATCTGCCACACTACACAAGGTTACGGTAGATCGTGTAGCTAGTGGGACTTTAGAGATTTGGCCTGCAATACGCAGGGATATATCCGTCTCTGAAAATGTAGTTCTAAGTAACGCTAAGGGGGTCTTCAGACTTTCTGGAAACCAGCAGAACTGGTCTATAGGTACTAACAGTGCTTACGGTATCCAGTTTGAGTGTACGGAGGCAATCTAATGAGCAGAGTAATACCAGCAGCACTGTTGACTGCTTTAGGACAACCTAACGTAAGTCCGTTCTATGCGGTTGAGTTTGACCTTGACACAACACCACTTAGGTTCTGGACTGGGTATGGCGACAGGACTATTGAGAACAACAGCTACCTTGGTGCAGGTGACTTACTCGGCATTAGTGGGCTAGAGGAAGCTGTAGACCTTTCCGCTAAGAACGCTACAATTTCTATCAGTGGTATTCCCCAAGACCTTGTGTCCCTAGCACTACAGGAGCCTTACCAGAACAGAAGTTGCCGCATACTTTTTGGTGTAACTGACGTTGTGGAAACAATCGAAGTCTTTGGTGGCTTCATGGATGTAATGGACATTCAAGATGGTGGTGATACCTCTACCATAACAGTTACGGTTGAGAGTAAGCTAATACAGCTAGAGAGAGCTAAGATTAGACGATACACAGAAGAGAGCCAGAAGGCAAGATACCCAAATGACACCTTCTTCTCTTTTGTTGCGGATTTACAAGATAGGGAAGTCGTATGGGGTCGCTCGGCAGACTAAACCAATACTTAAAAGATGTTAGGGATACACCTTTTGCTTGGGGTAAACACGACTGCTTTACCTTTACTAACGGTGCCTTCAAAGAGATGTACGGAAAAGGCTGGGGAGATGACCTAGCTGGCAAGTACATGGGGGACTATAATATGCCCTTCAAGAGGGACAAACTAAGGGAAGTCTTTGGATACCGCACCTTTGAGGATGCTGTAGACGACAGGCTGGTAAGACTTGGTAGGTTTCCCCCTAGAGGGAGTTTAGTCACCACTAAACATTCACAGAGGTGGTCCATTGGGGTTGCTATGGGGATAAGCGTAGGTTCGTCTGCTGCTTTTCTCTCGAAGGAGGGTGTTATGTACCTTCCAATAGAGTTAATTGACAAGGCTTGGGGTCTTAAATAATGAAAAGCAATCTTCCTTACAACGTAATGCGTAACCCCAACGATTGGGCTAATGCACCACGTGACCCTGTCAGCATAGGTTTATCCATAGCTGGGCAACTTGCTGTAACAACCACGGCTGGCGTTTATTTAGTCACCGCAGCTACTTACCTTGCAATCTCATTAGTAACCTCTTGGGCCTTGTCCGCACTCGCCCCTAAACCAACCGACTCTAGCCGTGGTCTGCTTACTAACCTTCGTGAAGCTACAGCACCACATGAGTACGTCTATGGTGAGGTCCGCAAGGGTGGTGTAGTCACCTACCTAGAATCTACTGGTGAAAAGAACAAGTACCTCCACCAGATCATTGCCCTTGCAGGGCATGAAGTGGAATCTATTGGGGACATCTACATAGACGATGAGATTGTAACCGTAGAGGGTGAGACACCTATCTACACTATCTCAGTTAATCAGACGGTTGTGCAAGGTGGAGAAGGTGGTGAAGCCTTCACAGAGACTGCCACTTATACTCTGACTATCCCATCAGCCTACGATATTCACACGGTAGGGGACTCCTTGTCAGAGGCTGAGTTTGATGTGCTGGTCGCTAACGCAATCTCTGACACAAACGACAGTTCCTTTGGTAACATAACTTTCAACTCTGCTACCCTTACGTCAAAATCAGCCAATGTGGGGTTGATTACGGGAGACAGGTGGAAGTCCAAGATACGTGTTCAGAAGTATCTAGGGGGTCAGACCACAGCACCTGCCGACCTTCTTGCTGAATCGGAGTTGACTGGTGATAATGCCCTAGATGCCAATTTCGTTGGTAATGGTATTGCATACCTCTACGTTCGTTACGAATATGACCAAGACGTTTTTGCCAATGGTCTCCCTTTAGTCACTGCTGTTGTAAAAGGTAAGAAGGTTTACGATCCAAGAACCTCTACTACAGGCTACTCAGCCAATGCTGCCTTGTGTATCCGTGACTACCTTACCTCTGAGTACGGTATGTATGATGTGGGTTCCACCAACGACACTGCTTTCTCTGTTGCTGCTATCGTATGTGACGAAGACGTAGACCTTGCTGTAACTGGTGTTCAACCTCGTTACGAGATGAACGGTGTCATTTCAGCAGCCTCTACCCCGTCAGACATCCTTCAGTCTATGATGACAAGTTGTGCAGGTACTCTGTTCTGGGGCCAAGGTAAGTGGCAGCTTCGTGTGGGTCACTACACACCCCCTGTTAAGACGTTTACTCTGGATGACCTACGTGGGCCTATTAACCTCTCGACTAGGGTTAGCCGCAGGGACAACTTTAACATCGTCAGGGGTACGTTCAACAATGCTGATGATCGGTTTATTACTCAGGATTACCCTCAGATTAAGGGTGACACTTTCATTACGGAAGATAATAACCTAGAGAATGTCCTTGACTTAGCACTACCTCTAACTACTAGCTCTGCAATGGCACAACGTATTGCCAAGATGACTTTGTTCCGTGGTCGTGAGCAGATGACCTTTAGTGCTGACTTTAGCATGGAAGCGTTTAATGTTCAGGCTGGAGATATTGTCGCTCTAACAAACCCTCGTTATGGCTGGGTGGACAAAGAGTTTGAGGTAAAGGACTGGAAGTTCTTCGCAGATGATGATGCTGGTGATCTAAGGGTTAATCTTACCTTACAGGAGACATCTGCGGCAGCTTTTGATTGGGACGCAGAAGAGACTGCAATCATATCCAACAACACTACGCTTCCCGTTTACAATGCGGGAACTGACATTCTGGGGCTTACAGCTTCAGGTGGTGGTAGGTTGCAGGGTGATGGTACGTTTATCAACAGCGTTTTTGTTGCGTGGACACCTGCACAAAACGCATACGTTAGTCACTATGATGTTGAGTGGAAAGCTGTTGTTGATGGTAGCTACTCTAGCACTATTACGTCAGAGCCAACTATTGAGTTGTCCCCCCTGATTGATGGCGTTGAGTACGTTATCCGTGTTCGTGCTGTTACTGTCTCAGGTTTTCGTGGTTCATTCAGTAGTGTCTTCTTCACAGGCGGGGGTGATGTTACAGCCCCATCTGACCCTACGTCCCTTTCGGCTACGGGCACCCTTGGCTTTATTGATATTTCATGGGTGAACCCAGCGGACACTGACTTTAACTTTGTGGAGGTCTGGGAGTCTGCTGACAGTAATATTGCCAATGCAACTCAGATTGCTAAAGCGTTCGGCGACACCTTCAGCAGAGGTAATCTGTCCCCCCTAGTCACACGCTACTACTGGATCAGGGCTGTAGACTTCTCTGGGAATAAGTCTGGATTTGTCGGCCCTGAGTTTGCCACAACGAGCCAAATTACTGCTGGGGACATTGGTCCTGCTGTTATTGGCTACGACAACTTCGCTACCGATGTGACCACACTGTTTGATGACATAAGCACAGACCTATCTCAACGTGTGCTAGTGTCTGACTACAATATCACAGTTGACTACCAGCAGCAGCTAGAAGCCGCTACGGAACAGCTTGCCACAGATGCTTTGACGTTGGCATTGAACGCCTCTTCCCTTGAGAGCCGTATCAATGACGCTGGTATTACTGTAGACCCCGCTACTGGTAGTGTGACTATTCAAGGTCTGTCTGCTGTAGAGGATCAAGTTAATGAGGTAAAGATTGACCTTGATGCTGTCGAGGGAGAGCTGACGCTTAAAGCGACGACGACATACGTCAACAATGCCATTGCTGCGGCTACTCTGCCAGAGGCAAGCCTTGCTGAATTAGAGGACTTAGAAGCCCGTGTAGGTGTCGTTGAGGTTGACCTTAACTCTGTAGAGGGTTCTATCACCCTGACCAGCACAGGCAGCTATTACAACGTCAACGATAGTGTCCTTGGCGTTGAGGCTCTTGAGGGTCGTATCACCATCAATGAAGGTCAAATCTCCCTTAAAGCGTCACAGACGGAAATGGATGACGTTGAGACACGTCTGGGTTCAGCAGAGATCACACTAAACTCTATTGATGTACCTTCAATATCACTGGCCGTGCAAGACGTTCGTTCGATTAGCGAAAAGCAGGATGATCTTGCTACACTTAACCTTCAAGAGGTTCTTGGTCGATATAAAGACAGAGAGTATCTGCTTCAGGATTCAGCCTACGCAAGACTTTCGTTGACAGCAGATGTAAACGACGAGAGAGAGGCGAGAGCAGCCGCTGAACTGGAACTTTCAGCAGAAATTGGTGCAAACAAAGCCCTTTTGCTGTCAGAGCAAGTCGCAAGAGCAGATGCTGATAGTGCTTTGGCGGAAGACATCACGCAACTAGAAGCAACCGTAATTGATTTGGATGCGGGTATCGTTGGCAACGCCACCGCTGTATCCAGTTTGACAACTAGAGTTGATAACGCTGAAGGTACTATTACCGCTCAGTCTGCTTCTATTACCGACTTAGAGTCTGAACTATCCACTGTTGATGGTTTGGTTTCTGGTAATGCTACAGCTATCTCTGGTTTGACAACTAGGGTTGGTAATGCTGAGGGTACTATTACTGCGCAGGCCAGCTTAATCACCAGCTTGTCCACCACTGTCGGGGACAACACTACCTCTATTACCGAAGCAGCAACCTCTATTAACGGCATTGAGGCTAAATACGGCATTGAGATTGACAACAATGGGGCGATCACTGGCTATCAGTTGCTGTCTGGTGTCGGTGGCTCTGCCTTCAATGTAAGGGCTGACCAGTTTGCCGTGTTTAACGCAGACGGGTCTGGTGGCGACAACCCATTTACAATCTTTACTTCCTCAAGGACCATTGATGGTGTTGTCTACCCCGCTGGCACTTACATTAAAGATGCCTTCATTGATAACGCTACTATTATTAATGGTTCCATCGTCAATGCCAAGATTGGCAACCTTGCTGTGGGGTTTGAAAAGATTGCCGACCTTGCTGTTGACACGGTTAAAATCCAAGACCAAGCGGTGTCGAATACTGGGGCAGACTCCAGTGGCTTAACGACAGTGGCTGGCTACACCACCATAGCGTCTGTGGCATTATCTACTGGTGGGGGCCAAACAATAGTCACCACCGCAGGTCAATTTAGTTTCGGGGGTGTTGGTGGCGAAGGTTCCAGCTATGACGGTGCATGGAGAATCCTCAACGGCGGCACTGTTTTAGCATCTGGTACTCTTAGGGGTGTCGCTAGTGGGCTGGTAGACTTCGCTGGGCTTGCTTTGACTACATCTGGTGCTGGCACTACCACAATCACCTTACAGTGTGCTAGAAGCGGCAGTGGGGACAACACAGTTCAAGCCAAAGGCACACTGGTAGTCACGGAGTTGAAGAAATGATGTACCACTACTCACGCTACAATCTTGAGACGGGTCGTTTCACTGGTCAAGGTAGCAACTCAGATCAGGCCAATGTCGTTGCTAGAGATGGCGAAGGTCTGATTGAAGGTCACTACGACCATGACACACAGATGGTCGTGGAAGATGCTGTTGTGGACATACCTGCCGCTGATCTCGAACAGGAGCAACTTGCAAAAGCATGGTTTGACCTGACGCTTAATCGCAATAGGCTGCTTCAATCATCCGATTGGACACAAGTGCCTGATGCCCCTGTAGATCAGGTTGCATGGGCTGCATACCGCCAGCTATTGCGAGACCTACCCTCTACCACAACAGACCCATTTAATGTACAGTGGCCCAAAAGCCCAAGTGCGACTAACACAGAAGGATACGCCTAATGGCATGGTATGACACAGGCACAGTTAGTGTCACAAACGGATCAACTACAGTCACAGGGGCTGGAACCAACTTCGTTGCGGGAGTGCAAGTTGGGGAGGGCTTCTCTGGACCTGATGGTCGAATTTACGAGATTCAAGCTGTCGTATCTGCGACTTCACTGACCCTCGCTGATGCCTATCTTGGTTCAACACAGACAGGGCAGGACTACAAGATTGTCCCCACACAGTCTCTGGTCGCTACTCTGGCTTCACAGGTATCAACGCTGATCTCTGACTTTCAAGGTGTCGTAGACGAAGCTGGCGCAGGTAAGTTCGACGATGGTACTGCTGCATCCGCAGGTATTACATTTCTACAAGATCAGGACACGGGCTTCTTTCGTCCCGCTGCAAACCAAATTGGCATGACCGTTGCTGGTGTACAGAGGGCATTGTTGACGTCTACTGGCCTAAATAGCACTGTCATTGGCGCAACAACCCCTGCGGCTGGTAGGTTCAGTACGCTTCAGGTCGGGTCGAACCCTGTAGGAACGCAGACTGATCTACTTATGACTTCCCAAGCTGTTATCGGTAGTACTGTTTCAATCAACTGCGCTGTTGAAAGCGGCGGTCTTTTCCGCTGGTACGAAGGCGTCACATCGGCGGCTGGCGGCACCGCTGGTGGCACATTGTTGGCGACCCTAAATTCTACGAAATTTGACATTGACGTGCCTGTTGACATAACTGGCAACATCACAGCCACCACTGGCACATTCTCTGGTGCTCTCGGTATGTCAGATGCTATCAACTACAATGGGACTGGTAACTTCTACGTTCGTTCTCGTCTGAACGGTGGTATCATGTCGCTCGGTACAGAGACAACCGCTGGTACTTTGTATTACCCAGTGGTGATGAGCGGTACTACTGGGGACACTAGGTTCAACACGCCTACAGGCGAGTCCATGCGCATCGACAGTGGCGGGCGTGCTATCATCCCTGCTGGTGTAACCCTTGGCACATCTGTTGGCGTCTACAATGCAGCCAACACGCTGGATGACTACGAGGAGGGGAATTGGACGCCTGATCTTAACGGGTCTACGACTGACCCAACTTATACCCATGATTCAAAGTACACTAAGATCGGGAACTTGGTTACTGTTTACACCTCCATAGAATTTACAACAGCGGGGAGTGGAAATTACTCTTTGACCGGTGCGTCTCTGCCTTTTCTTCGAGCTTACAACCTCATAACAGGGACGGCGTCTGTTTTGGATTCTGGAACAGCTTGGTATGCAGGCGTTGCCAGAGCAGATAACTCTAATATTATTTTCTATGTCAACAATCATCAATTTTTTAGTAGCACAACGCCATTCACAGTGACCAGTGGTGACAAGCTCAACGTGACAATGACTTATTTCACTAGCCAATAAGAAATAACCTTGCTGGATCGCAGGGTAGTCAGGTGGCAACATCGCCACGATAAAACAGGAGGCCAATATGGCACTTACAGAACGCACAGTTGAAGACAAAATCGAGATTGTCGGAGACTACAAACACATCCAAGTACGCACAGCCACAGTCATTGAGCGTGACGGTGTAGAGATTAGCCGCAACTTCTCCCGCCATGTCGTTGCGCCTGATGCAGACCTCACAGGCGAGAGTGCAGAAGTCCAAGCTATCTGTGCCGCAGTTCACACAGACGAGGTGAAGGCTGCTTACGCTGCACACCTAGCATCGCAAACAGAAGGAATGGCATAATTACCATCACAGCCACTTGGACAACCGCATAGTAATGGGACAACACAAGACCTCACCCCGCTGAATGAGGCTATTGCTGGGAGCTGAGGTGTCGAACAAGAGGAGAAGAACCGTGCCCTACACACTAGGTAACAGAAGCCTACAGAACCTATCAGGGGTACACCCTGATCTTGTAGCTGTAGTTAAACGTGCCGTTGAGATTACTGAGCAAGACTTCAGTGTAATCGAAGGTATCCGTAACATTAACCGTCAGCGTGAGCTTGTTAAGACTGGTAAGTCTACCACAATGAACTCACGACACCTAACTGGTCATGCTGTAGATATTGCCCCTTGGCCTATCTCATGGGATTGGGAACACTTCTACCCTATCGCTGATGCAATGAAACAAGCCGCAGAGGAACTTGACGTAGCACTTGAATGGGGCGGTGATTGGAAGTCTTTCCCTGATGGCCCACACTACCAACTCTCTCGAAAGACGCACCCATGACGAATAAAGACCCACAATGGCACCTATCTAAAAGCATACCATTAACTTTTGTCTTGGCTATCCTTGGGCAGACTGTAGCACTCGTATGGTTTGTGTCGTCCCTAAACAATGCTATCAACAGTAACACAAGAGACCTAATGCGGCATGAAGCTCGCCTCAATACTTTAGAGCAGGTGGTACAACAACAAGCGGTAACTATGGGTCGTATTGATGAAAACATAAAGTCTATCCGCCTTATGATGGAAGATAGTCGTAAGCCAAAGCAGTAATAATGATTGACCCTATCACAGCTTTTGCTGCCGCAGCCGTCAGATGGCCCAAAAGCAAGCTGGTGCAGCGGGGTTGGGTGCGCTTCTCGACAGTTGTGACGCATTTGAGGGCAGCTAAAAGCAACCAAATTTAGTTGCATATCCAAAAAGCAACCCTTTACTGAGTGAAAGCCCTTTCCATATGAGCTAAGAAGAAACAAGCAGAGGAGCTTCGTGCAGAAATTAAGCGGTATATTCAGTTTGGATAAGGTCAAAGTGCTTGGGAAGAACTTCTCCGTGATTAAGCAGACAATTATTGAGTGGATTGTAGGCATCTTGGTTTTGGTATCAGGGATGGGTATCCTTGGCGTGGTCCTTTATTTTATCGGCAAGAAACAAGGGGAATGGTGATGAAGATAACACCTGAATGGCTTGACAAATGGCGGATATGGCCCAGACTGATTATTAGTTTGTATGGCTATGCCTTCTATAACACGACAACATGGTTCATGGCTCTACCTGACCCAACTAACGCACAAGCTGGGTTTGTTTCTGTCATAGTTGGGGCTGGAGCAGGGTTCTTTGGGATATACGTCAATGGTAAGAATACGCACACTATCAACACTACTCACAGCGACACTTCTCTTAAGTAGTTGCAGTCAACTTAACCCCCTGTCATTTCTATCGGGGGGTACTAACGTAGCAGCGAACACACAGATCGGTCGAGAGAACACCCAGACTATCGGGATAAATAACTCAAGCAGACCTGTACTTAGGCCAGAAGGCCCAGTAGACACTGTTGTACAAGATAACAGCACAACAAAGAACACTGAGGTTGATCCCCTCTTGTTGTTGCTCCTTGTGCTTGGTTGGTTAGCCCCATCCCCCAGTGAAATGGGCAGAGGTATACTGAAATTATTTAGACGCAAGTAATAGAACCAAGTTATAAATACAAAGAAGCCCACCCTAGTGTAAAAACTAAGGTGGGCTATTTTCGTTTTAGGGGGTCTCCTCGTTAGCTATTTCCATCAGGACACTACCAAGGACCATTTGAGTGTCGTCAAGCTCGCCCTCTAGTCTCCCTACCTTGTGGGCTAGATACAAAGATACAACAAGCTGTGCTACTACAGCCACCTCCATCCAAGTCATTGGTGCTTCTCCTCTAGTGCTTCGTTCATCTTGTTGAGATACCAATGGGCTTTCTTCATGTCCTCTACGGGGTTCTGCTTGTAGCGGTAACGATGTTGATACTTAATCATGTTGCCGTGACAGTAGGCGATGAAACCATCTAGTCCCAACACCTGTTTGATGTAGTCGATACACTCAATCCCACCTTGGTTATAGTGGGCTGGCTTTTCCACGGGGTCATATTCGTGCATATTGGTTACTTCTTTCCATTTAGCCACTACAGCTTCTCCTTCATAAACGCTTTTACCCACATAGCTGTGATGTCACTACGGACAATATCCTCAACACCAAACTCAATGATCGGGACAGGCAACATGTGCTTCTTAGCAATGTGTATTACCTTTGTCAAACCATCTGCTTCCTTCAGATCAGACTGTTGTACATCCCCGTTTAGTACGATGGTAGTTCCTTCCCCTACACGGGTCAGCAACATCTTAAGCTCATGTGTCGTGATGTTCTGTGTTTCATCGACAATGATAAAGGCATTATCAAACGACCTCCCTCGCATGAGAGCAAGAGGGGCCATCTCAATGTTACCGTTCTTGATGCCAGTTTCCACTGCGCCCTTGCCTAAGTGCTTCTCTAGTACGTCCAGAACAGGTAAGGCCCAAGGCATAGTCTTCTCTGTTAGATCACCCTTGAGAAACCCTAATTCCTTCCCTACGGCCACATGAGGGCGGGTAATGACGATCTTGTCGATTTCTTTGGTCGTGTACAGATCGGCAGCATACGTGGCTGTAACATACGTCTTACCAGTACCAGCAGGTCCAAGGATAAAGACCTGTTTACTTTCTCGTAGAGCCTTTAGAAGTTCACCCTGTTTTTGTGTCTTGGGTACAATACCCGACACAGGTTTAGCTGATGCACCTTTGTAAGTTGTCTTACGTCGAGTTTTTGATTGCTTCTTTGGTGGCTCAAGGTCGTTCATAGTTTAACTAACTCCGCTTCTGTGAATGGGATATGGAAGAACTGTTCGCCTTTCTGGATGTAACGTCCTTTAGCTTCTCGTAGGCTCTCCTTGGTCAACAGGGTATCTTTGATGCGCCATGCTTGTGACATATCCTGCGACAAAATGTAGAAGTTCAAGACGCCATTGACACCCTCATGTTTATCCAACAGTCGTTGCTTTCGTTCGGGGATACGTATCTCTTTCCAGTCAGCAGGCCAGTCAGCCTTCCATGCGGTCTTAACCTCAGCCTCACTAAAGTAGGTAAAGTCTCCTTTCTGGGAGACCACATCAACACCAAAGTTCTCTTCGTTGTTCACGATGGTGTGTCCACGGGATTCCAAGTAGGTCACCAGTTTGTCACGGGCGGGGGTATCATATGCCTCATATAAAGCCCTACTAAACTGCTTACGTACTGCCATTAAGGTGTTCCTTTAGTTCTGTGTAACCACCGATATAGCTACTATCAGGGGCATAGATTTGAGGGACTGTGGTGTGTCCCGCTTGTTTGACTAGGGTAAGTAGCCACTTGTTCTCAGGTCGTTGTATGTTGTAGACCCTGTAACCGAAACCTAAACCCCCCAAGAGTGCTTTAGCCGTATCACAGAAATTACATTGGTCTCTCGTTATGATCACGTACCTCACGCACTGACCCCCCAGTCGTAGCAGGCGTAGTTTAGTACAAACCTACCCACAGAGTTTGCAAAAGCATCAGCGTTTGATTTATCTTGGAGGCAAATTTCTTCGGTGGTAAATATCTGCCTATTGCTAACAGATTCACAACTGTTTATGTCGCCAACCATACAGATAATAGCTATCGCAGTGAACATCAGTCTTTCTCCTTTAGGGGCTAAAGTTAAGGTGAGCAGTTTAGACACATGCTCAGGTGTTACAGTTACCGTATAGGACACGCACCTGTTGTGCAAGCCTCATCTACAAGATCATCGTCAGAAGTTAGACCTGAGAGGTCCAGAGGCTTAAGCTGTGACATATAAGCAACATATGCCTCCTCTGTAACGACTTCCTGTGGCAGGTACAGGTGGCCAAGGTCTTCTGCTGTCTTTGTTGGGTCATTACGATAGATGAATGAGACGCCTACGTATGTATCCCAGTTAGCCAAAATCCAGTCGATGATAGCTGGAACCTCTGACGGGTCATAGCTGATTGAGACAGAACAGTTGTGGTCTACATAGTTGTCCATCAACAGTTTGTAACGATCAAGCTGGACTACTGCTGACTCAAGGTTAACATGTACAATACCACGATCTGTCTCAACCTGATCAAACTGAACATCATCATAACACACAGGCATTGCTACCAGTTTGCTTGACTCCTCCATGGGTTTGTCAAAGACTTTGTACCCAGCATTAGCAAGCAATTCCAAGATAGGATCATCCTTGGAGAAAGTGATGTTGTTGATGATGTACTTACCGAGAGGCCTGTGAACACCCTCTGTAGTATCCATGATCTTCGACAGCGTACCGGAGGGCTTAACAGTGGTAATAGCCTTAGAGAGTGGCGTACCAAACTCTTCTGCCATTGAGTTAGCACCCTTGTGAGCCTGATGACGTAGTGACTGGAGCATAGCAGCTACATTGTTACGGCCCGTGTAGTAGTCAAGGAACTTCACAATGCCTGTACCACCTACACCACAGAGGCGCAGGAACTCATTAAGCTCATGCCATGAACGCTGAAGTATGCCATCATCAAGGTTCACACATGTCTGACGGTAGTTTGCACGGGCAGTAAGCCACACAGCACGTTCAAGTGCGCCATGATCGCCGAGGAACTTACCCCAATCCGCCTCTACGAGATTACAGAAGGACTTGTTACCCAAGAGGATTTCAGCACAGGGGTTAACGCCCTTGAACCACGGCGCACGCTTACGAGCAGCCTCAGCATTAATAAATCCTGGCTCTGAACCACCTGCTTCTACAATCTTATCAAAGATATACGACAGTTCCCACTTGGTAGGCTTGGTGTCAAACATGATTGAGTTGTTAGACTGTTGACGGTGTCCATTACCGTGTAGCCAGTAGTCTTTCTTGGCTGAGATAAAGGCATCAATCTCTGGGTTAGTCACAGGCAGTACAGCAATCTCTGCACTACGGCGTGACGACAGGACAGTACCCATATGGTTCAACAGGTCAAGCCCATCCATATGACGAAGCAGCTGACCAGCACGGTCACTGAGGATACCACAGATAGCCTCCATAGCCTTGGACAAGTCTGTATCACCAGAGCTAATCCAACCGTAACCCTTCAAACGCATACCAGCAGCACGGATTTCACGGAAGTTAAGACGTACAATGTCTACACGTTCCTTCATTGCCACCAGTTTACCGAATGCCTTAGCCCATGCTTCCGCTGAGTCACCAACAATAAGCTCCCACACAACCCTATCATTCTCTGTGTGAATAAAGTCTACGTTGTGTTCAACACCCTTGGCATCTCCCTTCTGCTTTGTAGAACGTACAATCTCTACCTCTACAGGTGCAGTGAAGCCACTAAGTGTACCCACCGCAGGGAAGAAACCTACGCCACAACCTTGAAGCAGTAGCCACTGGGCATCTACAACATCGTTAACTGTCTCTACTTGGCCGAAACTACAGTTAAACTGTGAGGCTTCCCGTGTCTTAGCTACGTCTGTACCACCCAACCAGAGTGTACGTCCAGAGGTAGTAGCCTTACGGTCTACCATAAGTTGACGTAGTTCCCCAAGTTCCTCGTTCTCTGATACAAGCAATGGTCGTTTAGACTGACGTTCCCACAGCCAGCGTTGGTGTTCAATGACACGGTCGACTGTCTGTTCCCATGTCTCAAACACAGTACCCTCGTCATTGAGAGGGCGGTTGTAAGTGCGCCGTGTAACAACCTGCGCTCGTACTGATGCTTCTTTGTAGTTAGCGGTCATCGTCTGATCCTTTTAGTGTTACACGGGCTTCTCGCCCCTCGTCGTCCAGCCGCTGTGCATACCGTGAGGTATCAATGAAGGTCTGGTAGTCTGTTGGTAAGCCGTTGTTGCTCATTTTATTTCCCGTCCACTTTCGTCTTTATCCGATTGAAGCCATACCAAACGATCTATGTCGCCCCTGCAAAGACCAATGTCTTTTAGCTCTCTGTTTGTAAGTTTGTTGAGTATCTTGATAGCCTTGCGGTGTTCACGCCACGTAGCCAAGTAGTTTATGTATCTCCAGAACCACGTCATCTCTTATCTCCACTACCCTTTAGTACACCCCGTTTAGCACGATCTTCTAGCTTGTTCAAATTAATTGAAGCCACCTCAGAGAGAGTAACGTCAAGGTCACGGGCCAAAGCTGCGGCATACCATAGTACATCCCCAAGCTCATCTATAATGTCAGACCGATTAAACGTACCGTCACGTACAATCTTCTTTACTTTACCAAGAACCTCACCAGCTTCGTTAGCCAAACCCATAGCGGGATAAGTAATCTGTGCCGTGTGTGGGTAGATAGCAGTCTTAACCGCCTTGTCTTGGTACAAGTTTAAAGTAAGCTCATTGTTGTGGTATGCAGTGTAGTAACCCATCTCATCCAAGTCTTCCCCTGTGATCATTAGATAACCCTTCCGTAAAATTGTGTTTGTGTTTCAGTGTAAGCGTCAAACAGATACCAAGCGCAGTTGTCTTTACCTACGCTCTTACTACCCTCGATCCACTTGACCCTCCCCACACTTACTACCTTAGTGCAGTAGGTCATGTAAAGGGCTGATTGCTTTGTGTGCATCCAATCTGCATCAAAAAGTAACCATGTTGGACACCTCTGCATCCAGTGTGTTATGAACGGGTGCAGAAACTTCCTGTCCCAAGGTGGGTTAGTGATACAAAAGTCAACGACATCATAACCACCTAAGTCAAGGTCAAGTCCATCATGCCTAAACACTCTGGGATGCCTTGGCTCAATGTCACAGGCGTAAAGACATTCCCCGTGACCATCAGTAAGCTCGTCGATATGATCTATCAACCTGCCATCCCCTGCGCACGGCTCTACGTAATCAAACGTGTAAGGCAAGTGTGGGATCAGAGGTTCAACAGCAGCTATTGGCGTTGGGTAGTAGTCACGTTCAACTCTCTCGAAGTTACTTCTTTTTCCCATGCTTCTCTCCGATCCACCCCTCTGGTATTAGTTTGTCTGCGTAAAGGTAACCATTCTTGTCGCACCAGTCACCGTATGTAGTCTTAGAACCTTTGTTTATCTTAGCCTTACTGTTGCTAAACACGAACCTTATGTCAAGCTCAGGGTGCTGCTTCTTTACAAGCAAGTGCTTCTTTCTGTCGGCAGCGACAAACCTGCCTTTGCTCTCTACGATAATGCCGTTGGGGAGTTCAAAGTCAGGCGTGTAAGTTCTATTTTCGTGAACTTCATACTTGATCTTGAACTCCTCATATTTAAACGGCACTGAGAGGGACTTCAGTTGCTCAGATATTCGATCCTCTAGTCCTGATCTGTATCCGTGCTTCCTGCCCCTTTCGGCGGCTCCCATAGTTGTTCGTCGTACCGCCTTAGCCAAAGCAACCTCCCGTTCTCAATTATACGTTCAATGTTGCCATCGTAAGCCTTGTGGATAGCTTGCCATAAGTCATCTTCGTCCTTGCAACCACTCAACAACTTCTCCGCTTTCTTTGGGCCGATACCATGCAGGCCTTTGATATTGTCTGCTGCATCACCCGTGAGAATCTGAGTGTAAAAGAACAGTGTCCCCTCAAACTCATTCACCTTTGACCAAGTACCCCTACCAAAGTTAAAATGCCAGCAAGGTAGCTGTAGCATGTCCTTATCAATAGAAGCCACCACACAGTTGTAGTTCTGTGCAGCGGCCTCCTTTGCGATAAGATCATCAGCTTCTTCATTGTCACTAATGATAGCGTCATACACTTCTACCATGTGGTCACGGGCAGTGCCAAGGTGGATGGGCTTTTCTGTTGAAGCCCTGTTCCCCTTGTAAGGGTACGACTTAGCAATGTCGAACCTAAAGTTAGTCTTGCCCGTGAGGTAAACTATGTAGTCACTCTTGGAAGGAAAGGGGAGGTCTATGGTTTGCTCCAAGATGTACTCTACAAGCTCCACAACCTTATCTCTCGCATCCTGTGGGTAAAGGTCTTGAGTGGCAAAGGCTGCACGATAGGCGATGATGTCACCGTCGATTAGTACTTTACCTTTACCCATTAAATCTCCCCAAAGATGATACTGCCATCGTCCTTCTCAAAGCCTACGTCAACAACGTAGGTGAACCCTGCACCCTTCATAGCGTCCGTCAGGAACTGTGCCATAGTGTAGAGGTCTTCTACGCCATCTCGACTTGCACTTGAACTACCATCGTAGCCATCGTCTTCTTTGTCGAAGTGGAAATCAATACTTACTCGCACTAACTTATCCTACCATAAAAAGTTCATCATCTTTGCTGGGGACAGAGTTATCTTCCCAAGCTACATGATCTGTTACACCAATCGCAATAAGTCGAAGGCCAGCACCGTTAGAGTATGTCTCAAACTGAACCTTAGCCTTAGTGCCATTGCCCAGTGTTCCATCATCCTCCAAAGTCCACCAAGACTTATTCTCGACACCATTGGTCAAATTAACAACCTTTGGTGATCCACCGAAGTCCACCTCAGTGGGGTTACCTTTCTTGTCGGTGAATGTCATAATGTGGTCGTGCATACGGGACAACTTAACATACTTGCCGATACCGAAGTCGTTACCTGCTTTGACACGATCATTGCCCATAGGCTTCGGGTCCATTCCAGCTTCAAGCAACTCTTCTACTTGATCTTGGCTGGTGAAGTAGGCATTAACAACGTATTGTCCGTTGTGCCGTTTCGCCTTTTTAGCTGCGTTATTGTCGTCTCCACCCATATCACGGTTGCCTTCAAATACTTTTGCGTACTCAAGAACCATATCCATTGTGTGTTTAGCCATAGTCGGGTCTTCCTTTTGTTTAAGCTGTAGGGTTTACAGCACTGTGTCGGTACTATACTATAGGAACATTTTTTCGAATCTTAGACACTATTCCTAACATTTATTTTGCTATCTAGTGAATATCTGCGTAAGTGTTGCCAAATTGCACGTCAGTCCCTAGTGGAACATTGAGGTTTACCTCATGGTTTACGTTGCTTATCGCCATCTGCATGATGTTCTCTACTTTATCTTCGTCCCCCTCCTTGGTTAGAACAATAACTTCATCGTGGAACTGACCTATGGTCTCCAAGCCCATGCCACGACATTCCTTTACCCACCTGTCAAAGCAGTAGACCCCTGTACTCTGGTTAAGAGTGCTGAAGCGGTCCTTCTCACTGCGCAGGCTATGCCAAAAGCCTGACACTGGGTTCTTTAGCCACATACCACCGAATAACTCACGGGTTTGCAGTTTGCTTGCTACCTTCTCAATGGCCCAGTTACGTGACCAGAACGCATCCAGTAGGGTCTTAGCCTCTTTCTGCTTCATGCCTGTCTCACGGGCCAGTTTAGCGGCTCCTACGCCATATGTGGCACTGTAGTTCACTACCTTGTAGTTCTTGCGTAGTGACTTGAGGGACCGTTCCCCTGAGTTGTGCTTGTCGATGTCCTGTTGAGTAATAACACCAGCGTGTAGTGCCAAGTCCAAGTGGGGGTCAAAACCTTCACGGCTCATCTCCTGCACATAGTCAGGGTCTAGTGGTTTCATGTAGTGACGCTTGGTCGTATCCTCTAGTGATGTCATGTCAGCACCACATAGCACGTAACCTTCTGGACACGTCAGGCACCCACGGATCACATCACCATAAGGTTTATCTACAGACGGTAGGTTCACCAGTGGCTTGAAGTGTTTGAAGCGGAAGGTGTTCGTAAGACCTGCCACACCAGCCTGTAGCCAACCATCCTTATGGCCCTCAAGGAAGCTCTTTAGTATGCCTGCCCTATGTGTAAGTACGGTAAGACCATCAAGCACGTCAACAGCAGGATCAACAGAAGCAAGGCTCCTAACACTTTCACAAAGGTCACTATTCTTTCGTACTTGCTCAATTTGTCTTTCCTCTCCAGTTTTCTTGTCCCGTAGGAACTTAAATGTTCGTGGCGTCCACCCAAGTGAGTACAGCCAGTCTTTTACTTGGTCGTTGCTGTTAGGGTTGCCCCGTTCTTCCCCTGTCTTAACGACAAAAGATTGTGTTGTGACTGGTTGCATGTACTCTTTACACAGTGCCACCCACTTCTCACCGTGTGACGATAGATCACCATCTTTCTTGTGCATAACCTTTGGTTGCGTAGCCACACGGGTCAACACCTTCTTAGGCATAGCGTCTGCCAGTTGCTCTACCTTCTCCTCCTTGAGCGATAGGATTTCGTCGTATGCCTCTTGCGCTTTGCCTACGTCTAATTTCCACTGTAGCTCCTCCTGCTCCCGTGCGCAGTCTAGTTTGAAGGTCAAGTAGTCAACCAGACGATCCTTTTCGGCAGGGTCTTGGTACAGCTTGTTCAGCTTCATGTCCAAGTCACGCCACAGACGGTTGTTGATCTTAACGTCCTCATCGCACCTGTGAGCGTACTCTTGAGGCGTCAGGGTGTTCCAGTCCTTAATGACAGGCTTAGGCACCCCATAGTCCACTCCGTAGCCCTCAAGACCGTGCTTCATACGATCATGGTTGAGATACCAAGACAAAGCCAAGGTGTCTACCAAACGTGCTGTAACCTTTATGCCTAACACACGCTCCACTGCGGGGATGTCAAAGCGGATGATGTTGTGGCCTACCAGCGTTTCACTGTTCAGCAATACATAGCGCATCTCGTCATAGTCATGCGTGTGCTTTACTTCACCCATGTCGTTAGACCAAGACATGACATGAATCTTGGTCAACTCATCTAATAGACCGTCTGTTTCAATGTCGAATACTGTTGTCATGCTTTACACTTCTTCCCAAATTGTAGTCGTTTTACTAACAGGTTCCACCTCTACCATGTAATTACCCTCTGACATCTTGCCTTCGATGCCAAAGATCGTCCAGCCAACCTTGTAGAAACTGCTGTCGTCTATACAGAAAACTATACTGTGTCGGTACTGGTTATCTTCATGGTCTATCCTATCCAACTCTTCGGACAAGATAGTTATAAAGTTTGGGTGGTCATTGTAGCCAATTTCTACCCAGTCACTCTCATCATAGTTTTCCATCAACCCACCTCCATTAGTGTAAATGTTTCAGTGTTAAACCGCATCATCCCTGCGTTACCTTCCTCAGAGCATGGACGGTTCTTTTCGATAGACAGGTACGTTGTGTTACGTTCCTGTAGATCATCAGCTTCCTTGTCACGTTTAAGGTCGATGATAACTGACGCACGTTGTCCGATCATACGACAGTATTTCATCTGCCCATCATCGTTAGTGTGAGCAATAGTAACAATCCCCACGTTCAACTCAGCAGACAGTTTAGACAGTCGCACAGACAAGTCAGCCAACATCTGTTCCTTGCTATCCTCTGACGAACCAACAAGCACATCTTGGATAGGCTCGAAGAACACAAACTTGACACCACAGGCTACAGCAAAGTAACGTATCTGGTCGATCAGATCGTCAGCACCTTGTCCGTCAGTCATGTAGAACTGATAGAAGTTCTCGTCAGCAGTGAGCTTACCGATAGCACCTACGACTTGGTCCTCAGCACCTTTCTCTTCGATCAGGTCACGTCTTGTCAAATTGTCGTTACACTCGTAAGACACAAGCCCTAGCAGAGACCGTAGCTTAGTTTCTTCTAGGTGCCATGCTGCAATAGGAACCTTTCGCTGTAGCATGTTGTACTCAAGGAAACGCATAACCTCAGTCTTGCCGATACCTGTCGGTGCCTTAATCACTGTGAAGTGACCCTGCATCAAACCCAAGATTTTGTCGTCTAGGGCTTGGATACCTGTAGGAACAAACTGATGCTCAGGGGTATCCTTGTACAACGACAAGAAGTCCTGTGTGCTGTTCATCACGTTCTCAGGTGTGAACTTACGTGCGTTCCACCATGCACCCTTGAAGTCAGCAGCTTTACCAGCCTGTAGGAACTCGTTAGCGTCCTTGTATGGTCGGTGGTCAACACGGTAGACCTTGTTTGGGAACATCTTGGCTACACGATCCGCAAGTGCATTACCTGCGTCATCGTTGTCTACCGACAGAATGATCTTCTCAAAGCTCCCTAGCCAGTCCGCACAGTTCTCCCAGAGCTTCTTAGAGGGCGTAGCAGACGGCAGAGACACCACAGGGTTAGTGTAGCCACTCTTGAGCATCTGAGCCACTGACAGGGCGTCTATCTCCCCCTCCGTGATCGTCACCATCTTAGAGCTACCGGCAGTAAACAGGTTCATACCGAAGAGTTCATCACCCTTGAACCCTGCCTTAGCGTAGAAGCCTTTCTCTGACAGCTTACGGACCTTAATTCCGCCGCTGGGGTACACGTACTCCTGACGGTCATCCCACGTCAGTACACCGAAGTCCTCCATCGTCTTGGTGTTGATGCCACGCATGTTGACAT
>OEFV01000010.1_pt1 | contig 23341 bp, 27 predicted proteins | sample 1498691 | NCBI WGS metagenome assembly OEFV01 (sample SAMEA3275497, study PRJEB22092) | marine metagenome | biome: ENVO:00000447 marine biome; feature: Sheltered location near shore and weather station; material: Particulate matter on a 0.22 Um pore size filter | collected 2014-06-21T08:00:00+00...
GATCCATCATCTCTTTGTCGACAACGCTAAACTTTGCGTCCTTGATTCTAACAGGTGACCAGAACTCCCACCAAACGCCAGTGCCTACAGTTAACTCTTCGCCCCACTCATTAAGCTTTGGCGGCAAATCCTTGTTGAAGAACGGGTTCCTAGCTTTGGCTTTTTGCAGTGCAGAATAGAATCCTCTGGCAAATGCTGGCAGCGTTGTAACGTCTTCACCCAGGAATCCTTCGGATGGCAACATCGTGTTCTTTGCTTGCGTGTCGATCTGCCTGGTGACACCAGCTGTAAAGGAGCTGACAGTTGGAGCTAGTGTCAGCGCCGCCTCTGTCATCTTTTCCCCAAGAAGCCCAAACAGTGCATCAAACTTTTCTGCACCTGATGGACGTTGCATTGCTGACTGGATTTCAGAAAGCCCTTGGAGCAGTGGCATTTCAATTAAGTATTCAGCCAGGCCAACAGACATGGCCATAGCCATCTCATCTAGAGTCTCTTGATTTGTTTCATACTGAGCGTAGTACGCAAAATCAGCAGCCATTGCTAATACGCCAGAGATTGGGTCAAACCTAGAATATGTGATTGACTTGTAGCTGCCGTCTTCCTGCCTGATGTTGATCGAGTATGGCTGGAACCCTTGGCGGCGCATCGCGGCCCTTGCCTCTTTGTCAGACGGTCCAGCTCCAAAAATCCGTATTGACTGGTCTTCTCCACCTAGGCCAAAAGCCGCATACGCAAACGATCCAAAGATAGCAGAACCCATTGCTGCTTTAGCTAAAGCAACGTCTGCCTCCCGGCCACCGGCTGTTACCTTTTTATAAAAGCCAGGATACACAAGCATTGCCGGGCTGCGCTCTAGCGTTGCCTTCATGACATTGACCGGAGTCTTAAAGAACGGCACAAACAGTTTTGCTATCGGGTGATTGAGAGCGCCCTGCATTTGAGCAAGGAAACCATCTAAGTCACCTTGGAACGTCATGTCTCTAGCCGCCTCGACGACAGACCTTTTGACGTCTTCAGAAGGGTTGTTAATGACGTTGGCGCGCTCCAAGGCATAAGCCTTTTTAGCATCCTCTACTGAGCCGCCAGTCTTGATTGTCATTTCGTACATATCAGACGCACGCATAGATGCAATCTGATACAGAGTGACCCGTCCACCGATCGCCTTAAAGAACTCGTCTTCTGCAAGCAAAGCCCTACCGCCCAACCTGGCGTATATTCCAAAAGCATTGACCGCTCCAGAAATTGCGCCATCGTCAAACATCTTCCGTGGATCGCCAGTTGTGCCGATCGCTCTGCGAGTCCTGACGTCTATTTTCGACGCAAGGTCAGATGGAGTTTCGGTCAATGCTGTTTTGCCGGCCATCATAAATGCGTCACCTAAAGCAGCTCGCATTCCTTCTAACTGAGCCAAGCCTTCTCTAGCTCGGACACGGTCCTTGTTGCCCGTAATCGTAGAGCGCAGCTTGCCAAAGCCAGACGCGACAAAAGTCTCCATCACATTCATCGCCATGTAGGTCGCGTTGCCGGCGATGTTAACCATGTGCGTCACGGGTGATGTCAGGATTGCGTTAATCCAAACTTCCGTGATCACGTCCATAGACTTGGCGTTTGCTGCCTTCTTGATAAAGCGCGCTTGTGCAGACGGGTCTGTGATCGCTAGGTAATGGCGTCCGACATATTCAATATCTTGCGAGGTCTTAGCGCCGAATAAAGTCAGCTCTTCAATAACTGATGGCACTCCGCGACGCTGTAGTTCTCCGGCTAGCTGCACTGTGCGCGCTGCCTCGGAGACAGTGCCAGATAGATTCTCTGCTACCCGACCACTAACCGTCGCCATTTGTAAGGCAGCCATCATTGCTGCCTCACGCTCTGGGCCAGTTGGCATTTGGAACGCCTCAGAAAACGCTGACCGAGATTGCTTGATCAATTGGCTGTACGCCAACATCCCCGCCAAGAAATCTTCTGGTGGTAACACATCGCCCGGCTGGCGTTTTGCTAGATCAAACACAACCTGGTCTAAGCCGCGCTCTTGAGCCATGACCATCATTTGCTCAAAGGTGATCGTTCCGCGCCGAGCCTTTTCAAACAGCCCTTGGTTTGCGTCCTTAAACTTTGCCAGATAGGCAGCGGCATCAAACTCACCGCCAGCCTCAAAGATAGCCGGGAAGTTTAATCCTTTGACGTATTCACCGCCGAGCTGCTCATTGATTAGCTTTAGCTCATCTGGGTCTGCTGGCGCCACGACGATTGTCCGGCCAACTTGTTGAATCGGTGGAGGTGGAGCAGCATCCATTGTGACGCGCTTCTCAGCCTCTAGCGCCCTGTCCTTAACTGCCTCTAGTCCAGACTTGATTACCGACCCAAGGCCAGCAACTTGTACAGGCTCCGGATTGGCAATGACGTCGTCTTCTGGCTCTAAGGCATCGGGCTGGTAGGTCGCCTCAGTGGTGGCATCCTCGGCTTGCATTTGATCAACGACAGGATCAATTGCCTCATTGGTCTTGAGCGCTTTCGTCTCCAGTGCGGCGACGATCGTGTCTTCAACTTTATCGTTTATCTTCTGCTCGATCATTAGTCGCCTCCTGTTGAGCCTGGCGACTCAGTGCTTGCTATTTTGGTCGAATCTGTTCCGGCAACTCTGCGATTTCTTCCGCGCCCAGGTCGTTTAGACTTTGGTTTGGGAACGCCAGGCCCAGATAATTCTCCAGCGTTACTGGTATTTGATACTTCTGGAGCAATTGCACTACCGGATCGTTCCCACTCTGGGGCATCGATTCCTCCTGCGTGCTTGATAACTGCATCTCGCGCCTCCTCTAAGGTTAGATCGCCTGACTTGTATTGATTCCAGACGTTATCAACGTATTGTACATTACTGGATTGACCTTTGTAACTCGGGGTAAACAGCCCTCGTACAGCTTCCCATGTGATGGACTGCATTTCTCTTGGCAACACTCCGCGATCCCTGGCCGCTTGGCGGTACGCTTCTGCGTACAAACCATATGTTCCTTTCGACCCGGTAACTGAAGAATTAGCTATCCCTGTGCCGCCAAAATTGTGTGTTACTTCAGTAGACTTTCCAGACAGTGGTCTAATTAAGCCAGCCGCTACTGCATGAGTATCTATGGTTACATCTCCAGCGTCGTCCATTGGTGCATACATATTGTTATAAAAACTACGCACCTTATGCTGATCGCCTAGTTTGCTACTAATGTTTGCTAATTCTGGATTATCTAATATTTCAACAGCTTTACCAATTTCTGAGAGAGAACCCCACCCCGTTTTAAATGGTTCTCCAGTCTTTCCTGACACTCTTACGCCTTGAGTGCTTCCTTCTGGACTAATTACATAATGTTCGCGGGGATTGTTTGCCTCATCGTAAATCCTCAACCACATCGCCTTTTCTCCAGGCGTTTCAAGTTGAGAATACGTTTTGCCGGAAATGCCATTTAAAATTGGTGCGTACTTTTCTTGACCAAATATTTTTGCAGCGGTTGTCGCCATCTTCTCAGACCAAGGTTCATTTGCTTTATTAACATGAATATCGACTACTCGCTTTCCAAGCGACACGTTCATAAACCAATCTTTTTGAGGTGACAAAACAGCCATGACGCCAGCAACTGCTTGGTCTGGAACTTGATATTCCGCTGCTACATCATCAACAATTTTCCTTGCACCAACGTACCATTGCTTGCTGCGCTGTCTTGTGGCATCGGGAACCGAATCATATAAATACAACAAGTTATCCTTAACGTGCTGTATCAACTCATCGGCAGCCTGAACAGGCTCTGTTGCTTTAATGTTCGGATATGTTTGGACAACTGCTGCATTTTTATTAAATGCTTTTTCGTCAGCTTTTGCTGAGTCAATCCCAACTTGCAATCTTTGCTCTAATGGATTTTCAGTAGCTGCTTTTGCGGTTGGCAACCTAGAACTAACAATGTTTGTTTCCATTGGCTTTTGTGTTAAAGCCTTGATGCCCACAATCGCCTCATCAATAGCCGCTACAGGATCAATGCCAGACTGCAATGTCGTACCAGTGCCACGCTCTGCCACACGCGCTGGCGCGCCAGCTGCGTAATCAACTGCTGAGTCCTTTAGCCACTTAGCGCCTTTAAGTAATTGCTTGGCTCCAGGTATTGCATTGACAACAATCGATGACAGCTCTCCGCCAAGATAGCCCTCACCGAACGCTTCGACTTGCTCATCGCTAAAGCCTAGATCTTTGCCTTGCTCTTTTAAGAACTCACCGACTTGAGCCGATGGAACATACTTGAGCATATTCAATACGCTATCTAGTTTCTTGCCTTCCTCTGCTGTAATCATACCCGCCGCAATCAAAGGGGGCAGGGTAATCAAGTCAGGCAAAGTTAGAAGCACTGCTGTTGTGAAACCTAGTGGAGCGCCAATTGCCTGAAACGCTTCACGCTCAAACATTTTCTTTTGCTCTTCCACTGGAAGCTCTGCCCTGCCGAGCATATAACTTGGGTCGGGTCGACCGGTCGCTCCAATCATTGGTTCAACGGATGTAACCTCTGGAGACTCGGCGATCTCAGCTCTCGTCGGCTCGACAGCTCTCGGAACCCAAGTAGTCAAGCCGTCTTCGCCCACACTTAAATCAAACTCATTAGAGCCAGATGACATCCTGTTGAAGCCTTGAGTCAGCGCGTCATCAAATGTATTGCTCATTGTTGCGCCTCGATTCGTATCAGTAAGGGTAAAAGCTTGTCTATTGCTTGTGTGCGCCTGGCTTCATTTGGATACAAGCCTGGGTTATTAGTGATTGCATCTAACAGCTCTTGAGCAGATAGATTCTGCAAACTAGATATCGTCCTCAGCTCATCGCCCAGCTGCTCTGCTGAACGCCTCAGAGAGTCGTTTGCCAGGTCATCACCGCTGCCTTCTAGATCCCTGATTGCGTCTCGCACAAACTGAAGCGCATCAATACCTGGGTTTTCATCCATAGCAATGATTAGCTCGTTCTGGATCTTAGCAACTTCTTGCTGCGCGATTCTATTCACGCCAGCTGCGTTGAACAGTGGCTGATCAGGCAGCCCACGCGCACCTTTCAAGAAAGTAATCGCCTTAGTGTAACCTTGGTTTTCTTGCGCCTTGATATCTGACATAAAGGTTTTATATGAAGCAATGCTGAGGTCGCCGTCATTGAAAGCGCTATCGACATCACCTTGAGTGAGCTGGTTGCGTAGCGACAAAACTTCTAAGTTGCGAACAACTTGCGGTTTATCAATTCCCGCTGTAGTCGCTGCCACCTCAGACTTAGACGCCCAAGCCGTAGGATCTTTTTTCTTCAGCTCCAAAAGAATAGACTCCATCTCTTCTCTTTCGCCGTTGAGAAACGCTACTGTAAAGCTAGCTTGTAGCTCATTTGACTCTTTAATCCTTTTCTTCTCTTTTGCTGATTCGGCTTGCGACTCCAGGCTGAACTTGTTAGACAGAGCTGCGTTCAGCTCACCAAACAGAGTTCTGCGCTCTTGATTTGTTAATATGTCAAATGTCGCCTGGACCTCTTTGTCCTCAAACTTTTCGGTGCCGCCTTTCAATATGTTGAGCGCAACGCCAGGCTTTAACATTGCCTCATCCATCACAACACCAATCTTGGCGTCAGACACAGCCTTATCTAAGTCTGCTATCGCTTGTTTTGCGAAAGATGGGTCATCGATTTGCATAGCGTATTCAAGGATCTTGTCCCTTGATGCCTCGATCATTTGGTCAACAGTAACAACTTCTTTTGTTTCTTCATTAACTTGCGGCCCAGCCCTGACTATTGTTTCTGCTGATCTAATAACGTTATCAACTCCAGCGCGGTAACTAATTTCTAAGTCTTTCTTTGCAGCGACAGCTTCTTGTTTAGCTGCTGCCAAATACGCTGAGTTAGAGCTAAGTCCAATTGACGCAGAAAACTGTTGCGCTGCGAGCGGGTCAATGGAGCGCAGGATTTCAGATTGAGAACTTGCTAAAAGCTGAAGCCGAGTTCCCATGTCGTCTAACGTGATCTCGCCTTTTTCATATGCGGTTTGAATATCGATCACAGACTTTCTGGCTTCGATCTCCATTGACGTAGTCAGAGACGATAACGCGGCCTCCCTAGCTGTCTGACCAAACACAGTCGTCTTGTCACCAGGTACTTGTTTTGCTGGGTCTTCACCGCGTGCGATTGCATCTTTTAGCTGCTGGGCAGATGGTGCGTTGAGCGCGCCGTACTCACGACCTGTGACTTTAGCCTCGACCTCTGCTTGACGAAACGCAAAGTTAGACAGGCGATCTAACTGCTGGGACAAAACCTGACTTGTGCGACCAGCTTCTTGAATACCGACGGTGGTCATCTGAGGGATTGATGCAGACTGGATTCCTGCTTTCTGATAGATTGGCATGACCATTTAAAAGCCTCCAGGAATCATTGAAGGCATTCCCAAACTACTGGCTGTAGGATAAAAAGTATTCTGGACAGCCCCTGTAACACTTCCGCCTCCTGCAAAGCCGCCGAAATTAGACGGAGCTGACCCTAACGTACCGACCGATGCGACTGCCATACCCATAGTGCCGATCGCACTATACAGACCTTGGCGTCTAGCCTGAGACGCAGCGCTGTTGTACTGAGCTGCGTTGATGTCGCCAGCAGCAATGCTTAACGCTGCGTTCTCTTCTGTCATGTAATACTCTCGCACACCCAACTTGGTGCCGTAGTCCTTGATTCCTTGAGCCGTGCCGCTATATGGATCTAGGCCGCCTGACGCAGCTCTTGCGGTAACAGTTCCTAGATTCTGACGTAGCCGGCGCAAGACCTCAACGCCCTGCTCCTTATATTGGATTTCTGCGCGCTTGGCTTTTAGAGTCTCGGTTCTGGCCTGGCGCTGATAAGCCTGTGCTTGCGCTCGACCAGCCTGGATCTGACCCACTGCACTAGCAGCGGACAATCCTAGCCCGATCATCTGTAATGTAGTTAGTCCTGCCATTACTGCCATATTACTGTCCCACCGATACCTTATAGTCCAGAGCCAACACGTTCATCTTGAGCGGCACTGTCTGCGTAATTGTAATCTTACCTTCTTTGGTAAATCCGAGCAGAGGCCCAGTCTTTTTGATGCCTGTAAATTCTTGCACCGCTCGGTCTAGATTGTCTTCTCCAAACTGCCTAAACGCCACTTGCTCACCGTTAATGGTGACAGCCTGGGATTCAAAGTGTTCGCTGTTAATTTCTAATATCCGCTTCTTGAATCCTCGGATATTACCAGATGGCAGTCTTGGCTCTACAGGCATTGTCACGACTGTAGGTGTGTAATTCAAACCAATCGTATAACTCTCGGTTGCCGGGTCGGTAAAAGTAATCGACCCGCTGCTGACAGTCTTGTCGGCCTCAACAACACCATCCCTAACTACTTTGACAGTCTCTGCTTCCAAGTGATCTAGGCCAGAGACAGATGCAGTCGACGACCCAACGGTTGCGGTCTTCGCAGAATCTAAAGTCAAACCTTCAACAAACACCTCAACGTAGTAGACATCGCTGCCATTGATAGTTCTCTTGACTACGGCGTATGTGTCCGCGATATCGACGCCAACAGCCAGGTAGTCACCGTCTGTCGTCCACTCGGACGGAGCAATGATTTCCTGGGACCGCAACAATGTATAGCAAGCGATGCTGCCATCGTCTTCATTGACGACCAATAGCTGATCTCCTTCATCGGTTGATGTTGCCTTGCGAACCGCAAGATCCGATGGAGATTTAAGTAAATGCGACGATAGTAGCGAGATCTTGGTTGTGACATAGCCTTGTACTGTGTCTGAGAATATGAACTCAGATAAAGCCTTGCCCTGACGCTGTACAAAGACCGTGGCGCCATCGACGTTAACTACCCGTATGCCCACCCTCGCTCCATTAGATGTTTGCTCCTGGACCGCTAGGTTGGACGGAGTGATAGGATCACCCAGGGTTTGCGGAATGTAGAACTCGCCGCCGGTGGTAAAGATCTGCATATTACGACCAGCGTACAAATCAACGATCGCATTGAATCGGCCAGTGTCTAGCGTTGCTTCAATCGCCGCGTCGTCAAAGTTTTCGCCTGGGTCAAAGTTAAAAAAGTTTCCTACCCGGCTGCCCCATATTGTAGATGGGCGCGATGATGCACCACCAAAGTACAACCGACCTTCGTAGAATACTGCGCTACGCGGCCAGCCCCTAGACGATGACCAGGTATCTTCATACCCAGTTTCCAAATCCCAGTCGCCTGAACTGACAGCAGAGGTATCGAACAACGGCACCTCTGATATTGCTTTGACGACTGTGCCGCTAACGTAATCAATGATTCTCAGCCGCCCTTGCGGTGACACATTGATGTACTGATCGATGTGTGCAGCTAAAAATACTGAGCTACCAGCGGTTATCGTAATGTTGCCTGACGATGCGTCTGGGGTAATGGTTGCTGCTGGGTTAGATGAGCTGATCGTGAATGCGTGCTTAGGAACGAAATTAAAAGATAGAGTGCTGACCGTCCATGATGAGTCAGACGCGCCCCTAACAATTTTTTGTGGGGCCATCCCTTCTTGTACAACGATCAATGTGTCTGCTGACTGCGCCCAACACATCGTGGAAATGACAGAGCTAGTAATTAAAGAAACGTCTAGATAGTCATTACCGCTGCCGTTGATATCCGTGATCAGCTCACCGTCTTTGTAGATGTGCATTTGCTGATCAACAAAGATCAGCATATAGCTGTCATCTACTGAGAACTCAAACGGAACCATTCGCACAGCTGTCCCAGCAGCTGATGGCAGTGTTGAAATGTACTTGCTTCCATTGCGGCGAACAAAGCCGCCCTGGGGCTGTACAATGATGTTAGTGGCAGATTCTAGGCCGTTATAGTATTGCTGCAAGTCAATACGCGCACGCAGCTTTGGATCAAGCTCTCCAGAAGTAAAGTTGGTCTGAACTTGAATGACACGGCTCATCCGCGTACCGCTATCAAGGTAAAGTCTTGGAACGCCTCGTTAGAGTTGTTTGCTCCATCAATGCTAGCCGCTACCCGGAAATATCCTCCCCGGCGATTCTCAGCGACTGTGCCAAATGCCTTTTGATCAAAATACTGAGCCTTAGTGATCTGATCCGTTACTGTCTCGGCAATTTCTGCTGCCATTGCATATTTAAGCAACTGCACAAAGTATGTGGGCAATGCCGACTCGCCTACTGAATTTTGATAATCAACAAAGATTGTCTCTTCGTTTGTATTCAAGCTTGTGCCAAATATCTCCCATCCGTATTGGATTGGAGCAACACTGGTTGCGCTTGTATTAAATACAGCCCTGACCCCTGACATCATGTCGCCAGGCAAGGCGTACTGATACTTCCACTCGTTTGCCGGAGTCGATGTCAGTCGGGATAGCTGCACTTTTTTGAATGACCACGACCAAGGATAGGACGCGATAATGGAATCTTTCAAATCATCGTAAAGTCTGTCGCAGATCTGCGCTGCGTCAGTGCCGTCTGAAAACGACGAAAGAGGCGATGCCCCTAGTAGAATCAATGCGTCCGAACAGATGGACAGTTTGGTATCACCTGATGCCATGCGTCACCTCATGTAGAAAAGGCTCCCCGGAGGGAGCCGATCTATTTAGTCTGCGTCAGCAACGCTGATGGCTGTACCATCAGAAACGTCGACAACTGTTCCAGTGTTTGACAACACAATGACCAGTGACGCTGTTGGTGTAGCTGAGTCACGAACGTACATCAGATCACCGACTTTCAATAAGTCAGCTGCATCATTGAAGTAGCCTGATGTGTTCACTGTGGCGATCGCATCAGCAGATGTGTATGACCACATTTGCGGAGCGTTGCCAGCTTTTGACTGGCCGCCAATTGGCTGTAAGCCGTCTACTGAATATGCCATGTTTCAGTCTCCTTATGATTCGCGGCAAGTAATGTTCACGATACCTTCGTCATCGATCGACACTGCACCAGCTGAGAACATTGAAGCAACCAGGAAACTGGTCTTTTCAGCAATGTAGTCAACACGGCTGGTCTGACCCATGCCAACACCCAATCCAAGCGCGTCACGATGGAACGCATAGACTGTACGATCGTTAGATCCGTCGATTGGCAAACCACCTTCATCACGGTCGCCAAGTGTTACCACGTTGAAGCCGAGGAATGTGTTGATGTCGCCTTGGACAAGAGCCTTCACAGTGTTGAAATCAGAAGACGTGACTTCTGTTTCACCAAGCAGCGAATCCAAAGAATTTGCATGGATAACCAATACACGACCGTCAGCCGGTACGTTCTTGGCATCTAACGCCTTCTTTGCAGCGCGCATTTTGGCTACGTTCAAGTTTGAGTCTGTGCCTCCAATGTCATTGCTGACAGTATTTGGAGAAGACGCTGCCGCTAATGCATCAAGACAAACCTGATCCATGCGACGCGCAATTGCACCTGACACAACTTGTACAAGCTCTTGGCGCTCGTTGAAGTTGATTTTTTGCTGGTTGAAAATGTCTGAGTATTCTGCCGCAATGAAGTCGGACATAGTCGCAGTGACTTGCGAATATGAGACATTCAACGGAGTTACATCAGTCTGTGGTACGCGGATAGTTGCTGTGCCTTTCCCGATCTTAGGGAATTTAACAGTCGAACCTTCGACGTTGCTACGCTCGCGTGTGAGGCCAGCCAACATACGTTGACCCTGATAGGCTTGTTTGACCTCACTGTCGAAAAGCGTAACAAAAGCGTTTGATACTTGAATCGCCATTTGTAGCTTCCTTCAATAAAAAAATAAATAAGGTTTCCAAACTCGCCACGGTTGTCCAGGGTGGGCCGTTCCTGCAAGTTACCGGCTCAGGAAAGAGTTATCGGTTAATGCAATATAACTATTTTTTAAGGTGTGTCCAATAGAGAGAAGGGCGTCGATTGACGCCCTGTAGATCAAGCTTCTCCGTGAAATTCGTAGAATTTTCGCTCGACCATGTTTGTGTATCCCATATCCTTGCCGTACTTGGGGTCACTGAGCATCGACTGGAGATCTTCCAGAGTCGTAGAGTTGCCTTCCTGGATAGAGATATCTGGGATTGAGCGCTCGCCGTATGACTCTCTGATCTTGTTCAAAGCCATGATGTAGTCTCGATTGTCAGCCTTAGACGCAATCGCATCGACTTCTTCTGATGACAATGCACCTGAATTACCAAGCTTGGTCAGCCACTGATTAAGACCGCCGATGATCTTATCGGCTTTCGGTCCCAGCCTAGCCATCTCAGTCTCTTTGTTAGTCTCAACCTTGTCCATCATCTCGCCGACATGATTCATGTAGATCGACGTAATCTGGTCAAACTGATCCTGGCTCAGTCCGCTCTCGGCGGCAAACTTACTAAAGTCATTGAGCATTGCGTCGTCTTCTGTAACGCCGTGGTCTTTCAGTGAGGCGATATCGTAGTTGCCATCTTTAGGAGCTTTGTGCTTACCAGCAGACATTTTGCTCCGCAGCTCTTGATAAGATTTTGCTAGCCCTTCTATATCGGGGCCATCAGTGTCTGACCAGAACTGATCTAAGCCAGTCATGAACTCGGGGATCTCTCCCCAATCCATCGACTCATCAATAGGGTCAGATGCCTCGTTGTCAATCAGATGCGGCGCGTCATTGGGCTGCTCCTGATCTGTGTCTGATTCCAAGGCTGGGTTCAGCATACCCTTGCTGCCTTCAGGCTGCGCTTGCTGGTCTTCGCTTTCGGTAACTAAGTTTTCGGCTGCATCACTCATGCATTTCTTCCTCGATCGATTCGTCTAATGATTTCCCGGACAATTGAGTTTTGTCCTTCGCGTGCAAACCCATGTGATGGGTCTTCTCCCGGATACCAAGAGGGTTGATCAAGTGTCGTCCCCCTCAAATACTCCAGAACTTCTTGGCCGGCCTCATTTGAAAAGCATCGAACGAAAGCCAGGTCTAGATCATCCTGGCTAATCTTCTTATCAAGTAGGTGCCGGTTATCTGATTCTCTCAGGCCGTCCCATCCTTCCATTCTAATCACTCCTTATACTGGAGGTTCAGCTGGTAGCGCCGCTTGCTGTTGCTGCTGCGCCATCATCATCTGCTGCATCTCCATCATCATTTGCTCTTTTTGTTCAGGTGACGTCAGAAGTTTCTGAGGTACACCCATCTTTTCGGCAACATAGGTCAACATTTCTTCTTGGTTGATAGCCATTTGCCCAGCCTGACCAAACGCTTGAGCGATTTGGGCAAACTGCAACACCGAGTCCAAGTCCTCCATATTCTGAGCTTGAGCTAGTGGTGAAGTTGGTACGACCTTGACCTGGAGGCCATTGACCTTCAGCGGCAAGTCGATCACGTTCATTTGATCCATCACGACCAATACTCGGCGCACGATTGGAGTCATTGCCTCCGTGATCAATCTGCCATATGCCGAGCCTAAGTTTTGAGACAGTTCCTTCATGCGTTGCACGATCTCGGTCGCACTACGCGCTGACATATTGTCTGGCGGCAATGAATCGTCGTACAGCATCTTCTTGATATTCATCACCAGGTCATTGATGACCAGCTGTGATGTATTGAAGTCCGTTGCTGCGCGCAGTGGTCGCAGTGATTCACCCTGCGCTCCGCCATTTCGGGCAACAGGAATAATCGCACCCGGCGTAATCTGAATAGTTTGCGGATTCAGTACACCGTCATCAGCTGCTGTATAGACGCCCGACACAGCAAGAGAAGCGTTCTTAAGAACAAGCTCCTTGACCTTGTTGAGCGTTTTAACGTCAGGCAGTGCAGTGACCAGTGGACCGCGACCATAAACTTCGCCTGGCACCTTCATGAATCGAGATACGATCCACGGCGAAATGTCCATTGTACGATAGACCAGTTCACTAGCCGCATTCTTGTCTTTGGCATGGATCAAGTGATAACAGTAGGTATCCTCATCCACGTTGAATACCGTGGCCTCGATCAGATCGATTTCTTCATCTGGCTTTTTTTCAATCCGCTCTTGCAGTTGTGCTGGGATTTTAGCGTCTGGCCATTGCCGTTGTATTGCCTCACCTCGCAAACGCAGCTTTCTGTACACGTTATCAACCGTGCCATGCGGACCTTCTTCTAGAGCGACCAAGTATTGCGGCACAGGAATAAACCGAACCGGCACCTCTTCATCGCCTGGTTGAATCAGCATGACCGCCGTGCCAACACAGAGATCTAGCAGGAACTCCGACATCGCCAGGTCAAAGTTAGTCTGCCGGATCACATCAAACATCCGGGTGTTGTAGACCTCCAAAGCTTCACGCACTTCAGCGCTGCGCTCTTTAGGAATCTCATTGCCAGGCTCTAACGTACACCACTCTCGGTACGGCGGAAAAAGAGCTGACTGAATGCGGTTAGCAAACCGTTGCGTAGAGTTGATCGCCGTGGCATCAAACACCCGCGCCATCTTGTTCTGTCCGGCTGTCTTGCCTTCGTATTCACCCGAATACATATTGCGCTGAGGCAGTGCAAATTCGTAACACTCCTCATAAATTGTGCGCCAACTTTCCTTTCTAGCATCAGCCTTTTCCTGACGCTTCATGATTTCCTGCGGGCTGATGCGTGCCATATTTAACTATCCTGTTTGTTTCGTTTTGCAAAGGCGCGAGCCTCTGCCGGTGATGAGAAGCCCCATTTCTTTAATGCTAAGGCGTAGCGTGTTGGCTTTCCCTGGTCATCTTTCATAGGATGCTTTTTGATTGTCATACGGACCCGCCGCCGCCTAACGTGCTTGAGAGGTTGTCGTTGCGCGTTGGAGATAATAGAGAGCGGTATCCAGCAACACGACGACGCTTTGCTCTGATTTCTGCGGCAATGCGCTGCTGCTCTTGCTCTTCGGGACTGATCGTTGGCTCTGCTGGCTTTTCCGCCGTGGCCTTAGCTGTAGCGCTTGGGCGATCGTTTCCGCCACCGCCACCACTACTTTGCGCCCTGCGCTCTGATTCAGTTTGTGTGCGAACGTAGCCACCGCCGCCTTTGACATAGCCACCGCCGCCTTTGACACGGTTATCGCTACCAGCGCTTGGTGGCGCGTTGCCATAGCCATAACCTCCCGACTGATCATTTTTAGATGATGCGACACTAGATGAATCATCACCGCCCACAGGAGTAAATCGAGCTTGCGTGGTGGATTTTCCACCAGCTGCTACTTTGGCAGCTTCCGCTGCACGCTTTTGCTGGTCTGACTTTCTTTTTGACTGCGATGGAGAATCGCCGGATGGAGAGTCTGTTGCTGACATAAGAACCTCTACTGACCAGATAACTCGGTTGATAAACCACGCTGCGCGTCTTCTCGATCAGGCGAAAGCAGAGAGCGCGTCCCGCCTGTACGCCTTGCGCGTTGCTGGGCGGCTAGCTTGCGCTGCTCTTCAGAACGCTCTCGCTCTGCCCTGGCTTCCGCTTTTGCATTGAGTTCTTCTTGCTTCTTTTGTGCCGCTTTCTCTTCAGCAGTGGGACCACCGCCGCCACCAAAAATTCCACCCATCAGTAAATCCTCGCATACATCATATAGTCATACCCTTCAGGGCCATAAGCTTTCATCAGACCCTCTTCCTGAAACTTCAAGAACTTAGCCCAATTCATCGCCCGCTTGCGCTCGACACTTACCACAATTTGGATTCTGCGTAAACCAAGCGCTGGCCCAATGCTATCAAAAAACCGACGGGCGCCTCTACACAAAAGTGTACCATGCCTGATTGATAGTCGGCCCGGGACCATCCAAGCCTCGGCATTGGTTGGCCATTTGACTTCGACTCCGAGACATAGGGCTGGCTGCATCTTGTAAAAAACCGTCCAGGCATGATCGGCGTTTGCAATCGCCTCCAGACGCGCCGGTAGATTACCCATTGCATCAAACAGCTCTAGATCTGCCTGGCTTGGGATGATCCTCTCCATGTGCGACTCATGGAAAGGCATAAACACCAGGTCGCGCATATTGACCATCTTGGTCGCTTGTTCTGACGTCACCATATTGAGAAATCTGTCTTCGCTGTAAATTGTCCACCCCGCGCTCCGGCTGCACCGTACCGCCCGCCGTAGCCCCTAGTCATGACCTTATGCTCACCGCCACCGAGCATGAGATAGCCAAACGCATCACCAACGTGTGAATGCTCATTCTTATTCGGCGCATCCCTGAATCGCTCAGTGCCACCGCCGACGGCCACGCGCTTGAAGTGATAACCACCGGCCAATGATTTACGCAGCCGCTGACAATCCTTGTGTATTTGCAGTCCAGCGCGGCGATCAATGTACCTATTCATAGGCATCGCTCCCGCTTCACGGCGCACCTGGAAGTCGTTCGATGCTGTTGGTCTGGCGTTCATGCCGATCGTGCGCAAATGATCAAACGCTGTGACCTCAAAGATTTCATCACGTTTCTGGCCAGCCGGGTCACCCCAGACCAGTACATCCATCTTTGGATAGTTTGCATTGATCTCGTGCAGCAGCATTAAGCCGAACCGCTCCAGGCCCATGTCGTCGGTTACGATTTCTTTGAGTATGTTCCAGCGTCCATTTGCCAGGCGCTGACCAAAGACAGCTGCCGGAGTCAAACCAAAGTCGAGTCCGATGTGCAACGGCAGAGAGATGTCGACCTGAAGACTGTCATCCGACATTGTCGAGTCGTCATACTCTGGCCACACTGGTCGACCTTCCTGCACATACACATATTCGCCGCCGGCGTAGCAGCGAATCCAGTCTAGGTTCTTACCGCCAAGCTGCTGATCATAGTATCCGTTAGGTAGGTTGTTGATGTTCTCGGCTGTCGGGCTGACCTTCCAAAACTTACCAGCCGCCGGTACGGCAGCCGGCTCATCAGGTAATGCCTCAATGACGCCGCCTGGCTGCTTGAAGAACTCCCACTTATACTTGCCGCGCACTGGCTCTTTCTCTGCGAGCCTGAACCACCAGTGGTCATCGTCCATTGGGTTGGTGTCCATCCAAATACCGCGCCAAGGACAACCGCCGTTACCTTTGGTTGGATAACGACCGACACGGTGTGTCAATCCCTGTACGACAGCTAACGGCAGCTCCCTGGCCTCATTCACCCAGGCACCAGTCAATTCTAGAGACAGCAGCTTCCTGACATCTTTCGGCTGATCGAGCGCCATGAAGATCACCTCACAATTGATGCCGGCTGCATCGCCCCGTGAGGGGAGCTTGATGTGGTGTGAGATCGGGGGCGACCAGCGCATTGGACCCCAGACGTTCTCCGGGAACAGCTCCAACCATGTCTTAATCGTCGTTGTACGCAGCTCTGGGTAGCTGTTCCGCACGATAACGAACCGAGAGTAGCGGATGCCATCTTTCGGCGATGGCGGCTGCTTGACGGCGCGCAGCATGATTTCGGCGGCGCAGCCGTATGACTTACCCGAACCCACCGGCCCCATCAACCCGCGCACAAACGAATCGTCATGCAAGAACTTCCAGGTTGTCGGCGCACCAGAGAAATCTAGATCTAGGCCGCCGAGGATGTCGTCAGAAGAGGTGTTGCTGGTCTTCTTCTGCCTTCTGCTGTTGGTCGACCTCTGGCTCTGGTCCGTCGCTTTGCTCGTTCGTGCCATCTTCTAATACCTCATAGGTTGTGACCACTGGGCCTTTCATGTTGATCCCGATCACGCTTGGCCGGGAATCGCTGTCAGAGTTTGGTTCAGTTAGCCCATGATACCTAGCTAACACGCGCAGGGCTGAAAGCTTGTCATGCATCTCGACTTCGATCGCGTTGCCATATTGGTTTGGCGTGACCCGAACCTTCTTGATTGCTTTCTGGACGTGCTTGGGGATATCGGAGCTGCGTAGCAGGGCCATGCCGCCAGACTCGGTCCATTGCAGCACGTCGGTAATGTTCGACGCAGCGATGGCGTTCAGCTCCTGTTTGACGGCTTCTTTCTCATTGGCCGACCCAAGTGCCAATGTTTTGCGGGCGTCCCGCACTGACATCTTGCTCATAGCTTTTCTGCCACCTGGATGAATGGTTGATCTTTCTCTAGCTCCCTCTGGAACTCAGCCTCCTCAAGATCGCTGATCATGTCGTTTATAAACCACATCGCCTTTTTCAGATCATCCTTGCCGCCTTTCTCTTTCCAGCGCCAGAGATACTTGATCGCTGATCCTGTCTCAAAGGCTTCAGCGCCGGATAGGTTTTGTACCGCTGCCTTGATTGCGTCGATGCATTCCATGCCGTCGCGCTGGTAGTGGCTTGGATTGATTGTGTCTTTCATTTTATGTCCTCCAACGAAAACCGGAAAAATTTTGAGAGCAACCCCCCCCGCCAGGCATCAGGCGCCCCGGGGGGCATAGGTGCCTTTATTGGGCGGGCGGGGATTTTTTTTTCACAGGGCCAGGCATTGTGCAATGCACAAGTTTTAACATAATAATGATTACGCGACATGACGCTCCCCGTAAGTCATTGATATTGCTAGCCTTCTCCAACCTGTGGATAACTGTGTGCAATTATTGAACAGATTGATCATTTCTTGTACAGCCCAGACCACTTTGCAACCTGGTCGAGAGTCAATGGCGGCGTGCGTCCATTCTTCAGTGCATCCTTGGTAGCTGCAATGGCTGCATCACGCACATCATTGACTGTAACTCCTTGATTATGCAGGACTTTTGCTGCTTGATAGCTGGGTTCCGACAGCCGAGTGATGCCGCTGGTGCTTTCGATCGCTTGCTTGAATGCATGTGCTAGTAACTGGTAGCTCTTGTTTTCATCCCCCAGACCCCCTGTTCTCTTTTGTGCGACATCAGGCAGCGCAACATCCATTACAGCTCGGTCATCAACGATCGCTGCAACAGGTGACATGAACTGCTCCTTGGTTGGCAGTAGATCGTTGCCATTAAACAGCACCTGGTATCTGTTGGTCATCCTGACGCCTTTCTTCTTGACGCCCTTTGGATAGTCCTTAGCCTCTAGTCGTCTGACATAGCCAGCCTTGACCAGTCTACTGATGTGCCGTGACACAGTCTCTCTCGCCACGCTGAGGTGACGACCAAGAGTCAGCAGAGACGGAAAGCAAATGCCATGACCATTGGTGTGGATACACAGAGCAGCTAGCACCTTGAGTGATGTTGGGTGCAGTGAGTCATCTTGCACGGCTCGTGCAGGAATGATTGAGTACACCCTGGTGTTTGGCTTTTCCTTTGGGTAGTCCTTTACCCTCATCGTGTTAGAAAGGGACTTCGTCATCTAACTGCTCCGAGTTGTGCTTGAATTGTATGTTCTTAACTGTGGCGCCAGGAAACGCAGCCTTGATGCCATCAGCATCGGTCACACTGCCAGCCTCTATGATCCTGACGATCTCATCCAGCTGATAAACGACCGGGTCTTTTCCTTTCATCAACGGAATGACCCGCTGCATATCCATGTGGTCCGACACAAAGTAGTAGTTTCTCTTGTTGATCCTAGCCTGAAGATAGAACACGTCGTCTGGCTTGTTGTTGCCACTGATCTCTGCGTCGATAGCGTGCAGCCCTTTCACAAGGTTCGCACACATATCAACAACCACTCCCGCTTCACGGGAACGTATCGCATCAAGATACCGTCTCCTCGCCGACTGATACTTCTGTGCTAACTCAGGCGATGCCATGCTATGCCAAGTGTACCAACCCCACTTCTTATTCATCCTCTCTTCAGCTGCAATAAAAGACTGCTGAGCTGCATCCCAGGGTTCGACTCCAGGATGAATGTTTGTCTGTTTTCTATAAGCCATTTTCTACCCCTCTAACTCCGCACCAAAAAGCGCACGCACCGCACGCACCCTACTGTGGGGTGCTGTGCGTGCTATGTGTCCGGGTGCGTGCTGTTTATGTGCGCTTGATGTGCGCCTAACGCTACAAGCCAATAACCACGGGGCTTTCAGCATCCGCACATCAATGTGCGCTTCAATGTGCGCCATGTGCGCCCCCTATAATTGTCTCGTCTTTGAATCGCAGCTCTTTTCCGCCATGTGCGGACACTAAATTGCCACTATCGATCAGTGAATTGAGCGCTCTCAGCCATGCCATTCTGCGTCTCTTTTTAGCCTTCTCATCGTCTCCATGAACGCCGCCTTCGTTCTCCAACCAGTACACAAATGAGTCCTTGGCGATGCTCTGATTGACCACTCCATTCTCTATCGCGTCGCGGCAACAGTTCATTGCCTTCAGCTGCTTCTCATTGAGTGTCGACCCACTGGTGAACGACGCTGCATCCTCCTTCTCCAGGTACACGCTAGTCTGTGTTCCGAAAGTGCCAGTCTCTGCCTGTGTCATCTTGAAGTACAAGTCATCGACCGGCTCTGCATCCTTCTGCTTGTCGTTGTAGATCTTCACCACTGAGTTCTCGTCCTTGGTGATCTGTAGGCTGGTATCGACAGCACCCATCAACGCTGTGCTACCTCTCATACCTCTGGCTGCGTCCTTGCCGCTGTGGTGCAGTCCCAACAGCGCACACTGATACTCTTCCTTGAGCCGATCACAAGCCTTCACAAAGCGCCCCATGTCAGTTGCACTATTCTCATCGGCGCCAAGCAATGCCCTGGCGACTGTGTCCACAACAATCAGACTGAAGCCCCCAGCTCGCTCTTCAAGCTGCTGGAGAGTCACGCTCAACTTCTCGACCTCTACTGGACTTGAAAAGTTAACGGCAGTCGGCAGGACATAGAACGGCAGATCGTCTGGATTGACCCCGTTGCCACGGTGGTCGACCCACGCATTGATTCGCTTGCCAAGTCCGCCAACGCCCTCTCCTGCAATGTACAAGACAGCGCCTTGCTTGGTTGCCATGCCGTGAAAATCAATGCCACTAGCAATACTGAGCGCAAGATCGAGAGCCAGGAATGTCTTGCCACATCCAGGTGCGCCGTACATCACAGCGAAACCAGACTTAGTCAGCAGCCCCTCAACCAAGAACACGATCGGTGGCATAGCCATCAGCTCGCTTGCCTTCATGGTCTGGAAGATCTCAGGCTTCTCTTCTGTGATCTCGCCTGGGTCTGCCAGCTGCTCTTCAATCAGCTGCGACTTCTTGACCAAGGCAAACAGCTGGTCTTTGGTCTTGCCGGTGTTCAGCCAGTCAACGATGTCGCCTTTGGCCGGCAGCTGGTCGGATAGATCTAATAGCCTCACCTCTTTGGCGACGCCTACCAATGTATTGACTACCTTCGCGCCGTGCTTCACACCGACTTCATCATTGTCAGGCATGACGACAACACGGCGACCCTTCAGCCACTTGGCGTGTTCGTCACCCCATTGACCTGAACCGCCGTTATTTGTAGTTGCCAGAAGTCCGATTTCATTGAGCTTGTCGGCAGCCTTCTCGCCCTCCACAACAAATACAATCCGTTCTTTGTGATGAATGACGGCGGGTAAATTATACGGAATCCTTTCGATTCCCTTGAGGTTTTTGATCCAGCCGCCTTGACCGTCTGGCCGCTGCTGACGGAATGTTTTCTTGCCATCCGCAAAGTCGGTACGCACCACCTGGTACTCCAGGACGCCGTGATCTCCAACATAGTCATAAACCGTAGTGACATCGCGCTCCCTCTTCTCAAACTGTGGATCTTTGTCCATGCCAAACTCATTCTCTAGCGCGTCGGCTATATTGCCGTTGATCTGTGGTCTGGCAAGCTTGAATAGATCAACGAAACCACCAGACTCGCCTGTCTCGTGGTCATAGAATGTGCCTTTCTCTGTATCGACGCTCTTTGATCCTTGGCTGCCGAACCTCAGCTCGTTGCCGTGGGACAGCCTCTTGTTTGGGTCGCCCCAAATCTCTTGGGCAATGACGCCAATGTTTTCTGCGTACTTATTCATGTAACACCCCAAAAAAAAGCCCCCCGTAGGGGGCAAACATCAGAACTTCCAATCTTCATCCGAGGAAGAATCAGCCTGGGGTGCTGGCTGAGGAGGTTCTGGAGCTGGTTCTGGAGCTGCTGGTGCAGCTTCCTGTTGATCGGCTGGCTTGTCCTTCCATCCTTTCAACTCAAACTCCGGCACACGGGTAGTGCCTTTGCCGATCGCCACGGCCTTGGCTCCATTGAAGGAAACCATTGCCATCTTGTCAGCGTTACTTGCTGCGCCGTTATGGATTGCCGGCCACACTGCCTCAAGTCCCATCTTCGGGCCGCTGCCAGTGCTGGTCCACTCACGCCACCCGGCGTTAGGGATAAAGACCATGACACTAAATCCGCGCTTGAAATCTGGGTCTGGCTGACGTGACTTGACGCCGGGTCTTTCGTCCCATTGCCATTCAGGTGCCTGACCCTCACTGATCTTGCCCCAGCCTGTCTTCAGGCTTGCGGGGTCCACTCCCATTCCCTTGAACTCGATCTCTTCGCCATCCACATACCATGCGTTCACTGATGGCTTGAAGCGGAAATATTCCGCCGTTGAATCGTTAAGTCCTAGCATTACTCTTCTCCTACTTCTTCTCTGACTATGCCGCACCACAGCTCAAAGCTGATCTGTGCGACGCTATTGATGTCATGCTGCTCATAGCAGTCATGACCAGGGCCAACCCAGTTGATGTACACCTGGATTGGCTTCCTGTCTTGTTTGACGATCAGGACTGGGCGCAGCTGACGGAGACTTGCCTGAGCTGCTGTCTGTAACCAGAACGCCTTGATGTCGCCTGGCTTCACTACAGCGTACCGCTTGCACTCAATAGACCAACCAGGCACACCGGACAGATCGTCCCCGCCTTGCTGGTATTGCTCTAAGTTTCTCTTTGCGGCGTACCCAAGATGGTCCCGGATTAGGGCTGCAACCTCTCTCTCAAATGCTGCGCCCTTGTTCCTCGATGCTGCTCCCATTTGACTCCCTGAATGTCAATGTTTTGCAAACTCTAGATTGGTCGTTGATTACAAGCAATCAACAAACGCTTGCAATGTGCGGAACTTATGGTCTATATTCAGGTTTGGCTTCGGCCAACAGGAAAACTTAGGAGAAAAAATGTTCGATGATCCAAGAGTTGAGCGCGAGCTAGCGCGCCGTGAGTTCCACGCTAATGAAATGCGTACACGCACTCATTTCGTTTTGCGCGGTGGTGGAGTTGTCCTGGGGTACGCTGACGACCAGGACTCAGCGACCTCATTGAAAGAGAAGCTGGAAAAGCTGGTCATCTGTCAGATTTCAATCATTGAGGAGTGGTTGTAATGGAGCTGCACATCGGAGCAAAAATTTCACTGGCCGGTGGCAAGATCACCGGCACAGTCCTGTCCTATCGTGGCCGTATCGTCACGATCCGCACGCCTGACGGCGATAAAAAGCGCATTGAAAAGCGCCTGATCGAAACAATCATGGAGTCATTTGTATGAGTGAGTGGTTTTCAATCGCGGTGTTGTTCATCGTGACCTATGGCACGGCACTCGCCGTGTCTGTTGTAGCTTGTAAGCTACTACGCCGCTTCTTTGGACGCGGCATCTGGCCAAAGGATTATTTCAAATGAGATACGGTTCAGTTTGTTCTGGCGTTGAAGCTGCAAGCGTGGCATGGGAGCCACTTGGCTTTGAGCCAGTTTTCTTTTCAGAGATCGAGCCGTTTCCATCGGCTGTTCTCGCACACCATTGGCCGTCGGTTCCTAACTGCGGCGACATGACAAAATTTGAGGAATGGAATTATGAAGAAGGATCAATCGATGTTCTCGTCGGAGGAACTCCCTGTCAGTCTTTCAGCGTGGCGGGGCTTAGAAACGGCCTTTCAGACTCAAGAGGGAACCTTGCACTCACTTATTGCAGGATGGTTGATCGACTCCGTCCTCGATGGTTCATCTGGGAAAACGTGCCTGGCGTCTTGTCATCGGGAGGAGGACGGGACTTTGGCTCCATCCTCGGGGCGATGGCTCAACTCGGGTATAGCTTCGCATGGCGAGTGTTGGACGCTCAAAACTTCGGAGTCCCCCAGCGACGCAGAAGAGTGTTTCTTGTCGGATGTTCTTCAGGAGACTGGCGAGATCCTGCCCAAGTATTATTTGAGCAGTCGTGCGGTAAAAGGGATTCTGAGACGGTACGCAAAAGAAAACTTAGGGGAAGAGGAAGAGAAATTACTGGTTGCTTATCTACAAGATCTGGAGCATTCGACAGACAAGAGTTAGATACTCTGATCTATGACTATCAAAATAAAACTGTACGCGTCAGCACTCCTACAGAGCAAGAACGGCTGCAAGGGTTTCCTGATGGTCATACAGACATCCCTTGGAATAGGGACACGCGACATCTTCGATACAGAGCAATGGGTAACAGCATGGCAGTGCCAGTCATGCGTTGGATTGGACAACGAATCAAGGAGCATGATCAATGATCAAGATCTATTACCAGCGCGTCGAGTTTGAGGGGAATGAATACGACATT
>OEFV01000011.1_pt1 | contig 23195 bp, 25 predicted proteins | sample 1498691 | NCBI WGS metagenome assembly OEFV01 (sample SAMEA3275497, study PRJEB22092) | marine metagenome | biome: ENVO:00000447 marine biome; feature: Sheltered location near shore and weather station; material: Particulate matter on a 0.22 Um pore size filter | collected 2014-06-21T08:00:00+00...
AAGGAATTTGCGCTGTAGAGCGGAACGGCAAGAGCTTAGAAACATCACCAGTCAAATTATCAGCATAAACGGTAGTGCCGCTCATTACCGTGGCGTTAATAGAGCCAGCTGTTATTTGACTAGCATTGATAGCGTTTACGACTAGCTCACCACTAGAGTTTGCGCTCAATGTTGCCCCGTCAATATTTAGCCTCGCCGTGTCCAATGATCCTGTCGTTATCTTTTGTGCATTTAGAGTGGTTATTTTTGCATCAGTGATAGTCGCGTTGCCAATCATGGCGGTGACGATTGTGCCATTCCTTATGAAGGCGTCGGTTATGTAAACACCTTGGGGTACTGACACTCCATCGACTATACCCGCAGGGACTACAGAGAAAGGTACTGAAGGAGCAGCATTATTACTCCCGTTTTGCATGATTGCGAAACGGTCAGCGTTAACATAGAACTCGCTTTCGTTTGCCCCTAGCGAAGTCGTGGTGCTGGCAAGACCAAATCCAGCAACAGCCCCATTAGCGTCGATCTTAACTGTGTATTGACCTTCAAGTTCTCCGAGAGAGTTAGCATTTGCAGAAAACTGTTGCTCAACCGTAACGCCAGTACCTCCTGCATTATTTAACCTAGCGGTTAAACCGTTTACTGTGTTCGATGCAGCGCTAGCAGATCCTGCCGCATTAGATTCCGAGGTCGCCGCGTTCGATGCAAACGTCGAAGCCTGTGCAGCCTTAGTGGTCGCCGTATTTGCTTGAGTAGTCGCAGTAGCAGCTGACTGACCTGCCGCTGACTCACTTGCAGCCGCTGTGGTTGCGCTGGTAGAAGCAGCTCCAGCGCTGTTAGCAGCATTAGCCGCGCTAGTGCTAGCTGCCGTTTGACTCGCAGATGCAGCGCTTGCCGATGTGCCAGCGTTACTCGCCTGTGTAGAAGCCGTCTGAGCGCTAGTGTTAGCCGCTGATGCAGAGTTGCCCGCAGCTGTAGCGGAGTTTGCCGCATTTGTTGCACTTGTAGAAGCTGATGAGGCAGAGCCAGAGGCGTTTGACTCACTTGTTGCCGCGTTAGTTTCTGCTGTTTCCGCACCACTACGAGCTGTTTGTGCGTCAACCCTGTCGGTGCTGGCTGCACTTGCGCTTTGACCTGCAGCGGTCTGACTTGCACTTGCGGCGTTTGCGCTAGAAAGGGCAGCACTAGCAGAGCTTGCTGCATTAGTCTCTGCACTCTCTGCATTAGTCTCTGCTGTTTCAGCGGCGGTCTGTGCCGCAACAGCTGCTAGCCTAGAGTTTTGGCTGGCAGTAGATGATGTGCCTGCTGCAGTGGCTGAGGTAGCCGCATTTGTGGCACTAGTAGACGCAGCCGACGCACTGTTTCCTGCCGCGGTCGCGCTGTTTGCCGCCGTTGTGGCAGATGAAGAAGCCGTCGATGCCGATCCAGCCGCGCTTGTGGCACTGGCTACGGCGTTAGTCTCTGCCGTCTCTGCATTTGACTCTGCAGTTTCCGCAGCGAGCTGTGCCGCTTGTGAAGCAGATGCCCCAGTTCCAGCGTTGGTAGCAAACGTCGAGGCATTGCTTTCACTCGTTGCAGCTGCGCTAGCACTATTACCTGCTGCTGTTGCTGAGTTTGCCGCGGCTATCTGAGAGTTCGTAGCTGAGGCTGCTGACCCTGCAGCGCCTGAAGCAGAAGTCGATGCTGCCGTCTGAGCGGTCTCTGCTGCGCTTTGAGCGGTTTCAGCGTTAGTCTCAGCTGTCTCGGCGTTGCTTTCGGCTGTTTCCGCGTTCGTTTGCGCCAGTAGAGCTGCTACTTGAGCCGCTACTGCAGATGTAGACGCACCTAACGCTGACGCTTCTGCTGCTATCGCTGCACTTTCACTTGCTGCCGCTGCTGCTGCACTTGTAGCTGCCGATACAGTTGTTGAAAAAGTTGTCTCTAAGGCAGCGATGTCAGTGTCATAACCAGCTAGTTGCGTCGTTAGGTCTGTGGCTAGTTGGGAGCTTGTGATCGAGTTCGCTAAAATATCTAGAATGTAATCTACATCAGGGGCTGATTGACCCCTAGTTCCTGTTGAGGAGTTAAATGGTCCTGCTACACCGTTTTCATTCACAGCTCTGACCCAATAGTAAAAGTCGGCAGAGTGCTCAACGGGGTCGCTGTGAACACCAGAAATTCGACCGCTCACTTGTGCGTTCAATGTAGCGTCAGCAATCACGTCTGATGTATGTCGGTACACTTCAACATAAGAGTGCCCCTCATATAGCTCTAAGTCCCACGCAAGGATGATAACCTCAAATCCACCGTCCGCCGTTAAGTTGGTAGGGGCAGGGGGGACATCATACGTAGGGAGACCACCTGTCGGAGCCAAGCCGCTAGACCCGCCGGAGAAGGTGATCGATCCAGCTGCGAGTCTTGCAATACCGCTGTCAAGTAAGTCCCTAGCAGTGATCGCCCTATCTAAAGGGTCACCATTAAATCCAGCCAGAACATCTACATTGTTCTTTAGAGTCTCACCGAACTTGCGATCCTGTCCTGACCACTTCTGCGGGACAGGCATGTTTCCCTTCTTATTCTGCTTAGGCACCTATCTCCTCCGAGCTTTCGTAGACACACACCTCGTTAATCGGTACGGAACCGCTTAGCTCTATCTCGAACTCGTTAGCCTTGTAACCACTAGGCAATCTGAAGGTGTTACTATTGGTAACGGTTTGGGTATGCTTTAGCTCGCCGTCAGCGTATAGCTTAAAAGTTGGATTAGGGCTGTAACTGTCACACTCTACTTTGGCAACAGCAGGGTTGATTGGTCTGGGGTTGTAGAATTTCTTTCCCCGCCAAGTGAAATTTTCGTTAGAGCTTCCTTCAGCGAAAACCACAAGAGAACCACCCACAACCAAGTAAAGACTGTCTGACTCTAGGTCGTTAAAGCCTGCGGTTGCATAGAAGTCCAACTTAACAAATGAGTTCTTGCCGCCTCTAGGGTCAAAGATGAAGCCCTTGCTCTCAGTTCCATTGTTGTAGAAGGCGACGTAGTGCCCCTCCCATTGAAACGCAACTATCGATGACGGCGTGTATTCCTGCCACTGGTCTCGGGTAAAGATCTGCTCTGTAACTAAGCTCAAGCCACGTTCAGTTGCCATGACCAAGCCGTCAGGGGATGAGTACATAACGAACTCGCCCATATCCACTACAGATCGCTTAGCCACGCAAGATAGTGAGCTATCAACCTCCATCATGCTCATTGACGATGGGTCGAGACCTTGAATGATTGCTGGCTTTTCTTTAGTAAGGACTAGAAGACCCGTATTAAGGGGGGCTAATGCTACGATGTCAGACTTAACGGTTAGCTTGTATTCATCGGGATAAGCGTGAGGTTGAAACGCCTCGCTAAAGAAGACTGTCTGACCAGCAAACCCTGCAAAAATACCATTGGGCATCGAGACCAATCCCAGCATCGGTCCTTCAGGATGATCCCCACTATCGTCATCAGCTGGCGCGTCAAATGTAATGGTAGGAATCTCTTCGCCCAAATTTACGTCCAAAGCCGTATCGGGGAATGTGTCAACCTCAATGCCGACATCATCGACAAACCTATAGGTTCCATTTGCATCTGTCCTATATACCCGCTTGTACAACAGGTTGTAGTTTCCGGATGGGTTTGGGGGGAAGTCTAGCGTCACCGTTTGGTCTGTATGTACATCCACGACCTGAGCAGCTTCAGCGTCACAGTTGACGCCCTCCTCTCCGTAGTAAGAAACATACGTAAAAATGTACGACCTTGACTGCGGAACCTCTGTAGTAACATTAGCTGAGGTGGCAGGAGATAGCGTCACTGACGTAAGGTCTGCTGGCTTTGGTATACCCAAACGGTAATACGTGCTGTTGCCTACTATCTGAGCAGTAGTCATCTGAGGAAATCCAGAAGATCCGCCGGTGATATAGATTCTTTCAAATTCGTCTTCAGCGATAGGAGATCTAGCTACATCGATCTCCGAGTTACTAGCTATCCATACAGATGAACTGTGCTTATATATGCTCTTAGTTGCAGCCGATATAGACCCAGTAGCAAAGGTGATAGAGCTTGAAGAGTTTTCTTTCCACGGCTCTAGGCGACCAGAATCAAGTCTACAGTTGGTTGCCACCTGTGCCATATCATCCGGCAGCAATCTGGCATAGACCTTGGGCGCCTGCCCGCTAAATGTCTGCAATTTAAAACCAGTCATTACTTCTTGTCCCTCTTATTCATCACGCCCTCAAATGCTCCGCCACCAAAGTAGAAGCCAACTATAGTTAGCATGATCCAGTCGATCTTAAATGCAGCTATAAGCTCCTGAACCGGAGCGATGTCTTTCTCCATGAAGAATAGAACCAGAACCATTAGATAGGACGACACAAAGGTGAATCCGAAGATCAGTGCCAAGTATCTCTGAGCAACTTTGAATGGAGCATAAGAACTTAGAAGATCAGTCTTGGCTTTGGTCTTGGCTTCAATAGCCTCAGTCTCAGACGTGTGCATTCCATCAATAAGATCAAGCCCCTTACTGATTACGTCGCCGCTGCCTAATATTGTGGATAAGATTCCCATTGTGTTCTCCAGCTATTTAGCTGATTACACCGCAAGCCATCTTGTGACCCACGCCATTCGCAACTTCACCGATACGTACAGCAGTAGCATCAGCATCGTATGCGCCATCAGCATCAAAGCAGACATTGACAGAACGCTCGTGCGTCTTGTCTGTGTCGCCACAGGTAAAGCGCACCTGTATATCTGTGCAGGCAGTCTCTTCAGAAATAGTCTCACCATCATTGTCGGGGTCAGGAATTTCATTTGTGCGAGTGCCAGTAAATTCTTCAAGTAATTCGTATGTGATGCTCATTTCAACTTCCTTTATACGGGTGCGGGTGGAGTGCCTTCGGTCTCTTCGGTTTCTTCAGGAGCCCAAGGCATTGCCGTTTCTGTAATCGGTGTAACTTGCTCATCGATCTGCTTTTGTATCTGACCGTTTACGTGTTCTTCATAGCCATCAACTACGATTGCCTGAATCCAGCCAAGAACAATTTCTTCGGTCAGAACATCAAACTGCTGAAAGTTTTCTTCGGTCAGATTGTCTGCGGAAAATGGAGTGGCGCCAGAAAAGCTGCCCTCGTTGCCGTGCTCGTCGGTGCCAATTTTTTTCCAATACGTTTGGCAAATTGCATTGGGCAAAACAACACCATCGCCAAGGGTTTCGTTTTTAGTCTTTAGGGAAGTCACTTCCCATGTATAAGTTACTGCCATTGTTTATCTCCTTCTGAGATAGTTATGCCTCAAGGGCTGATATACGAGCTTCGAGCGCTTCAATAACGCCCTGCTGCTCCTGAATAGTTTTGACTAATAGCGGCACAAGTTTGCTTTGATCGAGAGACTGAAGCTCATCATTGCCTTTCTCATCGACAGCATCCTTCTCGCCAACCACAGCATCAGATACGACCTCTGCAACTTCATGTGCAAGGAAGCCGTCAGTACGCATGTCGCTGTCTTTCCACTGGAAGTTGACAGGGTTTAATGACATCAACCTGCTGGTAGCGTTAATTATCGACTGAAAGTCTTCCTTCACCCTGTAGTCGGAAGTCGTGGCGTAAGTGGTTTGATAGTAGTTGGTGCTAATGCTGCCGTTTGTATTGCCGTTATTCGCCACAAATCTTATGTGATATTGAGCTGCGCCAGCGGTATTTGAAGAGGCGTAGGACATAACATTAGGCGTAGCAAAGGTTGTAGTTGCTGAGCTCGCTAAGGTAAGTCTTCGAATAGCAGAAATGTTGTGAGGGTCTACATAGTAGCCGGTGTCGTTGCTGTCGTAGAAAATGGGGGCGCGACTAGAACTGTGTACAGTCATATCACCACTAGCGGTCATAATCATAGTATTAACAGCACTAGCATTTCTAAATATAGTTTCAGTGCTGTATTGTATATACCAGTTATTACTGTGATATTGCATCTTGCCAGCAACTTCACCTGACCAAGTACCTGAAGCCTGTCTCCAATCACCTATAGACACTAGAGAGGCTCCACCGTTCGATGATGGGTTTACATAGTAACCAGTATCGTTGTAGTCGTAGAACTCAGTGCCACGCACATCTGCGCTAAAGACCGCTCGTGAGCTGATAGCGGCTCGGAAACCACCGTTGTTAATCAACAACAATCCGTGGTCGTTTAGGTGACCAGCGCCACCGAGCGAACCTGCGTTAGGGTGCGACCATGCCAAGCCGTACATATTGCCTGCCGAGGCACCATTAGCCGATATCCTGTAAGCCGCTCCCATTGACCAAACGTGCTGCAAAACAGTGGACGAATAAACACCGACTACGCCTTTACCATACTGCTGATCGATTAGTACATCACCGCTAATTCTGACTGAGGTACCTGGGGAAGACCCATCAAAATAGAAACCAGTGTTATCACTGTCGTAGAATATAGAGGCGCGAACTGAGCTGCCTTGCCAAATCAGATTTTTGCCGGTGTCGATGTAACCCGCCGAAACAGCATTTTGGACAAACGTCACGTTGTGGTTACTATAAGTTCCTACATAACCACCCCCTCCGTTATGCCAAGTGTCATGGGCATATATACCCATTCGCCTGCCAGCAGTAGTTTTTACATGTATCCTAGCGTGACCGCTACCGTTAACATTTAACTGTTTATCCCAACCATCGTAGTTTGTTGGTGCTTCTCCAATAGAGAGACCACCATAGGTAGCTCCAAGTAAATAACTGTTGGCGCTGGGGTCAACGTAATAGCCAGTGTTGTTGCTGTCGTAGAAAATGGAGGCTCGCACATCATTGGCGTATAAACTATTAGCGGCACGAACATTTCCATCTGAGTTGTTAATGCTAAAGGTTTCAGTATTCATTGCAGCGTCAGAATAAAATCTAGTCCCGCCATACTGCGGCATAGAAAAGAAACGTATTCCCGTATGCCACTTGATATTTAGCTTGGTGTAGTTACCGCCTATGTTTTGTGTACTCGTCCCGATGGAGTAGTTATTAAAGTCACTTCCTCCACCAAACGTAAGTCCAGTAGTGGCGGAGACTGAGTTAAAGGCGTTTAAATGAGCAGCGCCTCCAATAATAATAGAATTAGTTGAACCTGAAAGATTAAGGTTGCCAGTCAGCGTACCGCCAGCCAACGGTAGATAACTACCACCAGTAGCAGGGGCATAGTAAGAACCATGCTGACCATCCAACAAATCAGCATCTAAGCCAGAGCCTGAACCGTCGTTGCCTGAGTGCCAAAATGTATCACTGTCCCAGCGTAAAACTCCACTGGCATCCATGTTGACCCATTTACCAATACTTCCTGAAATATGGAATCCAACTCCGGTTCTTGTAGCTCCTCCCCCATAAGATTCTGCGAGCAATGAAGCACTAACGTAGTTGGTTTGAGCATTCTTTCTAAAATACTGACTAGCTTGGGAAAACGTAATTGAGCCTGTCGCCGTGTCGTTAGCATCGCTCCTAAGGAAGGAAGTGCTGTTAATGCCGTCGAGAAGATCAGCATCTAAGCCAGAGCCTGAGCCGTCGTTGTTGGTATGCCAGTATTTATTCCAGCCTCCAGCAGAGTTGTTTGAAATGACTTGAGTGTAAAGGGTTCCGCTCCCAGTACCCGTCATTTTCATAGCCATAGTATTGCTGTAGTAGCTATAAGGGTCTCCGTGACCCATGCGAATACTGTGGTACCAATCGGCGCTGGGAGCCAGCTTAGTATCAGTGATTGAAGCTGCTTGCTGGTACTCCATAACACTGTCAGGACCGTTAGTGGAAAACGTCACTGAGGTTTGATAAGGATTACTGGTGCCAATGGAGGTTGTACCCGAACCAGTAACGGCACCACTTAAAGTAATAGTTTGATTAGGCGCAGGGTTACCCGCGCTGTAGTAGTAAGACCCGTGTTGACCATCCAACAGATCTGCATCTAAGCCGGAGCCGGAGCCGTCATTGTTAGAGCGCCACGCTGTGCCACCGTTAAGGGTGCCAATGTTGGTTAGGTTTCTACTAGAGTCTATTACAGTGGTGCCGCCTACAGCTAAAGCGACTGTAGAACCTACAAAACCATCACTGCCTGACTGTAGATTTAGACAGCCATCGCTAGAAATCGTTGCTCTTCCATCATCACTACTATTTCTAAATACGTATCCGCCACCCGACTGAAAGTAAGTCCTACCTGTATGTTCAAAGTAGAAACGATTTCTGCCTCCTGAGTCTTGATGCCAAGCATTAGTCTTGAATCGCGCGCCAGAAGCGCCTGTTTCTAGCGTCACATTCTCTAATAAACGATTAGAGGTTATTACTGTGGTGCCGTTGATGTCTAAAGTACCAGTAATGAGATTTAAGTCACCGCCACCGGTAATTTGAGCGTTAAGCGTTCCTGATAAACCACCATCTTTAAAGCTAATAGTTTCGCCTCCAGAGGTAGCAATTACTAACCCTGCGGCAGTGCCTCCACCGCTTTCTACAGCTCCAATATAGCCTCGCAAAGTACCCGATGATGTGTAAGTGTGAAGTGCGCCACCGTTTGTTAGGTATGCGTTCGAGATGTTAGTCAGGTTGCGGCTAGAGTCGATGACGGTTGTGGTGCCGACCTGAAATTCACCGCTATCTAAAAACGTAAATAAGGTCGAAAAAGCCTGAGATTTAATTACCAGCCCGCGTGTTGCTTCCGTCGTTCCGCGATAGTAACCAAAATCCATGTACCTAAAGTTTGCGCCCTCAGTGCCATATCGGGTCAGCGCGTACTCGCCCCACGATGTGCTTGGGTTGCGGAGGCTTTCTATAATGGTGGCATTAGCCACAAGCGCCTGAGCGCCCGAAGAGATGGTGCCAACATCACTAAAGTTGCCGCCGTTAAAATCAAAATTACCATCGCCTCCTATTTCAAATCTTAAATTAGACGCTGTTGGTGAGCCTCCTGTTGCTGTGTAAAATTTTATGGAAGCCGCATTGTCTGCATAAGTCGTTTGAAAGTGAGCATCGCCCGCGTTATTGTCATAATAAATTCCGAAGCCTTCATTACTAAATACACCACTAGACTTCAATCGAAGCTCAGGGTTTGTGCTATTTGATGCTGTTTCAATTGTTAAAAGTGGCGTTTGCTTTGCAATTGTAATGTTTCCACTACTCGTAATAGCGCCCGAAGAGATGGTGCCAATGTTGGTCAGGTTGCGGCTAGCGTCTATTACTGTGGTGCCGTTAAGTTTAATCCCTCCCGTGACATTCAAAGTGTCACCGATAGTTACGTCAGTGCCAGTATCATTGCTTATGGTTCCGCGAAACCTTACAGCGGAACTAAAATATGACCCTTGGCTTGCCGGAACATAAAAATAATTGCTAGGTATTACAACCACACCGTCAGCGTCAACTCGTATCGCACTGGCACCATCACTACCTCTGTTTACATGAAAATCCCCAGAGGACGCGCGAATACTCGGAGCCGTAACGCTACCTGAGAACGTAGCGGTAGTCCCAGAGAGAGCGCCTGTCAGCGTGCCTCCAGCCAATGGTAGCTTTGTACCAATGCTGGTTGAGACTGTAGTAGCGAAGTTAGGGTCATCACCCAGCGCGGCGGCTAGCTCGTTAAGCGTATCCATTGTCGCTGGAGACGAGTCAACAAGGTTGCTGATCTGCGTGCCAACATACGTCTCAGTAGCATAGCCAGACAAAGACTGGTGACTGGTTAAGTAGCCAGCAGCGGAGTGATCTCCCCATCCATAGGCTGTGTTCCAGTTAGTGGAGTTGTCAGTGAATGGAAGCGTATATACGGTGTCAGTATCAGTGCTAGTGATTGTGAAGTTAGGGTAAGTGCCAGATATGCTTGTAGCACCGGCACCAGTCAAGGCAACTGTCTGATCGGGGGCGGTGTTAGCAAACTCAGTCCCAGTTAAGCTAAGACCGCTACCTGCTGTATAGGTTGTTCCAGCACCCGTAATGGTGAAGTTAGGATAAGTGCCAGATACAGACGTAGTTCCTGCACCTGTTAGAGCAACAGTTTGATCTGGCGCCGTATTTGTAAACTCGTTGCCTGAAAGACCGAGACCGCTGCCCGCAGTATAGACCTGACCCCCGTCCCTTAAATCTGCTAAAGCGCCAGCCGTAACTCTTAAAGCAACATCTGCCCCAGAAGAATGGCTTACCGCTGTAGTATCGTCCTGACCTCTGAGCACTGTAAATGTGGTGCCAGATATACCGGTAACCTTGACGATCTCTGATCCCGAACCCGCTCCTATAGTCGCATAGAAGTAATCCCCACTCCCCAGCGTTGGGAATGAGGACGCGCTTGTAACGCTGACAGACGTTGCCGAAGAAGAAACGCCACTAGCCAGCGTGGTGCTAGCTAGGTTCGAGAACTGAATCGCCATTTATGGCTCCTAGCTAGCTGAGACTACCCACGTGATAGAAAGGCTATCTGTTGGGGCTTTATTTATTACACTGAATACAGTTCTGCAAAGCATTGTGCCAACAGAACTAGCATTTAGGATCGCAGCCTCAACAACGCCAGCGGCGCTTGAAGGAGTACCAGCAGGGAAGGTTGCTACATAGGTGACATCGTTAGAGCTGGCAGTTGTGCTAGTCAAGGCTACACGAGCAACCTCTGAAGCCAAAGACGTGTCGCCAACTACTGCTGCGGTGTTAGATGTACCAATTGCCATATGGCTCATTACGCTAGCTGAAGTACCAGCCATGCGTGAAGCTACAAACACTTTGCCAGTAGTAACTACTAGGTTGGGGATTTCTTGCGTTTCTTTGATGGTGCCGTCTGCTGCCACCAAATCAACAGTCAAGCGCCCTTTTAGTTTTAGATCATCAACGATCATAGTAAGTCTCCAGATTAATCAGCATTCAATATAATATTGCCGATAAGCGCTTGATTAAGGAGGGCACCAGTTACTACATGCTCAACATCAAGAGAATCGACAATAGTTGTACTGTCAGATTTTCCGATCCGTGGGGACAGTGTCGCTGCGTCATTTAGCGTGGTTGTATCCAGCACTGACTTCGACGCATGAGAAGTCAACAATTCTTCTAGTATTATATGCTCTGTGAGAGATTTTGACAAAGCAAATAATGATTGATCGGTCAAGCTAAACAGTTGATTTTGAATCGATTTACCGACATTTGACTCTAAATAATCAACAATAATTGCACTGTCAGTTTTAATCGAAATGAAAGATAACGACGCTTCATCGCCTAACGTGGTTTCATCTGTGGACAACCTCGAAGCATGCAAGCCCAGCGCCTCCGTTATAGGCGTGGAATCTGCTAGACGCTTTGTTGAGGCAAGTGATGCTTGGTCATTAAAACCGAAAGGATCAGTCTCGATAACTTTTACGAAGCTGGACTCTAGGTGTTCGGTCAAGCCAAATACGTTCCCCTTAACTCCCTCAACGGCTTTATTGATTTGAGCAAAATCATCCAAAGCAAAAAAGTCTTGAAGAGACTTGCTAACGGAGAATGATCTAATGCCATCAGCAAACCCAAAGGCGTCATCAGGCTCACCGGTTACAGTTACAACGTCTCCAACCTGTGAAAACACGAAATTGTACGGTTGTCTTGTTACCGTGAGCTGGTCAAGAGGGGCAAAGGCTGACTGCCGTCTGGCTGTTACACCAAAGACCTGCTCGTCAGAGAACTCAAAGAGATCATCTGCACCCTTATCAGAATGGAATGACAGATCCTCAGAAACCGCAATGCTTGACTGCTCTGCACGGTTGACATCAAAGTTTTGTGAGTCAGAAAAGGTAGCTAGATCAAATAGCCCCTTATTAGGGTGAGACGAAGCAGCGTCACCAAATCCAAAGACAGACTGCCTTTCGGCATTTACCCCAAAGGCTTGCGAATCGGCAAGTGCAGTGAGGTCACTTAGACCCTTGTTGGGATGTGAGGACGCTACGTCTGAAAAAGAAAATGTATCCGCTAACTGTTTACCTACAGTAAACACCGGAGCCTCAGACAAGAACCCGAAGCTATCGCTTAGAGACTTATCAACGACAAATACGGCTGCATCCAAGACCGCATACGAGTCGTTAAATACGTATATGGTTCTTTCGGCATTAACGTGAACGTCATACAGGTAAAGATTTTGCCAGCTAGATATAGCCGTAAGCCTTGCGAAGCTAAATGACGGGGATATCTGGCGGCTTAATATTGAAGCAACAACATTCTTCTGGCTGACTGCAACAGCAGCCTTTCGTATAGACGCAGTTAACTGAAGCCTTTGATGTGTAACACCAGCTTTAAGTGACCGATACTTTACCGAAGCATGGATAGCCATTGGCTTATCCGAACTGTGATCGTACTTTAAACTTTATTAAATCAACGACTGTCTGTGTTCGACCAGCTGAATCGGCAAACTCAATCTCGCCTTCTAGAACACCTGTTGTGGCTAAAGTATCCGAGTCGAATATAAATGTTACCTTCCCCTCAGTTGGAGCGGTAACTGTTCCGATAAGCGTGTCAATCAAGCCTGTCTGCCCAACAGTTCTAACTCGCATTCGTACAGATCCACCAGACAAATCCAGTGCAGCAAACGTAGTTGGATCATCAGCATCAAGGACTACGCCAGCGGCGGCTGTGTTGCTGTCCTTCAGAGTCATTTCGATCTCGGGAAGCTGATCTCCCTGAACAAGATCAATGGTCGTTAAATATGCCATTAGATAAATTCCCTCGATTTGCAGGTTAATGAGCCACCGCTGAAACCGTACTTGACTTGTCGTATCACTCGACCCAAGCCCCGCTCAAAAAGCTGCTTGTTTACGGAGGCTGCGTTAGGATTCGCCCAAGGCTGAGATGCCATCATCTGTAGCCTATACAACGCCCCGTGAGTAATAACTTCTCGATACTCTTTGCCAATAGTGTCTGGAATGCTGGAGCTTGTGGATGTCGGCTTGACCGAATACATAACCCGCAGGCTCACAGGAGCTGCCGGTATCGGAGCAATATAGAAGTCTGTGTTATCCCTCTGCGAGTAGTAAGAGGGGGAACCCCTTGTAGTCTCATCACCCAACCGCTGTAACAGCTCACTGTAGCTAATAGGCTTTAGGGGCGTGGTCTTGTCGAATATATCAATTATGTGGTTAAGCTCTGTACCGGTAGGTAAAGAAACAGCGTACTCATTTACACCAGAAATTGCCGTCATGAATTCTGGCTCTGGCATGTACGCATCTGACCTGCCGCAAAACTCTATCGCGGAATCACGTACCGCCCTTTCAATTACAAAGTCAGGAGCGCCCTGTGCTTCGGGTCGTATATAGAGGTTCAGGTCAGAATATTTCATTAGCCGTTACCTACCATCGCTGGAACTGGCGTGGTAGCACCATCCGCTTGGGTCTTAACGCCAAGCGCGTTAGCGAACGACTGGTAGTGCATCATGGCTCGTGACGCGTTACCGGCAAATTCAGAGTCTTTCTGATACGAGCGATACAGGACGTAATCCAATATGCAGTTAGCATAGACATCATCAAGACTAATTACTTGAGTGTCCGCCGCAAAGTCAGACACGGCTATTTCCGGAGGAGATGAGCTGTAAACAATCTCTAAAGAATGAGTGGCACTTGCGCCCTTCGGGTATACGTAAAAATTCTTGGGGTCGGCTGGGTCGTAAACAAAGTGTTCAATCTTGTTTGTGCCAGCTGTGGTCTCGTGCCAGTTAGGTAGCGTCTCATCTAAGATGCGCTTCTGCACTTGAGTAATGGCTCGACCGCCCACGTTTCTTACTACTTCAATCAATCGTAACGCTGCACTTGGAAGTGTCTGCTTGCTACCATCAACACAGTTATAGGTGGTGTTCACCATCTTTGCGTCGGGGCGGTGCAGAACAACTTCTTTTTGCGCGTCGTTAAAGAACTTTAAAAGTTCTGAATTTGGAAACCGGACGTTTGTATTATCCTGAAGAATAATCCCAGCCCGATCTAAAATGTCTATTACCTTTGTGTCAGCCATTATCGGTCTCCCATTCGATTACTAATAAATCGGGGTTGTTTTTAAAAATCGGGTTGTAGTCGAACTCATTGCCTGTAATGACGTTTCTGACTCGCTTGGGAACCAACTCTTTCTCAATAGGCTTGGGGTTGGCTTTATCTTCCGCCAATCGCTGCACCTGTTCTTCTAGTTGAGCAAGGGTCAATCGTCGATCTAACTTGACGTTATAGTCTTCCTTGGCTTGCAGAAAAATTTCGTCTTTCTTTGTGTTCGATTTTTTAGTCATTAATAACTCGCTAAAAAGGGGGAGGTTTCCCTCCCCCGATCATTAGTCGATCTTAGGTCCACTTACCAACGCACAATGCGTCAGGAACGATAACCTTAGAACCGTACACCTTCAGACCACGAACCTGATCGCCGAAAGTGCTTTCCATGCGAACAGTTTCAGTGTTAGTGAACTGTGACGCGAAGGACAACGCTTTAGGGTGACCAGCCAATACGTGGGTATAACCGGCGTCGCCGCCAGCAGCTGGGGTGTAAACCATGTTGCTCTGGAAAACCTTGAAGCGGTCAACCATTCCAACCAAACCGTTGCGGAGAGGTGAAGTAGCATCGCCAGTCAGGTAAGCCTGACGCAGCTCAGACTGCTTGAGCATAGAGATGAACTCAGGAGAAAGAACGATGAATCGACCTTCTTCTGGAATGTTCAGCTCATCAAGAGTCTTAGACAGAGTCAGAATTTCTTCCAAGATGTTGGATGAAGTGATCGTGGTCTGAGCGCCGATAGTAGTCGCGCCAGTTACAGCGCTAGACAGTACGTCGGTCTCAACAGCGATACGCATACCTTCAGAAGCATCAGTAGATGCAGCTTCTAGCATGTTGATATCTGCCTGAGCAGACAGCACATCATCGACCTTAAAGCTGTAGTACTTAGCCTTGTCGATGTTCATCTCTACCTTGGCAGTAGTCAGCTCTTGAGTAGTGATTGAACCAGTGTAATCGTTGATGGTTACGGCAGGAACTGTGCGTACAGTTACCTTGTCGCCTTGACCTGAGATTTCACCCTCGTAGTCGGTGTTGCTGATTTCGGGCAGAATTGACTTGCTGTAAAACTTAGCCTGAAGGAGTTTGGAAAACACCTCTGGGATGAAGTTAACTTCAGATGTAGCACCCGTTGAAAATTGTGAAAAAGACATTTTATTACCTCACAAGAGATTAGCGGCGTATCGATCCACTTTCCATCGCTTTGAGTATTTCCGATTGATGCTTTTCAAACGTCTTGTTTGGCATCCTCATGATCTCATCGACAGTCCAGTATTTCTTATCGCCTTTAATTTGTGACTTCCGAGCCTTGGGCATCTTCGGTTCTGCAACCGTCTTCGCCCGCTCGAGAGCCTGCTCTTGCAGCGTGGGAGCTGGTTGTCCCATGTCAGCCTTAAACCTACTAAGAACCATGTTCACATCATTTGACGAACCCTCTTGTATCCAAGTCTTCGTCTGAGAATCTGCGTCTTCTAACCAGTTCAACCAGTCTGCCGTATCAATTAATTGATCGACATCAGGGTGTACCGCTCGTATTCGCTCAAAGTGCTCGGCTTGCGCCTGCTCTTGAATCTCTTGATATTTACGCTGTTCCTGATCGGCTAAAGCCTCTTTGGCTTTACCAACTTCATCCTGCGTTCTCTTCAGTTCATCTAGCAGTGGTCCAGCAAGATCGGGGTAATCCTCTCTTATCTGTGCCAGCTTGCTGTCATCTTTAGAAGATTCCACAAGTTGACCTTTTAACTCGGTGATGCTTCTGATCAGGTCGGCATTTTGCCGCTTCAAGTCAGCCGCTTCTTGAGTCGCTTTGGTCATTCTCGCCTGTGCGCCTTTCATTGCTTTCTCGGCTTTTTCTAAAGCCAACTTCAGTTCCGAGTCCTCGCTGCGTTCTGACTCTTCTACTGTGTCCTCATCCGCTTGAACTTCAGCCATATCCGTGGGATCGGGGGCTTCTACTTGCAACGCCTCGGGCTCTTCTGGGGTATCCTCTTGAGGTTGATCTGCCTCAGGGGTCTCAGTCCTACCTTTAGTCATTTGTTCGTACAGTTCTTTCGCTTCAGCTTCCAGTCGCGCTGGGTCATTTCTCTTTGACATTTTTACTTCCTTCGAGTCCCACAACGGGATATTCGTTAGTCTATTGCGGTTATCCTTTTAGGGGACCGCGCTTTGTCTAGAACGGCTTTTGCCGCGTGCTCAAGCTCAAGCATGAAACGAAGCTCTAGGAGCCTGCCCTGCTCGAACCTAAAATTTGTCTCTTCTGCTCTTTCTAACGCTGATTGAGCGCTCTCAAATCGGGCTTCAATTAAACCCGACAGGAGCTCCCATTCCGGCATCGCCCTGAGGCGGAGGACCGCCTGCGCTTGCTGCCTGTTGCATTTGAGCTTGGAGTAACTGTTGTTGCTGCTGTTGTTGCTGCTGTTCAAGAGCCATCTGCTCCTCAGTCTTCATTATTTTGTTGGGGTCTATATCCATGCTTGAGGCGATCTCGCGCAACAGTTCATTCTGCTTAACGACTCCGCCTGCGTTGTCGCCAACAATGGATAGGAACTGAAGCAGTCTCTGGCTTTGAATCTCTTTCTGAACAAGAGACGTACTGCCTCGCGCAACAATTCGCAGGTCACCCTTTGACTTCTCGTTGGTTCCAAACTCCATATTGAAGTGGAACAGGCTCTCAATCATGGGCTCGATCAAGAAGTCGTCGATGTTTTTGATTGTGCTTTTCAGCGCAATGTTTGCTGCACCCATAAGCATCGACATACCAGTCGCTGTCTTGTTAAGACCTGAAGTCTGCTCGCCGTGGGTGTAGCTCGGGAGCGACGTGGTCTCGTCAGCAAAGCGTCGGAATATCTCTACAATCTGGTTCAGTCCGTTAGCATTCGCTACTGGCTGATACCATCTGACGGCAGGCATAGAACCGTCTCCACCCTCTCGGAGAAATACTCGCCAAGGATGGATGTCTGTCGGGTCTTCTCCTGCCGCAAGCAAGTCTGTGTTTACCTCAACCATTGGACCTGAAGACAACGCCATGTTGTCCAGCCAAATCCGTGTTGCGGTGTTCATTGTTCCTTGAGAGTCGCGCATCATGCGAGGTACGCCTGTACCCCAGAACTGGTGCGGGCTGCGCTCATACGGGAAGATGTGGTAGGGCATCTTGTATCCAGCAATAGGATTCAACATGACCTTTAATACTTTGCCGTCACACAGCCACACACAAGCCGAGTAGTCGTCTGACAAGTCAGCGTCTTCGTCCAGCTCTATGCCGTGTTCCTCAAGCTCGTATCCGTCTACAGTTCCCCAGTACTCCATAACAACGAAGCGGTTTGATTCTGAGTTCTCATGGATTCCAGCAATTCTTCTGCGGGTGGTCTCATGATCCTCTTCAGTATGGTTGCCGCTGCGGTGAATCTTGAGTAGGTACTTCACCATCTCGCCATCAAATTGAGGCAGGTCGGCGAGGTCTCGCATCTGTCGCCGAGTCAGAACATGACGGCGGAACAGCCCGTCGCAATCATCTAGCGTCGTACAGTATGGATCAGGGTAAAGGTCAAAGATGCTTACGCTCTCTACCTCGGGAGCAACAGTCTCAACCACGCTAAGAGCGTAGGCTTGCTCACCCGTCTGAGGGTCAAGCATCTTGGAGTAAGACTGCTTCTTGTCAATTCTTACGGTGCCAGATTTAACTGCACCTGAGCCAAAGATACACGCCTCTAGCATGCTTTCTTTGAGCTTCATCTCGGCGTTGGTCTCAATCAACTGATCTTCGATATCAGTCGTCATTGATTCCGCAGCCTGCTTCGCCACTTCCCGCTCAAGCTCTACGAACTCTCCCTCAAGCTCCTGCATCCGAGCAGCAACCAAGTCCTGATTCATCATCGGGTCTTGTCCCGACGCCATCATGATCTGATCCATAGCCATCTGGCGCATTTGCATCGCCTTCAAGGGATCAATCTGAGGTATTGGGGTTGGGTCTACAGAGAAGAATATGTCGCCATGCTGAAACAACAGGTCGATAATTCTCGAATATGCCGCCATAACCTTGGTACGTGTTAAGCCGACAAACACTTTTGATCGTGATCCAGACGCTGCATTTAGACGTGCGAGTACGTCAGGCTCATAGATACCCTGATACTGGCGCAAGTCTTTTAGCCACTCGTTTTCTGTTTCTTTACGAGCGTCTTTGTATTCTTGAAAAGTTCCGGCGAGGCGAGACCCCAGACTCTGCATGCTCTGAGCTTGCGTACCGTCTGATTCCTTCTCAACTACCTCGTCTTCTGCTTCATCAAATTCAGCATCATGCATAGATTAATAACCCGTCACAGGATCAAGCGATTTAAATCGTTTTTGTATTGTCCGGTGCCGAGGTCTCGGCATAGAAGCAAGTCCATGCAAGGCAATGGCATAAGCCATCACCCTGTCATCATAACATCCATTCTGAGAATTGTAACTCCCTTTATCATCAATGATATACGTTCGCAACTCATTTAATAACTCGATGTCTGCCACACCACTTTCACCCTGTCGCAAAAGGGCTGCGAGGTTATCAACGATCAGCGGCTTGGTTTTGCTGGTGGTCAAGAAGCCGCCTCGCTTTGTCAGGCGATCTCCGTAGGCACCATCGACAGAACTCTCAACAAACAAGTTTGAATAGCCTAAATCCTGCATCTTGCGGAGCGTACCCAGACCATGGTTGTTACGCTCAACCACTACATATGCAGAGTTATAGCGCTTTCCTAGCATTGCAACTAGGGCGCCGTAGTCGAAAGGATCGATGTGTCCGTGCCAGCAAGCCACTTGATTGCCAAGAGAGTCAAGGACTTGGGCACAGCTATAGTCGCCGTAGGCGAGACCCTCCGCAACATCCACACCGATGACGTAGCTTTCTTCTCGAGCAGGGGGATACCACTCTTGATAGTTGCCATGCTCACGCTCGATTAGGGTTCCGTCGATAATGTCTCCCTTGAAGTCTGCGGTGTAGCAATTAGTTTCACATTGGGATATTGCGCTCTCTTCAACAAAGCACCGACCGGAGGTAAGAAATGCCTCCAGCGGAGTGCTTGGATACTCCTGACGAAACAGGTCTGTACCGCCCAGCTCGTCTAGCTTTGCGCGTCTGAACGAAAGTTGGGCATCGTCCAATCCATACTTTTGAGCCAGCTCATACTCTTCTGGCGTGGCTACGAAGTATGGTGAAACTTTTTTTCTGTACTCGGGCATCCAGAACCATGGGATGAAGCAGGTGATCCACTCAGACTCCCCCCGAAGAGACTTCATAACCTGATCGTAGAACCAGCCACCAGCACCGTTAGCCGTGCTCTCCAGAATTACCTCAGTGTTCTTTCCGCCGACGGTCTGCAAGAGACCCGCGACTATGTCTGATCCTTGTGGGTAGAAGGCAACCTCTGATCCATGGACGAATCTGTTGGTTTGTCCTCGTCCGGTTTGAGTGGACCGTGCGGTTCCCACCCTGTACCGCGAATTGATTTCGTCAAATACCAGAGTTGACGCCGACTGAGAAGCGAGCGGCGGTTTAAATGCCTGATGCGGGACATTGTCATAAAAGTAGCGGACCATATTAAAGATAGCGTTGGTAGACTCTGCAAGGTGCGAAAGCACAAACGCGTTAGCGTTTCGATTTTGCGTGACTTTCCAGAAGTTTCTTCCCTGTGTGTATGTAGATATTCCGGTTTGGCGGGCTTTCAGCACCAATGCGCGGATGTTTCCCTGATCTTTTAGCTGCTGCTCAAGCATTTTATGGACGTGCAATTGGGCGGCATTCAACACAAATGGGCGGCTTTCACCCTCTTTTGTTACAATTTTCAGCATGTTCTTGGCGTATAGAGGGAAATTACCCTTTAATTTTCGTGCTACTTCTTCAATTTCCACTGCTGTTCACCATAGCTCGGCACCACCACAAGAAATCATGGTCGTCCAAAGTGCTTCTCATTAAGTTTATGCGGGCACAAACAAGCCTCAGATTGCCCTCGACATAGCCTTGCGCTATATCGATTCTGTCCACACTGACAGAAAGGTCAGACTGATCTGTTGTTATGTGCATGGGGAGGTTAGAAATGGCGCAAATACCTCGTTGCTGCTCATATAAGCCAATTAAGTACTCAAGTGATACTGGAGTACCTTCATATTCTTTTTGCCTGTGGCGCTGTTTACAGGACGTTAACCGCATCTGTAGAAATCCTTCCAGACTCCCACTAGCCCTCACCCTGCTCTTCAAATGCTTGCAGGTATGACAGACGGTCCTTTGCCCATTAAAATTCTTTAAGGGTTTTTCATCGCCGCATACTGAGCATTTTTTACTATCAGGCGCCACTCTATGTCCCTCGTAATCTCCTCAAATCTAGCCACCGCTTTGCGGCTATTGCTTACAGCGATACGGTCCCCCATTAGCCCCGTGCCCAGACCAATACAGCCCTGAACATCTTTAGGGAAGTTGGCTGCATGTATAAGGATGTAGGTTCTGTCCTGCACCTCTTGCACATGCCAAGTCTCACCAAACCTTGGAGAGTCACGCCACCCCATCTCGTAGTTCCCCACAGGGATGCAGGACACGTTGGGTGCGTTATCAAGCCAAGGGCGCTCGATGGAGTAGAAAGTCTCTCCAGCAAACTCAATCACGCCCAGAGTTCCTTCGGGGTGATAACAAAATCTTTTAAGCTCAACCTCAATCATTATGGTTCGCGCCTCGTTTTTGAGCCCTAACAACTCGTCTATCGTCCCGTTTTGCCTTCTTGGATTTGTCTCCAAAAATTCTGTCGAAACCTTCATTAAACTTAGTAGTGTTTTCAGGACGACGGTTATCGCCCTTGCCATATAGTGTTTCACGCGAATTTTTCATTTCCTGTGCCTTGCTGTCTTCTTTGCTATCTTCTTGGGCTGGGCGCTGTGCTGCTTATCCGCCGCCGTGTCGGCGCGTTTTTTCTTGGCTGGCATAAGGCGGCTCCGATCTACTTATTAGACACAGGCATCGTGGTCATGAACCGCAGAACCACAATTCCAGCGGCTATACCGCAGCCCAACACAGCCTGAATCGCCGGATTGGTAGGCAGAAACCCGACAAAGCCCTGCAATACAGACAGGACGGCTATCGCTACACCGTACTGGACGGTCTTAGACTTAAATGCTTGCTTCAGCTGTGCAGGTATCATGGCTATTTCCTCGCCTTTGGCTTGGCTTTAGGCTTCGATTTCATTTTGACGCCTGCCGTCTTAGCCGCTTTCTTCGCTTTTGCGATACCCGCAGGGGTGTATGCGTACTTCTTACCGTTTACGTTTGGCATAACTAGCTTCCTTTTTTCCACTTGGTTGATGGTGACTTGGTTTTGGAGGGCGCCCATTTAGTTTTTGCTGCCCAGTAGGCTGCACTCATCTTGCCCTTGCTTATGTTCTTGGCATGACGGCTTTCAAATGCTTTTCGCTGCCCCACGGTCTGGTTGGTCTTGACGCCTTGCTGACCGAATCTAATGGTTTTGACTTTGTCGCCCTCTTTGGCTACGACTACATGGCTCTTGGTTGGATGGCTAGGGGTACGCTTGGGCTTGTTGTACCCACTGACGCCCGCATTTTTCAGTTTTGAATCTTTGCTCTCAGCCATCTCGCAATATTCCTGTATATATTTGAATGTATATTTGAATGGGTACTCTCATAAGGACCGCCCCCCCTATTGAAAACATCCCCCCCCTAATCGACGAGGGTAAGGTGTACCTCTTCTCCCGCAGAAGCCTCTATAAGCGTGTATACCGCGTCTTCTACCTGAGAGGATAAGTAGTACAGCTGGTCCCCGAATCGCAGGGAGGTGACGATTGGGACGATATAAGCCTCAAAGGTGAACTCATCCATGTCCAAGTAGTTACATGCCGTAACACGATGCATTAATAGTTGCTTCATTTTTTGCCTCGGTACTCTCATAAGACCCGTCGGGGGTCAAAATACGGTGCTGGTTACTGATATCACCCACATGGAACCACACTCGCGGACGACGCCACCGCCAGACAACTACCCCCCCCACCTAGCCAATACACTCAATAAGCACCCACAAACAGGCAGAATAGGGGTCAGATAGGGGTCAATTGCTCCATGAGCAGTTGGTCCGATCAGTGCAAGTCATTGATATCGCTGCCCTTATCCCCCAGCAATTCCTCAATGTCGGGCTCTTCTAGGTCTAAGTCAGCCAAGAAAGCGCCAGAAAACTGTACGATCTCCTGGTTTTCTGGGGCAATCCAGCCCTCAGCCTTAAACAGCTGCTCGGTGGCTCTCAGGCGGTCAGAGTCCCTCTTTGCCGCCGTTCCGAGAACCTCCAGACGGGCGATCCACTCAACCCTTCTTTGCTCTGAATCCTTGCTCATATTCGCTCTAATAGCCTCTATTGATGCCTTTACACCAACATTCACTAACAAACGCGGTCCCTGTACATTGGGGTGCGTATATCCTGCTAGCTCTGCTGATCTGGTGGCGTTGCCTGTCTCGGTGAAGTACTGAACAAACTTCTGCTGCCTGAGATTGAGTGGCTTTACTGTCTCTCTCTCTATGTGCATCTGTTACATCCCCTATAGGAGTAATCGGAATTGGGGTGGGGTTTGATTTTTCCCCGCCTATAAAAATTTAGCCAATACGGTGATGGCTGCGGCAAAGACAATCCAAGCCGCACGCTCTGCAACCATGCCCTTACCGGCTGCCTTGGCTATGGTCTGCTCGGTGTCCCTGATATTGCCCTCGAGCAAATCCAGCCTGACTTCGTGGCGATCCAGTCGCTTGTGACTGCTCACCAGACGCTCATCGATCCGCGCCAGAATGGCGACAGTGTCGGACAGCTGGTCTATCTTCTGCTCAATTCGATCAAATCTTTTCTCGATATCCAATTTCATCCCGCCGCGCCGTTATCTGAGAGGGTTCAACCTCATTTATGGGTGATTAAATTATACCTCAATATGCAATTAAATGAATTATTTTCGTCTAAAGGTGTTGACAACCAATTTCCTAGATATTACAGTGGCGTCTCTTCTGGTAAATAACCAGTCGGATACGGGGTCTCCGTGATTGACCCGCCAGCCAGCAAAGGATTTCTGGTTGCCCTCCCCCAGCGGGTTCAAGGTCTGGGGTTATCGAGAGTGAAAGCCAGCGGCGAGTAGCAAGACGGTAAGAGGAAAGTGTCTGCATCTACCTGATGCACTGACGATGGGCGAGGTAAGCCCGAAACACTGACAGCCTGAGGAGGCA